>Ga0067045_1030125_pt1 | contig 16631 bp, 13 predicted proteins | sample TerdegcTABiofilm_FD_59184 | JGI IMG/M metagenome (GOLD analysis project Ga0067045, IMG submission 59184) | Combined Assembly of (Gp0054472, Gp0054536) Wastewater bioreactor microbial communities from Singapore -Terephthalate degrading...
GTGAGATGGACCAGCACGCGATCCGCCGATTGTTCATTCTGCGGCGCTAATCTGCCCATGCGAAAGAGCGAGCCTGCAATCTGATCCTGCATCACCCAACAGATAACCCGGCAACATCCCGCCTCATCCATCATGACGAGACAGGCGGGTTTTAACCGTCTGCGCCCCAAAAAAGTCCTGTTTACTCTCCCCATGACTGGAAGTTTCAAGGGAAAGCGCATACAATTACCCCAGATGTTTGACTACGACTCTGGGGTGATGCGATGAATGAAACGTTATCGGGCGGCAACCGCGAACTCATCCACTTGCGCCGTTTTCGTTACCTGGCGCTAGCCGCTTCTACCGTGACATACCTGCTAATCGTGATGGGCGGCGTCGTGCGCGTTACCGGTTCTGGGTTAGGCTGCCCAGACTGGCCGCTCTGCCACGGGCAGGTGATCCCGCCTCCCAGGCTGGATGCCTGGCTGGAATATTTGCACCGCCTTTTTGCCTCGCTGACTTCACCGTTGATACTACTCGCCGCCCTGACAGCCTGGCGGCGCTTTCGCTCCATCCGGCTCATCTTTCGACCGCTGCTCCTCGCGGTGGCTTTGCTGTTCATCGAAATCGCCCTTGGCGCGGTTACCGTGCTTCAGGAACTCCCGCCCTTGATCGTCGCCGTGCACCTGGGCGTCGCCCTGACGATCTTCGCGATGCTGCTCACCGCGACGGTCACGGCGTTTCACCGTTGCCAGGAACCTGCCGCCGCTGACCGGCTGGTTTTTCAAGAGCCGTTTGCCCGCCTGTCGCTCTGGACCCTGGCGGGCGTCTTCGCCGTCCTGATCAGCGGCGCTGTGGTGGCCGGAAGTGGCGCAACGGCAGTCTGCGCAGGCTGGCCGCTGTGCAACGGCTTCCTTTTCCCCACCAATCCGCTCGCCTGGATCCACATGCTACACCGCTTTATCGTCGCTGCTGCCAGCGTCCTGGTCATCCTCCTGGTGGTTCGGGCCTGGCGGGCGCACAGCGATCATACGGTGATCCTGCCAGCTGCCACACTGTCAGCGGCGTTGTTCTTTGCCCAGGCTTATATCGGCGCGCTCAAGACCAGCCTGGGGTATCCCGTTTTGCTGCTTGCGATGCACGTCGCAACAGCTGCGGCGGTTTGGGCTGCGCTGGTCGTCACCGCCGTGCAGACCGGCCTCTCTCCCCAGATCGCAGAAGCAGAGCAAAAAACGTTAAAAACTCACGTCTCGACCTGGCAGCGGATACGCGATCTACTCAGCATGACGCGCCCGGTGGTGACCCTGCTGCTGCTGGTGACGGCCTTTGGCGGTCTTGTGCTTGGCTCCGGCGGGTGGCCTGCGCCAGGCTTGACCGTCTGGACGTTGCTGGGCGGCGCGCTGGCGGCCGGCGGCGCGCAGGCGGTGAACCAGTACGTTGACCGAGATATTGACCTGCTGATGAAACGAACCGCTAAACGCCCCATCCCTTCAGGGCGCTTGAAACCTGCCCAGGGCCTGGCATGGGGATTGTTGCTTTGCACCCTCTCGGTCTTCATCCTTGCCGGCCTGGTGAACGGACTGGCCGCCTTGTTGACCCTGGCCGGCATTTTGTATTATGTCGTCATTTACACCCTGCTGCTCAAGCGCACCAGCGTCCAGAATATCGTGATCGGCGGCGGCGCGGGCGCGATGGCGCCGGTGGTCGGCTGGGCCGCCGCGACCGGCCGACTGGGATTACCAGCGCTTTACCTCTTCCTGGTCGTCTTTATGTGGACGCCACCGCACTTCTGGGCGCTTGCCCTGGTACGGTTTCAGGATTATAGCCGCGCCGGGGTGCCAATGATGCCAGTGGTGCGGGGCGAGCAGGTTACCCGCGCCCAGATTCTCTGGTACAGCCTGGGGTTGTTGGTTATTACCTTTTTGCCCACTCTCTTTGGAATGATGGGGCTTCTCTACCTGGCGGTTGCCGTTTTGCTGGGCTTATTTTTGCTATACGCCGTCTGGAAGGTGTGGAAGCTCGGCGGCAACCAAAACGCCTGGCGTTTATACCGCGTCTCCAGTATGTACCTGGCTTTTCTGTTCATGGCGATGATGCTGGATGTGCTGGTCTGAACGGCTCTGCCCTTTAAAATCGGATAAAACCATCCCCTTCTTCTCAAACGGAGGCGACTTATTATCAAAAAAGTACGTTGGGGTATTCTGAGCACCGCCCAAATCGGCGTCAAAAAAGTGATCCCTGCCATGCAACAAGGGAAATATTCAAAGGTCATGGCCATCGCCTCGCGCGATCTCAAACGGGCGCGGGCTGCGGCCAAAACGCTTCACCTTCCCAAAGCTTATGGCTCTTACGAAGAGCTGTTAGCCGACCCGGAAATTGACGCCATTTATAACCCGCTGCCCAACCACCTGCACGTCCCCTGGACGCTGCAAGCCATGCGAGCTGGCAAGCACGTCCTGTGCGAAAAACCGATCGCCATGTCGGCGGCCGAAGCCCAATTGCTGGCAGAAGAGGCAATCCGGCGACCTCACCTCAAGGTCATGGAAGCCTTCATGTACCGCGTGCACCCTCAATGGCTGCTGGCATTCCGCCTGGTGCGCGACGGAAAACTCGGCCAACTCAAGACTGTCCAATCCATCTTTGCCTATCATAACCGTGACCCGCACGACATTCGCAATATCCCCGCTTATGGCGGCGGCGGTCTGATGGACATAGGCTGCTACTGCATTTCGCTATCCCGCCTGTTGTTCAACGCTGAGCCCAGGCGGGTTTTTGGCCTGCTGGAAATGGATCCTGTCTTTCAGGTGGACCGGATGGCGTCCGGCATTCTCGATTTCGGCGAGGGTGTCTCTACTTTTACCTGCGGCACGCAACTGGCATTCTACCAGCGGGTGAACATCCTGGGAGACAGGGGGCGGGTGGAGATCGAAATCCCTTTCAATCCCCCCAGCGACCGCCCTTGCAAGGTCTGGTTGCGGTTGGAAGGTGAGCCGCCGGCAGAGGTGCAGGTGGCGACTTGCAACCACTACACGATCCAGGGCGACCTGTTTTCCCGCGCCGTGATCAACGACACGCCGCCCCCCATTTCGCTGCAGGATTCAATCGAGAACATGCGGGTGATCGAGTCCATCATCAAGAGCAGCCAGACCGGCCGCTGGGTGCGCCTGTAATCGCCGTCCGCGTTTTGCAACGCGTTCGCAAAGGAGAACTGGATCACGAGAAAATCTCACCCCTACTGGCGTTTTACGACGTAGCAGTAAGAAACGCGCTATACTTTGTGAAAATTAACCCGTTTTCCGGAGGGAAAGAAGATGTCGAGCGTGCGGTATTATTCGGTAGCAGAGGAAATCTTCAAAAAATATCCGGGCTATGTGCGCGGCGTGGTTCTGGCGTACGATGTAAAAAACAGCCCATCCCCCGCCGAGCTGGGGGCAATGCTGCGCCAGGCCGAAGCCTCAGTCCGAGAGCGATTGAACCTGGATACGTTGATCGAAGACCCCAAAATTGCCTCGTGGCGCGAAGCGTATCGGGCTTTCGGCGCAAAACCGAGCGAATTCCGCCCATCTATGGAAGCGATGGCTCGCCGCGTGCTGCGCAACCAGGAACTACCCCTGATCAACGCGTTGGTGGATATCGGGAACATCCTCTCGCTGCGCCATCTGGTCCCCACCGGCGGGCATGCCATTGACCTGCTGGAACAAGATCTCGAACTGCGGCTGGCTTCCGGGCAAGAAACATTCAAACCCTTTGATTCAGAAGAGATCGAACACCCCCTGCCGGGGGAGGTCGTGTTTGTCGAAGGGAACGCCGTCCTCACCCGGCGCTGGACCTGGCGGCAGTCGGACCGCACTCTCACGCTCCCGACCACCACCGCCATTGAATACAACGTTGACGGTTTGCCGCCCGTTACGCAAACAGAAGTAGAAACCATCTGCAGCGAGGTTGTCGAATTGATCCAGCGATTCTGCGGGGGACGCATACGGGTTGAAATGCTCAGCGCCGGAAATCCCCGCATCCGCATTAGCGAATAGACACGCCAAGACCTTAAAAGACAGGAAGATTTCATCATGAAAACATTGCGCGGATTCGGCAGCGACAATAACGCCGGGGTCCACCCGGAGATCATGGCTGCAATCGTAAAAGCCAATATCGGGCATGTTCCCGGCTACGGCGAAGACGACTACACGCGGGAGGCAATCGCTGTCTTCCGCCGCTGCTTTGGTGAAGAGACCGAGGTCTTCTTTGTTTTCGGCGGCACCGGCGCAAATACCCTGAGCCTCAGAGCCGCCGCCCAACCTCACCACGCCGTCATCTGCGCCAAAACAGCGCATATCAACGTGGACGAATGCGGCGCGCCCGAAAAATTCTCCGGCTGCAAATTATTGGATTTCGCCGCGCCGGATGGAAAATTGACCGTGGAACTGATCCGCCCTGCCCTGCACGGCGTGGGGGATATTCACCAGGTGCAGCCGCGGGTGATCTCGATCAGCCAGCCAACGGAATTAGGCACGCTCTACACAATCGAAGAAATTGAGGAAATCGCCGCTTTTGCCCACCACAACCACATGATCCTGCACATGGACGGCGCCCGGATTTGCAACGCCGCTGCAGCCTTAGATGCGCCCCTGCGCGCCATCACCCGCGACGCCGGTGTGGATATCCTCTCCTTCGGTGGCGCGAAAAACGGCCTGATGTACGGTGAGGCAGTGGTGATCTTCGACCGCCATCTTGCGCAGGATTTTGAATTCATACGCAAACAGGGCGCTCAGCTCGCTTCTAAAATGCGCTTCATCGCCGTCCAGTTTACAGCCCTGCTCTCCGGCGATCTCTGGCTTCGCAACGCCCGCAACGCCAACCGCATGGCCAGCTTACTGGCAGAGCGGGTTTCTGCCCTCCCAGGGATGCAGCTCACACAACCGGTTCAGGCCAACGCCGTCTTTGCCAGCATTCCCCCAAAGGTGATACCGGCCCTGCTGCAGGAATACTTCTTCTATCCTACCGAGAATCCCGGAGAAGTACGTTGGATGGCATCTTACGATACAAAAGAAGAGGATATTGAACGATTCGTAGAGACCCTCGCCAGGCTCCTGGACCAGGAATTGGCGAAAGGTCCAGCGCGATAAGCCGCGATTCCAAAACCGACGCCCCTGCCAAGGAGGGAAAGGATGACACACCCGCTTGTAACCCAGCTCCGGTTTGCCCGCGCCGAATGGCTGCGCGCCCTGGCAGACATCCCGCCAGAGGACGCCCGCCGCCGGTTGCTGCCGATGAACAGCATTAGCTGGATCGCCGCCCATCTGGCCTGGCACGAGCAGTCCAACTGGCTGTACCGAGCTCAGGGCAAGATCCTCGTCCCGGCGGTCATCGAGCTGGGCGGCTATGGCAAACCGCCCAGCGCCCCGCCCCTGGATGAAATGCTGGAAGCCTGGCGCACGATCACCGCCGCAGCTGATCTCTACCTGGATGCCCTCACCACCGCCGAAATGCAATCACACTGGACCGTGAAAGGCAAACCTGCCGCCGCCGATATTGGCACCACGCTGCTCCGGGTGATCTATCATTACTGGTACCACACCGGCGAGATAATGGCCATCCGCCAGATGCTTGGACACCCCAACCTGCCCGAATTTGTCGGCGACATTGACACCCAAGCGCCTTACCAGCCGGAATAACCTCACATCTGCCAACAGGTTAGGTAAGGTAACAGGATTACAAACCAGGGCGGCGTTACAACGAAAACGCCGGGGCTATCCGCCGCCCCGCCCGCTGAGAAAGATCAGCGCGGCAAGGATGACCAGCGCAACCAGAAGAACCACCGCTGCGCCCAACCAGCGCCAGATGGGGCGGCGAACGGGCTGGGGAGCAGCTGGTTCGGGCTGTGGGCTTGGGGGCGGGGGAAGGTTGTCTGGGTCCGGGTGTTCTGGAAACCGGGGCGGCCGGGTTACCGCCGCCCACTGAATTTGCAGGTTCTCAAGCGCTTTCCGCGCTCTCTGGTTGTTGGGATTGCTCTTCACGCAGGCCCGCAGCGCCGCAATCTTATCCGGCATGGCCGGCAAGGCTTTCACCAGCAAAAACCAGGCCGCTTCATTCGCCGGGTCGGCCCGCAGGATCCCAATCAATTCCCTCTGGGCTGCCACCAGATCACCGGTCCGGATCAATTGGCTGGGTTTCTTCAGATCAGCGGTCATCCCCTTTCCTTCCTGATGCTTTATTTGTTATTGTACTGCGAAAGCCGCTCCCCCGCTCGGCGCGTCATCGGTCGCCTAAAAGGGAGTTTTTATGCTATAATGGTTAATGTAATTTTAATAAAGGCCATTGCCTTTGCGCGCAATCTGCAAGCCAAAAGGTTCGCAGAAATATTTTTTACAAGGAGGGATTATCTGATGAAAATGAGTGCACCGAAAAAAGCAACCTGGTGGGTCGCGCTGATCCTCGGCGCAGCCGGCCTGATTGCCACTCTGGTCACCATACCAGTCCTTTCCGGCATTGCATTCTGGCTGGTGCTGGTTGGCCTGGCATTGATGCTGGTAGCCACTGCTACCAAGGGTCTGTAACCATAGCCCAACTCAACGAAAGCATTTTTCATCTATCCCATCATTACAGCCAGCGTTATCCTTGCCCTGCTGATGAAGCAGGGCTTTTTCTTGTAACAAATAAAAAAGCCACGGGTTCGGCGCAGTACCCGCGGCATTTCCAAATTTCAGAACGATTAAAAACTGCTGAGCGAAGCGGATTCTATCACCCCTTGTTCAAAGCTGTCAAGAAAATCGCGGGGCCAGAACCGATCCTCTCAGCCCTGCATCAAGCAGGCTCGTGATCCAGGAACGCTTCCAACCGTTCGACTGCCTGCGGAAGGTTTGCGCGACCAAACCCAATCCGAAAGTGATTGCCCGTGTCGTCAAACAGGCTGCCGGGAGCCAGCAACACCCCCGCCTGGCGCGCCAGCCGGTCGCAAAAGGTTTCGACATCCTGCCCGATCAACCGAGGGAAAGCGATCGAGCCGGCCCTGGGGCGCCGCCAGACAAACTTTTCTGCATGACGGGAGAAGAAGCCATCCAGAATATCCAGGTTGTGGCGGATGATCTCCAGGTTGCGCCGGGCCAGCGTCTCACGGCGGCGCAATGCGGTTTCGGCCAGGAATTCAGAAGGGGCGCTGTTACAAATGGAGGTGTAATCCTTCAGAAGCGCCATTTTCCGGTAAATATCATCGTTATGCGTCGCGATCCAGCCGATGCGCAGCCCGGCCAGCCCATAGGCCTTGGAAAGCACGCCCAGCGAAACCGCTGAGGGGTTGACATCGCAAGCTGCCGGCAGCCGGTGGGCGGGGTTGTGTTCCAGCTCGCGGTACACTTCATCGCAAAACAAAAGCGCGCCGCGTTCCTGCACGATGCGATGGACGGCTGCAAACGTCTCAGGAGCCATCAGGTAGCCGGTGGGGTTGTGCGGTGTGTTCAAGATCACAGCACGCGTGTTGGGGCGCAGCAGGCGCTTTAAATCTTCTGGGTTCAGCGCCCAGCCGGTTTCTTCGTAGGCCTGCCAGCGGCTAATCTCAGCGCCAGCGCTGCGGGCAACTTCTGCCAGCGATTGGTAACAGGGAGAATGCACCACTGCATGGTCGCCGGGCTGAAGCGCAGCGTGCATGAAGAGAAAGATCGCCTCTTCCGCCCCGGCGTGCACCAGGATCTCATCAGGAGCAATAGTGGTGTAAATTTTGGCGATTTCCTGGCGCAGTGTGGGACTGCCCGCCGATTCGGTGTACCCCAGCCAGACTTGCTCCAGCTCGGGGCGCGCCGCCGGTTCCAGCGCTAACAAGTCTCCCAGCGCCAGCGATTCGCAATCGGAGCTACACAGCAGAAATTCAGTGCTGAACTCGTACTTCGCAAAAAAGCGTTCCAGTTTGAAAGCGTTGATTTCCATCCGCGCACCTTGAGAAAGCTACGACTAATCCATCAGCTTTAAAATCTTCGAGGTCTTCATGTTTTCGTCCCTGAAAGCCATTTTGGCCCTCAGGAGGGCGCCGTAGGCTTTGATGTTCGCGTTCATCGTCACGTTGGCAAAGCGAGGCCCAACCCCCTTGGGCGTCTTTAGCAACACGAACATGAACTTGCCCCCCTGGATCGGCGCGTTCTTATATCCCTGGAAGGTCCAACTTGCAACTTCCTCGCCCGCCCCAGCCCCATAAATAATTGGGTACATCTCGTTGTACTCTATACCGTGGCTGGCGCTCCCCATATCCGCTTCTACTTGCATAAAGGAGAGCTTTGGCGAAATCTTGAACATGGTTTTATGCGTCACCGGTTGGGTAACAGACATCGGGATCAAGTCGTACACCGTGAACTCGCTATCATTGTTCTGGTAGAAGAAGATCTCGTAGCGAGCCCATTCAATCGCGATCTGTTCCAGACGCGGCAAGAAGGAACAAGACAGCCGGATCACGTAAAAATCGTTGCGGCTGAGCATCTTGGAAAGCAGCGCGGGATCAATTTCGTTGGAAGGAAGAAAATCTTGCAGCAGCCAGGTTTCCGGTTTGCCGATGCCGATCACCGGCAAATCTTCTTCGGAAAGGTCAAAGAGGCCACTGCGCGCTCCCGCACTCTTCAGGCTGGTCTTCCAATCTTCCACTTCCTGTTCTGAAATGGGGCTCAACACCCCTTCGAATTCAGGGGGGGCGTTTTGGTAATCCGCAGTTCGAATGATCATCCCAGACCTCCGTTTGGCTGTTTCAGGTCGCTCAGGATGCTGGCCAGCTTTTCTTTTTCCAGGCGGGCGTAGATGGTTGGGCTTGCCTCGCCGACTTCGAACCCCTGCACGTACCGGATGCCCAGATCGTATAGCTCGCGCAGCGTGAGCCTGCTCTTTTCGTCATACCCTTCAATCACAACGCGGGAAGTGGTCAGGATTTTTTCCCGGATCATCTCGTTGACGTATCGAATGGTAATCCGGCTCCCTTCCTCGTGAATGATCTCATTGTCAATCTTCACGTGGTTCAACGGCAGGTGGATCAACCTGGAAATGGACGAATGGCCGATACCGAAATCATCAATGGCAATGTTGATGTGCAGATTGCTGTACTCCTTCAACCGGTTAATGAATAACTCATTCCGGCACTTATCACAGTCCAGCCATCTTTTCTGGTACTTGCACTTGGTAAAACAATACGCCGGTTCGGGATCCGGCAGCGGCGTCCGTTCCGAAATTTCCAATACCAGGTATTTCTCCCTCACTTTGGAAGCTTTCACCGCCTCCATGTAATTCGTCCTCATCAGCGAAGCCGGAAAAACATTCACCGACAACGGCTTTTTGTCGCCAGCGCGTTGCAAACCGGAAGTGCGCTTCACCTGTGCATCATAGGCGTCGGTTGATTTCTCGAGAAAGTGGATATCCAATTCCGTTGAAAACCGCACGCCCCAGAGCTGCGCCGCTTCGAACAGGTCAACGGGCGCTTTCCGGTGCGAGGCGGCAGGATCCCTTGCAAGCGCTTCCCAGCTTTCGATGTGCAAATCATCTTCATCCAGGTAAATGATGGGCTGAAAATACACTTCCATTTCCTTCAGGCGGCTGGTGAAAAGCTCAAACCGCCTGTCATAAATGGCCGCAGGCACGAATCCGTACGTCCCCTTGATGTGATCCAGCAGCCTGGCTTTGAGGATATCGAACCGCAGGGGTAAAATTTCTTGACCCAACTGGTATAAGGTCGCCAGGGTGCTGCCAAAGACATCTCCAATGAATAATTCATCGGCTTCCAGGCCGCTCACAATCATTATCCTCATCGTGCGGCTGTTCAACAAGGGGATGACGACCGTCCTTTTTTGCGGTGGCTCGACGGCCCCTGCCTCTTGTGAGTAAACCCCATGATGTTTCAAATTAAACAGCTTCAGCACATCCAGGCTAGAGAGAACAGACGTGATGGTTTTTTCGATATACACGTTCCGGGGCTGGCTGCCGTTGTTAAGTTCGCTGGCCGCCTCAAGGTCCCAATGGTCGCGGGCAACATCCACCACAAACACCCCTTCGGCGTTCGTAATTTGCCGGATCGCCTCCAGCAGGTTGTTCCCAATGCTCACATTCAGATCAAAGGCCTTCGGATCCAGTTTTTCCAAAAGCCGCTCAAAGAAATCTTCATACACAAATAACGGGTTGCGCAGCGGCTGGAATTCAAATTGTCCGTTGCCCTTGATAAAGACGCCCTGGCTGGCGGGCTTGAGTGTCAGGCCGGGTTTTGTCAAAATGATCGATTCGAACAGGCTGCCGGTTTGCACAAAAGATTTATCGCCCAACTCTTTTCGCAGGTACCTCAGCAGGTCCTCCAGGCTTACCGTCCCCTGCCCGCTGGCGTCAGCTTCCCCTCTCAGCCCTTTCACCAGGTAATAGGTGAAGGATCCCCCTTTGTGTTCATCGGTTTCGTAGGATGGGGAGGTCCCCAAACTGGAAAGGATGGCGTAACGGTTTTTTCTGCCGCCTCGAAAGGAAGGAAAGTTCGCCACCACATGTTCAGGCACCAGCGCTCCGCTGAAGCAGCAATCCATGATCAAAAGGAGTTGCTGGACGCGCGTCTGGTGAAACAGCCTTTCATACAGGTAGTTCATCTTGATGCCGGCGTCCGAATTGACCTCCAGGTAATCCACGCTGGTGTCATAGGTACCTAAGTAAACATCATTGCCGATGCCGCCATAAAACGAATGCCCGGCAAAGTAGAACAACACCACCGCATCCGGCGGCAGGCCCATGATGAAATTCACCACTTCCTGAAGCTTTTTGATGGTAACTTCCTTGCCGCAAAGGATCTGGACGTTTTCCGGCTTAAAGGTACCCATGTTGGGATCGGTCAAAACCTCTTGGATCTTTGCGCAGTCTTTTTCAGCGTATTTGAGGGAATACAGCTTCGCATCTTCGTATTCATTAATACCAACCAGGATCGCGTACTTGTTCTCATCCATAACATCCCTCTTGGCCCAAGATGAAATCCCTGACCCCAACAGTTAATCCCACCCCGCAGGAGAAACGCCGCCCCAACGCCCCAGGGTTTTCGCCGGGAGAAACCTGTTGCACCCATACCAAACGGATACAAGTAAATATTGTAGCCCAAACAATTAAAACAACCTAACGATTGGGACTGGGAGTTTACGGAAAGACCTTCCTGGCCTGTTGCGGCTACACAGATCATGGAAAAACGAGCCGGAATCGTTCGCACACCACCGGCATGCGCTCGTCCGGCTGGCGGCCAATCCTGGCGCACGATTGCCCAAAAAACTCCCAATGCACAGCGCGCCAGTATTCCAACGTGCGGCTGCCTTCGCCCTCCTCCCAGGCAAAGCGTTCATCCACCTGGTCGAAAGGCTTGATTTCGATCTCAACAGTTTCGACAATGCAGAGCGGCTCGCCCTTCCCATCCAGGATGATGTTCAGGTCGCCGGGTTTGGGCAGAGCTTCGTCGGTGGCTTCGAATTCCCACAGCAGGGCAGAAGTGGCGGTCTTAACCCCCTGCCGCGTCAGATCGCCCAGCCGGTCGGCCATTTCGGGCGAATTGCCAAAACTCCAGGCGGTGAAGCTGCGCCCTGCTTTTTCTTCCGGCGGCAGCGTTGCCAGATATTGTTTCCAGAACTTGCGAACGGTTTTGTTCATGGGAAAGTCACCCTCGCGCGGCCGCTCATCCCGGATGCTCCTCATCGTTTCGCAGCGGCTCTGGCGGCGCGGCAGCCTCCTGGCGCTCCAGGTGGATATCCTTCCAGGAAGCCGGGTCGTGCAACGATTCCAGGTGCGTAAAAACGGTCACGTTCGGCAGGGCTGAACGGATATCCGCTTCAATATGCTCCAGCAAGTTATGCCCGCTGTGCACGGTCCAGGAACCAGGCACCAGCACATGCAAAGAGACAAACCGCTGCGCGCCTGCCTGCCGGGTGCGCAAGGCGTGGAATTCGACCCCGCTCTTCCGGTAACGTTCCAGCGCCCGCTGAATTGCCTCTTGCTCCTCGGCTGGCAGGGCAGTGTCCATCAGCCCTCCCACCGACTGGCGCACGATGCGAACGCCGGAATAGACGATGTTGCCGGCCACCACCAGCGCGGTCAGCGAGTCCAGGCGCTGCCACCCCGTCAAAGAGACGGCGGCGACCCCCACCAGCACGCCCGCCGAAGTCCAGACGTCCGTCAAAAGATGGTGAGCGTTGGCCTGCAACGTGATGGAATCATACTGCCTGCCGGCGCGCAACAGCGCCAGGGCCACCCCCAGGTTGACCAGCGAGGCCACGACCGAGACCGCCAGTCCCAGCCCCACCTGCTCCAGCGGCTGGGGATGGATCAGCCGCCCAACAGCCGCATAGCCGATCCCCGCCGCGGCCGCCAGAATCAACGTTCCCTCGATGCCGCTGGAGAAATATTCGGCTTTGCCGTGGCCAAAGGCATGCCCTTCATCCGCCGGGCGGGCGGCGATGGTCAGCATCGCCAGCGCCATCAACGCCCCGGCCAGGTTAACGCCCGATTCCAGCGCGTCGGAGAGCAGCCCAACCGACCCCGTCAGGGCGTAGGCGGCAGTCTTCAGCCCGATGGTCAAAACGGCCGCCGCGATTGAAAGCCAGGCAAAGCGGGTTAGAGAAGGATGTTTTGTGCGAGGGAGGGTCATTTTTTACCTTTTCAAGAATCAGGGTGGAGAGGTCATTATAAAACAATCTACGGGGACAACAAGGTTTCGTGAATTCTAATATTTAGATAATAATTATCTGATAAAATAACCTTGCATCTGAACGGATTATAAGTCATTGGAGGTAACCATGAACGGTGTGCGAACGATAAAAGAAGTGATCGAGCCGGAGTATGTCATCGAAGGCGCCGGTGTCCTGCTGCGCCGCTCGATCGCTCCGCGCATCTCGAATCTCTATGACCCTTTTCTGCTGTTTGACCATTTTGCCTTCAACGACCCCGTAGAAGGCCCCATCCGCGGCTTTCCAATGCACCCTCATCGCGGCATCGAAACCGTCACCTACATGCTGGAGGGCAGCGTTCATCACCGCGACAGCCTGGGCAATGCCGGGCTGATCGGCCCCGGCGATGTCCAGTGGATGACCTCCGGGCGCGGCATTCTGCATGAGGAAATGCCCCGCCGCGGCCCCCAGGGAAATATCTACGGCTTTCAACTGTGGGTCAACCTGCCCGCCGTCCTAAAAATGACCCAGCCGCGCTACCAGGAGGTCAAGGAAACCGAAATCCCCGTCACAGGAGAAAACGGCGTAAAAGTACGGGTGGTTGCCGGTCAGGTGGGCGGCGTCCAGGGGCCGGTCACCGAGATTGCCGCCAACCCACTTTACCTGGACGTGACGCTCTCGCCCGGTTCGACCTTTACCCAGCCAATCCCGCCCGGCCACACCGTCCTGGCCTATGTCTTTGAGGGCCAGGGGTTGTTCGGCGACCAGACCGTGAGCGCCGTGCGCATGGCAGTATTCAACGATGGCGATCATCTCCAGGTCTCTGCCGGTTCTTCCCTGGTGCGCTTCATGCTGATCGCCGGCCAGCCCTTCCTTGAACCGATCGTCCCTTATGGGCCCTTCGTCATGAACACCCGCGAAGAGATCCAGCAAGCGCTTGCCGACCTGCGCGCCGGCGTCTTCGTCCAGCCCTAAAGAAGATCAGGGGCGTCTTTTTTCACGCTTCGTTGCGCTTCGCCATCATCTCGAAGAATAATTTTACAATTTCGGGGTCAAAATGCGTGCCGCTGCCCTCCCGGATGGTTGCAAAAGCCTCTTCCTCCGTCCAGGCTGGACGGTAAGGCCGGTCGGAGATCAGGGCGTCATACACATCCGCTACGGCAAAGATGCGCGCCGCAAGGGGAATTTGCTCGCCCTTCAGGCCACGCGGGTAGCCCGTGCCATCCCACTTCTCATGATGGCAGTAAGGGATGTCAAGCGCCGGGCGTAGGAACGCAATCGGCCAGAGCATGTCATAGGCAAACTGCGGGTGGCGGTGCATGACCGCCCATTCTGCCTCATCGAGAGGGCCGGGTTTGAGCAAAATCCTGTCCGGCACGCCCAACTTGCCGATATCATGCAGCAGGGCGCCGCGCCGCACGTGGACAAGCTCTTCTTCGCTCATTCCCGCCATCTGCGCCAGCCGCAGGGTCAGATCGGTCACCCGCCGGGTATGTCCTTCGGTTCCTTCGTCACGAAGATCCATCGCCCTAGACCAGCCTTCCAGGGTAGCGTCATAAGCCAGCGAGAGTTCGGTGTTGGAACGCTGCAAATTTTCAAAAAGCTGTGTGTTCTCAATCGCAATCGCAATTTGCCCGGCCAACATTTCGAAATAGTTCACCCAGTCTGGTTCAGGGTCAAAGCGGGCGCGCTGAAAGATTTCCAGCACGCCTTTCAACTGCCCCTTAACAACCAGCGGCGTCGCAAAATAAGAGACAAAACCTTCTTTCGAGATGAGCGGGGCGCGCCAAAAACGTTCTTCCGCCAGGTCGGGCAGGAGCAAAGTCTTCTGTTCCGCCGCAACCTGTCCCGCCGCCCCTCTGCCCAGGCCTACCCTGGCGGATTCGATCTCCCGCGTCCGGAAGCCGCGGCCTTCGGCGTATTGCAATTCCATCGTGCGGGGGTTGAGCAGCAACACAGCCACCGCCTCGGCTTTCAACTGGGAAGCCACCTGCCCCAGGATAAACTTCAGCATGACCTTTAGATCCACGTTACTGGTCAGCACCTGGTCAATCGCCCGCAGGGTTGCAAGGCGATCGAGTTGCCGAACCGTTTCCTCTCGCAAAGTCTCGCGATGGATAGCGCTGGCGGCGATATCCGCCACAGAGGTCATCAGCCGGATTTCGCCAGGGGTGAATGGGTTCTTGCGCCCGATCCAGAGAACGCCAATGGTTTGCGTCTCGACAATTAATGGAATACAGGCCACAGCTCGCACTACCTCAAAAACGAATGCACAGTTTTCGCTGCTTTCTCGGGAGATATCCTGGGTCACAAATGGCGTCCCACTCTTCATCACAGCGCCAGAAAGTCCCTCGCCGGGCCTCAGGCGCTTGCGCAGCGACTTTTCGAATTCGCCGCGCGACGCTTCGAGCGACAGTTCTCCAGTGCTCGCATCGCGTAACGCCAACGCCGCGCCGTCGGCGTTTAGCAAGGCAGCAAGCTGGTCCAGGATGACCGGCAGCATTTCAGGCCGCGTCGAAGCCGCCCGCAAAGCCGCACTGACAACTGCAACAGCTTCCAACTCGCGCTCGCGCTGCTTGCGTTCGCTGACATTTTGTTTGATCGCGATAAAGTGCGTGATCTCGCCATTGGCGCTTTTGACCGGTGTGATGGTCATTTCCTCATCATAAAGCTCACCGTCTTTTCTGCGATTGGTGATCTCGCCGCGCCAGGTCCGGCCCGAAAGGATGGTATCCCACAACCGCCGGTAAAATTTCCGCCCGTGAACGCCGGATTTCACAAGCTGGCGGGGATTCTTGCCTGCGGCCTCCTCAAACGGATAGCCGGTCAGCGCTGTAAAAGCAGGGTTTATCCATTGAATCGTCCCCTGCCGGTCGGTGATGACGATGGCGTTGGCGGCCGAGTTCAGCGCAGAGCTCTGCAGGTGTAGAGTTTTTTCCGCTTCAAAGCGCTGTGTGATGTCGCGGATGGCGGCAATGTGCACCGGCCGGCCTTTGTATTCAAAAAGCCGCGCAGCAATCTCTACCGGAAAGACCGTTCCATCTTTTTTCTTGTGCCAGCGCAGCGGGATCGCCACCACCCGGCTGGGATCAGGTTCATTTTCACGGGTTGCTTTGCGCGTCTGCTCCGGTTCTGCCGATAAATCGGTGTTGCGCAGCGCCAGCAGCTCATCGCGGCTGTAACCATAGAGCGCGCAGGCTGCCTGGTTGGCCTGCAAGATGCGCCCCTCCTCATTATCAATCAGGAAAATGGCGTCCGATTCGGCCTCGAAAAGCTGACGATATTGTTCTTCACTCTCCTGCAGTTCTGCCGTGCGCGCTGCAACAAGTTTCTCCAATATGTTCTGGCGATTGACAAAAGCATTGATCGAAAGTCCCAGCAGGATGGTAATCACTACACCGACCAGAAGGGCAATCTCCCTTGCCTGAACCGGGTAAAGGCGGGCAAAGGCCGGGCTGGGGTGAGCCAGCATCATATAGGCTTTGCCAAAGGCGAAAAACGGCTGGCTGAAGGTCAGGTCTCCTCCATAGGGATGGTCATGCAATTCTCCCTGAATATGCCTCTGGACGATCTCCTGTGGGGCGTTGCTCGCCAAAAGCAAGGGCAGGCCATTCTCTTGAAGTTGGTAAAAATCCACAAACAATACTGGCTCAAAATCAGATCGCACCCCGAGCGCGCTGTGCAGCAAGTCGCCCATCCGTAGCGCCGCCAGCACAAAGCCCCGCTGGCTGCCCGGCGCATCGCTGCCATAGACCGGCCATGCTGTGAGAATCCCCATCTGGTTTTCAATCTCCTGCACGAGCAAGATCGGGTCAGTGGCTGTGGTCAGCCCGCTGCTGTCCGCCGCCTCGAGCGCTATCCGCCTGACCGGCTCGGAAGCGAGATCATAGCCGATCGCAGCCTCGTTACCCTGTAAAGGAGATATATACAAGATCGGGTAATGGACTTCGCGCTCCTGGGCAGGGATGCGCTGTTCTTGGGCGTTCAATTCCCAGATCACAAAACCGGCCAGGCCAT
>Ga0067045_1030126_pt1 | contig 16628 bp, 13 predicted proteins | sample TerdegcTABiofilm_FD_59184 | JGI IMG/M metagenome (GOLD analysis project Ga0067045, IMG submission 59184) | Combined Assembly of (Gp0054472, Gp0054536) Wastewater bioreactor microbial communities from Singapore -Terephthalate degrading...
CTGAACTTGTTTCAGGATCTATACAATATCTTGTGCCTCAGATTCCGAAACAAGCCTGCCCTGAACTTGTTTCACGGGTTCGGAATGACGGGGGGACTGAATGAATACGTCAGGCTTTATGTTACAAATTCATTTCCGAGGTGTTTGCGGATGCTGGATAAACTGAGAAAATTTGAAGAAAGTGCAACAAAAATGAGCATCGAATTTGTTGATTTGAATACGGTGGAGTTTGACCCGTCTGTGGTCAATCTGATTCCCGAACCCCTGGCGAAGCGGTATCAGGCGGTGTGTATAGAAAACCGGGATGATGTGCTGACGGTGGTCATGGCGGATCCCTTTGATACCTTCGCCCTGGACGATCTCCGCATCGGTACGGGCTTTTCCCTTAATCCCTGCCTGGGAGATCCGGAAATCATCGAATCGGTTCTCAGGGAACTTTACGGAAGGGATGATGAGGGGGAATCGGTGGCGGAGGAGTATTATCCCGCCGGGGAAACGGGGCCGGAGGACGAGGTTATTCTGGATGAACCCGCCATAAGACTGGTGGAGCATATATTTGCCCAGGGGATAGAAAAAAGAGCCAGTCATATCCACCTGGAACCCGACGAAAAGGAGATGCTGATCCGGTTCCGTCTCGACGGCAGACTTCACGAGATCATGAGAACTTCCCCCGAACAGTCTCTGGGAGTCATCGCCCGGATCAAGATGATGGCCAACCTGAACCCCTCGGAAATTCTCTCAACCCAGACCGGAAAAATCAATATGGAAATCAACGGGCGGAGTGTGGGATTTTATGTGTCCATTTTCCCCATTATCCTGGGAGAGAGCACGGGGGAAAATCTGGTAATAGAAATTATCGAAACGGGCAAGGATATTCTGCCGGTGAAAGAACTAGGGTTCTCCGAGGATAATCTGGACAGGTTCCTCATGCTCCTGGAAAAACCCCAGGGACTGGTATTGGTTACGGGCCCCGCCCGCAGCGGAAAAAAGACCACTCTCTACTCCGCACTTCAAAAAATAAATGATCCGCAGATTAAAATTATATCCATAGATAATACCGCTACCTACTCTCTCAAGGGGATAATCCAGACAGTCCCCGTTATTCACAACAAGAAATGGTTCGATTTCGCCCTTCCCTTCCGTACGGCTCTCTATCAGGATCCCGATCTGATCATGGTGGAAGCGCTGAGGGATCAGGAAACCATTTTTGCCGCTATAGACGCCGCCTATATGGGTAAGATGATCCTGTCCTCTCTCAGTTCCGAGGATGCCATCAGCGGCATCAATTTTCTCCTGGCCATGGAGGTGGACCCGGCTCTTCTGGGAATTACCCTGCAAGGCATAGTCAATCAGAGGCTTGTCAGAAAAATCTGTTCAAACTGCAAAAAGGAAGTTCTCCCTTCCGATGAACTGCTGAAGATGTGTGATAAGTACGGCGTGAATACGGAAAAAGCCAAAATATACCAGGGAGAAGGATGTCCTCAATGCCACCGGACGGGATACCAGGGGAGGATCGGAATTTTCGAAACCCTGATTATATCGGATCAGATGAAAGGTCTGATCCTTCATAACGCTCCTTATACGTCTCTTCTGGAACAGGCCAAAAAGGACGGTCTCAGACCTCTGGCGGAAGAGGGGCTGAGAAAAGTACTCCGGGGAGAAACCACCTATCAGGAGATCCGTCGGGTTCTCATGCCTCATTGACGGTAGATGTTGCTAGAATGTTAACATCCCGTCAAGGAAGGCGGGGGGTGGGTGATTGAGAATAAATAAAGAAATATTATCCTCATGGAATATAGGCTTTAGGAAGATATGGGATTTAGTTCTCTTTCGAGATTTTTTGCCCCCCCTTTGATTTTAAGATTTTCCTGTGATATTATTAAATTGGAGATATGATAAGTTCGAATAAATACCAAAGAGAAAGATTTTCCCGGTAAAGCGGGCGTGTTGCCTCTGATAAAGGGGGAGTCTGAAGAGCAGGAAAAAATTTCGTTGTCGGCCAAAGGAAGTTTATGACCGGGGAAACCACCACTCCCCGGCAGAATGGAGCAGTGAAAGTTATGATGATAAACGATAATTTCAGAACGGTAGGAATCTCCGGATTAAGTTCACCGGACGTCGTCCTGGCAAAAAAACCTCCCAAGGAAAAAGAAGAGAAAGCCCCTGTTGCGGAAGATAAGGTTTCCGTATCGGGTGGATTCCGGGAGACCACCTACCCCAGGGTTTCGGGTAATAAAGTGGAAGCCCTCACCAGCGGTGAAATGGCATTCAACAAGATTGAAGAGACCATCAAATCCGCCAAATCCTCGGTTCAACTCCAGATGTACCGCCTGGGACACAACAAGATCGTGGATCTGCTGGCCAACCAGGCTCAAAAAGGAATCAAAGTCCAGGTTCTGCTGGATCCCACTCCCGGATATAATAGCGAGGACGCCAAAGACCAGAAACAGATCCAGGACTATCTCAAGAGTGCCGGGGTGGAAATATTGAAATACCCCATTGAGAAACCCGGCGGAAAGATCGACCACGTAAAAATGTTGGTGGTGGACAAAAAGAGCGTGGTCATGGGCGGAATCAACTGGGATAAACATTCCTTTATGAACACCGACTCCGACGTATTCATGGAAGGTCCCATCGTCAATCAGGCGGTATCGGTATTCCAGAACGACTGGAACATATCGGGAGGCAAGAATATCCCCGGAACCGTCAATAATCAGCCCGTTCCCGGCGGAGATACCACTGCGAGAATAGCTACTACCGAAGAAGACCGGCAGGACATCAAAACCGTCATCCAGGATAACATCAAAAACGCCAAAAAATCCATCTACATGGAAGCCTTCTCCCTGGCTGAAAAAGAAACCATCCAGAACCTCATCGAAGCCAAAGAAAGAGGCGTAGATGTCAGAGTTCTGATGGACCCCAATAAACCCATATTCTTCATCAATAACAAATCCGCCAAACAACTGAAGGAAGCCGGAGTGGACGTCCGCTGGCTCAACGTGGATGTCCAGAAAGGCGAAAAACTTCACGCCAAATTAGCTGTATTCGATGAAGAGACCACCATTATAGGATCCTGCAACTTTACCAAAAACGGTATGGAAGTTAATCACGAAGCCGATGTGGAACTGATCTCCAAGAGCGTGGGTCCCGCCTTCAGCAAGATGTTCGAAGATCACTGGAACAACCGGGCGGTAGAAAAACCCCCCTCTCTCCCCGACTTTAACGAAACCCTGCCCGAGGAACCCCCCAAGGAACAACTGGGCAAATCCCTCTTCCGTTACTTTACCGAAGCCTTCCACCCCGATAACAAACGGGTCTTCACCGGCAAGAAGAAGGAAGCCGTGCTTTCCGCCATCGAGAAATTCAACGGCAAGACAGCCTCCGCTCCCCAGATTCTGGGACTCTCCGGCCAGGAAGACAAGATCGATGAGGAAAAGGAAATGCAGTCCATCGGCGATCTGGCGGCCTTCGCAGGGGATGTGAAAGAGATGTCTATGAATCCTCAACCCGGCGAGAACGTTCCCATTCACAAGAGACGGCTGGAACTCTCGGAAAAAGCCGCTGAAGAGGTTCACAAGAATGTTCCTCAGTATATGAGTGATATGGTAAACGCCATCCAGAGTAAGGATATCCGGGAGTTCGTCCAGAACGCCATCACCCAGATTCCCAAGGGCTTCTATGAGGCTCCTTCATCGGCTTCCGGCAGATATCACCCCGCCGACGAAGTGGATCCCAGAGACATCAATCCCGATCCCTCCGTGAAGTATGAACCCTACAAGGGCGGCGGACTGGTTCTCCACTCCCGACGGACCCAGGTAATGGCGGAGAAACTCTGCGACCATTACGGAGTCAAGGGAAGAGAAAAAGATGAAATTCTTGCCGCCATGGCTCTCCATGATGCCATGAAGGGCGTCAGCATGGAAGGTCTCAAGGATGCTCTCGCCAACGGAAAGGAAATCCCCTGGAACAAGACCACTACCCCGGAACACGGTAATGTGTCCGCCGAGTGGATCAAATCCATGGATAAGTCCCCCAACCAGGAGATGACCAAAAATATCCGGGACTACGTGGCTAACCACATGAGCATCTGGAATAAACCCAATGCGACTCCTCCTGCCAATATTGGCAACTTCATCGCCTCCATGGCAGACTATATTCCTTCCCAGTCGGAATTCTATCTCCAGGTGTAACTAAAAGAATAATAGCGAATTCACATAACAAAGCAAAAACACCCTCTATATCCGGGGGTGTTTTGTTATGGGTTGAAAGAGGTCGGGTCTTCGGGTATTACGCCCGAATTCGGGGAAACCGTCAGTTCAGACCTTCAGATCCGGGGGTGGCTGTCGTTATAGACCTTTTTGATCCTCTCCATGGCTATGTTGGTGTAGATCTGGGTGGTGGCAAGGCTTTCGTGTCCCAGGAGTTCCTTGATGGATACCAGATCCGCTCCTCCCTCCAGCAGATGGGTGGCGAAGGAATGACGCAGGGTATGAGGGGACGCGCTTTTCTGAATGCCCGATGATTTCATGCAGTTCTTGAATATTTTTTGAACCATACGGATAGAGAGTCGTTCCAGTTGATTGTTGATAAAAACCGCCTTGTGGGGGGTTTGGGGACGGATTCGCAAATAATCTTCCAGGGCTTCTCTGGCGGTGTTATTCATGAGAACCATTCGTTGTTTATTTCCTTTGCCGGTAACTTTTATCATATTCTGATCAAAATTAATATCATCTATGTTCAGCCCGTGAAGTTCTCCGATTCGCATACCTGTGGCATAAAAGAGTTCCATCATGGCTCGATCCCGTACATCGATATCGAATCGGGTTTTGTATTGCCGTTTGCCTGTGTCGGGGGGATTTTCGACGGTCTCCAGCAGGGTTTTCACTTCCTGTTGAGTCAGAACCCTGGGGATTTCCTTGCCCATTTTCACCGACTTCATCCTGGTCAGGGGAGACTTTTTGATATAATCCTCATCTTCGAGAAAGCGAAAATAGTTTTTAAGGGTAGATATTTTACGATTCAACGCTCTGGGGAGATAATTCTTTTGTATTTTTAAATAAGTCAGAAACTCCCGCAGGGTTCTTTCGTCAACGGTATCCAGGGTTAGATCCTGTTCCAGCATGGGTTTAAAGAATTGAAAAAAAATCTTCAGATCGTGTTCATATTCCTTGACGGTTCTGGGTGAAAGATTCCGTTCTATGGCAAGATAATTCAGGAAATCCTTAACAAAATAGTCTCTTTTCCGGGCGAGTTGATCCGCAGGATTCTGTGGATTGGGGTTTTGCGGACTCGGCGGTGATTGACTTCTGTTTTGCTGAGTCGGATTCTGCTGAGTTTGGGTTTTTTGGCGGTTTTGCGGCGGCGATTTTTGCCGGTTGCCGGGTTGAGGGGTTTGCGGCGGCGATTTTTGATAGGGGTTTTTCATATTCTCTCCCTTCGAAAAAGGCGAAATCCGGGGTAAAAATTATTTCTACATCTCCTCTTCATCCCCTGCCACCCTGTAAGCCGCTCCCCTTGAAAAAGAGTATATATTCAGTCCTGTCTTATTCGTAAGTAGTTCAGGAGTTACGCCTTTTATTGCCAAAATCCAGATTTTATGCCGATTCCCAAAGATCCTCCTGACTTGTTTCACGGGTTCGGAATGACGGGGGACTGAATGCATACGTAGTTTATAGAAGGACTGAAGTCCTTCGCTACCGTATCCGTTCATATATTTTATCTTTTTAGCGGTTCTGCTCTCTGACTTCCGACTTCCTGCCTCTAAACCGGGATCCAGAGAATGCCGGAGAATTTGATTTCCAGATCCCCTTTTTCGGGACGGACTTCAACGGGGGTGATGTTGGCAGTGCGGTAGTCGGACTGTTTTTCGATGTTGAGCATCTCCTCGTCGATCTGTTCCTTGAGATTGCGGATTTCTTCCTCCACCTGCTCCATTTCCAGTTGAATATCTTCCACATGGTTCTGAACGGTGTCCGCCATGCGCTTTTTGGAGGAGGCTCTCACCATGGCGCTTCCCACCTTGTTGATGGTCTTTTTGCCGAAGAGGAGCCCCATGAGGGATTCTCCCGCAGACAACATCTGATCCCTCTGACGGGCGGACAGCTCTTCCTTATAATTGCCCAGCCGTTGCTGAAGCCGGCGATATTTATTTTCGAGAGTATTTATCTTCTTCTCATATTTTTTCTTAACGGATTCTTTTTTGTCATCAAAGGCATTCACGGTTTCCGTTTTGCACCTTTCTTCAAACTGTTGCATTGTCTCTCCCGGACGGGAATATATTTTGAGAAAAGTATTTTTGAATATGGTAATATTCTCTTTTTGTAACAGTTTTGCTTTAAGATCTGTTATTAACCGGCTTCCTTCTCCTTTTTTTAATATGAAGGAAGGAATGGATGCAAATCGGGATCCCGCCGGAGATGTCCTCAAAATAGCTCTTTCTTCTATGGCAAGGGAAGAATTGAGCCATACGGTGGGACTTTCATCACTAAAGGGGAAAATCATATAACACTTCTCATCATATTCCACCAGGTTGGCGGATTCCAGATCGAACCGGATCCTGACCCAGCAGAAAAAGGCAGGAACATAAAGGGATCTGATGCCTTCAAAAGCCGATAACCCCACCGACAGCAAATCTCTTACCCTTTTGTCCTTCATGGCGGAGGGGTTCAGAAAATAGTTATCCAGAGGAGAGGGCAGTTGGGGAGGAATAGCGGAAAAAGCCGATGACGAAGGGCTGGTGTATGTAGTTTCCGTTTCTATCCTTTGTCGGTCGGGGTATGGGGTTTCTGTTTCTCCTCTTTGTCGGTCGGATTGGGTGGTGAAGGGGGTTTCACCTCTCATTATCGACTTCCCCTTTTCAATCGCAGAAGTCGCTTTCTCTATGACGGGGTTGACCTTGTCGGAGATTTGCCTGATTTTGGACTTGACCGCAGGAATTTCCTTCACCGTATCCACCACGCCGATTAAAATCTGTTCCTGTACCGATCTGGGGGAACCGGGAGGCGGAGGGAGAGGTTGGGGAGGAGCAAAGGATCCCTCCAATACCGGTCCTTCTCCTCTTCCCCGATCAAACTGGGACGGAGGAGGTGAAGACAGGGAGGACAAGCCCTGTTCCTGCAGATTCAACGGCGTGGGGCGGGAAATTCCACCGGAAACCGTTCCCCTTGCGGGTTCCGACGGTGGCAATGATCCTCTGGCGGTAAGGGAACGGGTGGATTTTATGGTGATGGGAGCAGGAACGCCGGCGGATACCGAGGGAGGAACGCTGTCGATCTCCGTCGCTGTCGGTTTAGGAGGAAGAATTTTGGGTTTTCCCTTCACTGTCGTCGGGGAGGGGATTGTTTCTCTTTCTGTCGCCGTTTCCGTCCGGAGTTGTTCTCTTGCCGTCGGTTTTTGAGAGCCTTCGTCGGCGATGATCCTTTTTATATCTTCTCTGGTCATGGGTCCCCGGAGGTATGACTGGGTAAAACGGCTGGAGAAGACGGTGGGTTCACCGGAGGTGTTGTGGACGCTGTGAAGTAGAAAATGGCGGGGAGGCAGGGATGTGAGAATCTCTTTCGCTTTTTTGGTATCTATGCCCTGCCCCGACTGAAGTCCCTCGATAACCCGGTCTGTGTCTCTGGCGGTCTGTAGTCTTCCGATAAACCAGGTTCCCATATTGGAGAGAGCCTTGTAGTCCAGATCCACCGGGTTCTGAGTTGCTAACACCAGACCTGTGCCGGAGGCTCTCGCCTGTTTGAGAATGGTAAGAAGGGGAGTCTTGGTGGGGGGATTCTTGGGATAAGGGGGAAGATAGCCGAAAACCTCGTCAAAATAGATGAGCCGCTTCAATTCTCCGCTTCCGGGGAGTTTCCTTATATATTGAATTACCCGGCTTAAAAGCAGAGTGATAAAGAAGAGCCTCTCGGACTGGGACAGGTGGGCAAGATAAAATACGGAGCAGGGAGTTTTGCTATGGGAGAGAGAGTCGGCGGGAAGGTATTCTTCTATGTTCAGGGGTTCGCCCTTGAGCCAGCAGGAGAAGGAGGGGGATGCCAGCACGTTATTTAAAAGCATGGCTAAGGACATCCGATCCTTTTGGGGATAGAGGGTATCCACATCGAAAACCCCTAATTTTTTCAGGGGAGGATTCATTATATAGCCTATAATGGATTCCAGATTCAGATCCTCTCCCTCTTTCCACCGATTGCCGATAATGTTGGAAAGGAGGATAAACTCTCTGGATTGCAGGGGATCGCCTTCAATTCCCACCAGACCCAGCAGGGATTGAGTGGTGGAATGGATCAACTCTGAAAAAATCTCTTCATCCCTTTCGTCAAAATCGGGGGCTTTGAGGGAGTCCAGAATATTTACGGGGATTCCGCTGAGGGAACCGGGGGTGTATATCTTAAAGGAAGTATTCTGTACCAGTTTTTGTATCCGGGTGGTTTCGATGCCCGATTGTTTCAGCCCCTCCCGCCACTGCCGAGAAACTTTGATTGAAGTTTCCTCTCTTGTCAGTCCTTTCACAGGTTCTGTCCAAGGCTGAAAATCTTCAGGAGAGAGTCGGGGAAACTGTAACAAAAGGTTGGGCATATCCCCCTTGGGATCCAGAATCAGAGCGGGAATGCGGTTTCTGAGGGTTTCTTCCAGAAGAACCGTTGCCAGTCCCGTTTTGCCCGATCCCGTCATGCCGATGATAGTCCCGTGAGTAACCAGCTCAGAGGAATTCAGAAGGAAGGGAGAGTCCCCCTCCTTATCCCCTGCCGATTTTCGGGTTCCCATATAAAATTTTCCGCTGCTCATAAGATATACCTTCCCAGGAATAGAAAAAAATCTTTTCTAACCTTAACTTCAATATTAAATGAAATCCTGTTTATTTTTTCCACACAGTGAGATGTCAGCCCTTCTGAGTTCCAAGTCTTTTTACTTTTCTAAGTTCGACAAGGGTTTTGCTGTTTTACCCCTCCCTGCCCTTTTTTCCATTTCTTTCTCACTTCGGAAATTTTTGCAGGTGTTGTGAAGATGCCTGTTGTGTTTTCAAAGTCGTTTTATACCAATTGGCGTTCGAATCTGATACAACCCCGGCGTCCCGCCGGTTACACTTTTGATTGCGACTTGGTATTAACTCCTATTTTTTGAGGTTGAGTTTCAGCCACGCACACAATAGATACAGGACTTACGCCATTTTATATCAAAACCCAGATTTCATGCTGATTGCCAGAGATCCTGAAACAAGTTCAGGATGACGAATTCATGCCGTTTTCCTCGAATTTGAGCGTAACTCCTGTAGATAGTTAATTTCATTAGTTTGAAAACAGACTGAAAAAAAATTTCTTTTCGGAAGGTTTTTTTTCTTTTTAATAAAATAAGGAAAGGGTGAAACTGTTTTTGTAAGGGTTGAATATTTTTGTTTTTTGGGCTACATTTGTGTATCGTTGGTTGTCCGGGATTAAAATCTCCCTGAACATGTTACAGAGAAACAGGGTAGAACAGTATGATCAATTTTATATTTACGGGTGTGGAAAGAGTCCGCTATAGTGCTATTCCGGAGAAAGAGCGTCCGGGAATCGAAATAGAGGCTTCATGGAAGGAAGATATAAATTTGCGAAGGATCGCCGATAAAATACGGGATGTATTTATCGAGAGGGATCTGGACGGCAGGTATTTGTACGTCAATCCTTCTTTTGAGAGGATTTTTGGTTATTCATGTAAAGATTTTATGGAGAATAGCCAAGTTGCAGATAAAATATTTGTGGAAAGCGAATATTTTGCGTTTATTAATTACATTATAACAGAAGACAAATCTCCGGAGGGAAAAGAAATAGAGACCCTGTGCCATAATGCCGAGGGTGGAAAAATTCATATTCGCAGCAAGATTTTCCCTTCCCTGAACTCCCAGGGGGAAGTTACCGGTTTTTACGAGATTCTCGAAGACATCACGGAATTGATAACCACCCGGAAAGCCAGAGAGGATGCTGAAAAGAAATTTCATGCCACTCATGTCAACCTTATGGCGAAAAATAAAGAACTGGACGATTTTGCCTACCGGGTCAGCCATGATATGAAAAATTCCTTCAATATTATCCGGGGTTTCGTGTCGGTAATAAAAGAACACCCCGACCGCTTTGACCGTTATTTTCACCATATAACCAGGGAAATAGACACTCTCAGTTGTTTTATCGACAATCTGCTGAAACTCTCCAGAGCCGGCAGAATTATAGGTAAGATTAAACCTCTGGAATTGGAACCCCTCATCCGGAATGCCTTTCAGTACAGAGAGGAACAGGATTTGCCGGTGGAACTGATCTTCGATTCCCCCCTGCCTCCCCTGGAAGGAGACCATGACAGCCTGAAACTGGTCTTTTCCAATCTGCTCCAGAATTCCCTGAAATTCCGGGATCCGTCTCATGAAAAACTGACTATACACGTCGGTTTTATCCCCGGAGAAGAGGAATCCGTCCTTTACATAAAGGATAACGGCAGAGGTATTGATGCGAAAAATATGGATAGAATCTTCCTGCCGGGTTTCACCACCTGCGACGACAGAGGAACGGGATTCGGTCTTGCCATAGTGAAGAAAATCGTCGATGCTCACGGGTGGACGATCCGGGCTGAGAGCGGAGGCAGAGGAAAAGGTGCCGAATTTTATATAACCATACCGGAATCCAGAAGGAATTAAGGAGAGGGATTAGGCTTAAATTACAGAAGAACGGGAATGACCATAATGAACCAAGAAAATATACGTTTAGTTCTTGAAGGAATGTTTGTTTTTATTTTTGTTTTTGTAAGCTGGAAGGCATATAATTGGGTGGCTAAGGAGTGGAAACGGGCTCGCCTGATGGAATGGGATCTGCCCACCCTGAAATCCATGATAGAACAGGAACCCGAACTGGTCAATTATCAGGATGCTAACGGTGATACTCCTCTTCATAAGGCGGTATCCGACAAAGATAAGCCCAAGACGGAATATCTTTTATCTCAGAGAGCCAGGGTCAATGTTGCTAACAAACAGGGGGAAACACCGCTTTTTCTGTGCAAGGATATATCTATAGCGAAACTGCTTATTGAAAAGGGAGCCGATGTGAACTTTAAGGCGGAGGGGGGAGAAAACCTGCTGCTAAGACTTGTCGATGACAATGATGAGGAAAACAGCAATCTTGAGATGATTTCCCTGTTGCTCAAGTCGGGGGCGAATCCCAACGTGAAGGATGACCTGGGCTATACTCCCCTTTATAACGCCGTCATGGAAGAACAGGATCAGCTGGTTGAACTTCTGGTGTCTAACGGAGCCGATGTCAACTGCCGGGACGAGGACGGCGAAACTCCTCTCTTCTGGGGCAGCGATCCGGATTTTGCCCGTAGTCTTCTCGAACTGGGAGCCGATGTAAATGCCAGGAATAATGACGGGGATACTCCCCTGTTCTGGGCTGATACCCCGGAGATGGTGGAAGTACTCACCGAATACGGAGCGGAAATCAATATAAAAAACAAAAAGGGAGAAACCCCTCTTCATCTGATGGCAGTCAATAGCGGCAGGGAACTGGTGCAGATGATGCTCAAATGCGGAGCCGACCCCGAAGCCAGAGATAACCAGGGCAAAACCCCTAGAGACAGAGCTAAGGACGAAGGAAACCAATCGGTATTCGAATAAGAAAAGAAACCGGGAGCTCCTTATGAAAATCCAATGGGATATTGCGACGGCGAAAAGGGGTTTTTTTCCCTTTAGCGAAGATCCAACGGTTTAAATGCGAAGGTTCTCAATACCGGACCGGGTTTGAACCGGTCGGGAACCTGGCTAAGAAACGGATCCAACTCAGCAAATATAAAGATAAGGTGTGCAGTTATGAATGTTGTATCGGCGAAGAAGATAATTCCGGTAATGATCGTACTTTTTCTGACGGGCATTTTTTGTCTGATTCTGTCGGCGAGTCCCGTCCACGCCCGCACCGACAAGACGGGCAATTGGAATTTTAACGAGACTACAGGCATAGTCAATATGCCCACAGCCCGCACTCTGGATACCCACAAGATAAAATTTTCCATCCGTATGGCGAGACTGGGTAAGGGCGCTCCCATAAAGAAAGCCCCCAAGGGACAGTCGGGCGGCTCCTGGGGCAAACCCTGGGACTCAGACTGGTGGATAAATAACGACGGAGACCGGCATCTGCTGGTGGCTCCCTTCAAAAATACCGAAATCGGAGCCATGAATATCCACAGTTATACCCTGGCGCCGGCAGTGGGAGTCAAATGGGTCTTTCTTAAAGAAACCGACACCTGTCCCGCCTTCGCAGTGGGAGCCGGCAACGTAACTTCCCTTAAAGAGGACAGTAATGTGAAAAACAGGAACCTCCGGAATGTCAATAGCGATGTCGCCCCCTACATCGTGGCATCCAAAGCCTTCGGCAAGGACGATATACTGGATCTGTCGGTGGGCATCGGAGGTGGCAGATTCAGAAGCAGAGTCTTCTACGGCGGAGAATTCTTCCTGGACAAAAAGAAAATCTGGAGCCTGGTGGGAGAATATGACTCAAACATCGGCACCTACGGCGTGAAAATCCGACCCTACCAGTCCCGATGGGATTTCGGAGCCTTCATGCAGGACGTGGACAGCCCCGCCGTAACCATCAGCTATACCTTCCCCTTCTGATTCCGAAACCGGTTGATGTAAAACAGCCGATTACCATATTATATACAGAAAAAGACAGATGAAAGTTCTGTCTTTTTTGGTATCTATTCAGTCCTACAACGACTAAACACGTCATCCTGAACTTGTTTCAGGATCTATACAACATATTGTGTCTCAGATTCCGAAATAAATTCGGAATGACGGCAAAACTGAATGCATACCTTTTTTGTTTTGAGGAATTCCTGCTTGGTCTTATTCCGCCAGTATTTTATTGAAATTCCACCGGGAGTCATCCCACAATATTTTATCATAACGCCCCCATTCCTTTGTTGCAATAAAAAAAGCCGGATGAAAAACATCCGACTGCTACTGATAGTAATGAGATGGGTTGGTTAAAAAACTACTTTTGCAGATAAACTTTGGTCATCTTGTCGCCCTTGCGGATCTTGTCGATGATGGGATCTCCCTCGATGACTCTGCCGAATACGGTATGAACGCCGTCCAGGTGTCTCTGGGGAGAGTGGCAGATAAAGAACTGACTTCCGCCGGTATCCTTGCCCGCGTGGGCCATGGAGAGAGAGCCTCGGAGATGTTTGTTGGGATTGCCTTTGGTTTCGCATTTGATCTTGTATCCCGGTCCACCGGTTCCGTCGCCCCTGGGACATCCGCCCTGAATGACGAAATCCTCGATTACCCGGTGAAAGGTTAATCCGTTATAGAAGCCTTTTTCGACGAGGGAAATAAAATTCTGCACCGTTCCGGGAGCGTCCTTGATAAAAAGTTCGATCTTCATGGTTCCCTTACCGGTTTCCATGACGACGATGGGATTTTTAACGGGGGGGGTTTGGGGTGTGGGTTTTTCTGCCATTTAAAAGTTCCTTCTTTCCTAATTAATGTTATCGTATTATTCCAATAATATTCATAAAATCCTTGTGGAGGGAAAATCCGTCTGCAAATTTGCTGAACTTGAATTTTATTTGATTGACACGATTTTGCAACAATTAGTTAACAAACAGCAACTATTTTAACATAAATTTAACAATTCTCCCCCCTTTACTTTTACTCCTTCCGGGGGATACAATAGTAACACAACTAAATCGAGAGGAGCTGACTTTAATGGGAGCTATAGGAGCAATTGCCGGTGCTGTCGGTGGATCTGGCGGCGGTGGAATTATCGGTGGAGCATTAAGCGGAATTCTGGGTAAAAAAGGTGATAAGGAAGAGGGCGGACCTCCCAATCCTATGGAATTACTTTCCAGCGTTCTCAATATGGGAAAAGGTGAATAATTAAGGGTAACTATAAGGATAAAAAGTTTTCTTTAATCAAAGCCCGGCTACGGTCGGGTTTTGTGTTTTGAACAGCCCCGGAATGACGACATAGAGTCGGGGCTTTGCAGCACAACAGGATTTCATCTTCGGGGATAGGAGTTTTTTTTTGTTTATTGAATAGAGAGGTAAATTAATCCAAATTATTATCAGGAGGAACAAGATGGAAGAATTCAGTATGGCACAAGGACTAAGAAATGCTCTGGGAATTACCTGCGCTGACTGCGGAGAACTAAACCCCCCGGGAATCGAGGAATGTGAAAATTGCGGTGCTCCTTTGACCACGGAGGAAATTTATGATGATTATGATGAAGAACAGGAACCCGGTTCCCTTATCTCTTTCGTATCCGAGGAAGGACTGGAAGCAGCTCCTGCGGGCAGAAAAAGATTGAAAAAGGTACCTCTTGAAAAAGCCAAAAACCTGATCCTCCTGAGAGAAACCGTGGAAGGGGCTCAAAACGGGGAAATAACCATGGAAGAATACCGGATGAACGTTACCAAGGTGTTCAATATCGCCAAAACCGGCGCCGAGGTATTCCAGACCGATATCGTCAAGAAGCGGTTGTCAACCCTGCCCAAGATCCAACAGGAACTGGCTAACAGATCGGCCATCCTCTTCGAGGAATATATGGACGGTTGCCAGAGAATGCTGGAATATCGGGGCGGCGAAGACCTGACCCCCGCTCTGGAAGGACTTCAGATAGTGGAGAGAGTCCTGGCGGATATGGATGCCATTCAGGATCATGCCATCGAAATTGCAAAAGAAGAACTGGCTAAACAGGAAGAAGCGAATAATTAAACAGAGAACCGGGGGGGGCGGTCGCCCGACTAATTTAAAAGAGTCATATTCGAAGCCAAACGTATATATTCAGTCCTCTGGCGGAGAACCACGTCATCCTGAACTCGTTTCAGGATCTGTACAATATCTTGTGCCTCAGATTCCGAAACAAGTTCGGAATGACGGGGGGACTGAATGAATACAGCCAAACTAAACAGTAGCGAAGGACTTCAGTCCTTCATTTCTGCTCTCGAAGAAGAACTAAAGTTCTTCGCTACAGGGTTTTGGTTTTAATGTGGTTTTGGAAGTAGGTTCAGTCCTTCATTTCTGCTCTCGAAGAAGAGATAAAGCTCTTCGCTACAGGGTTTCGGCTTTAATATGGTGTTGCAAATCAGTTCTTTTTCTTGTGGTCTTTTTTAACCAGATTCTCCTTGAGGATCTGAATGGTTCTGTCGTCCGGATCCCACCACTGGGGATAGATAAATCGCTGGTCATCCGTAGATGCGGTGGTAACGGTATCTGTGGAGGGATTCAGGACCATGATGGAGTTTTTGTATCGGTTAAAAACCTCGAATCCCACAAAGTCTCCTTTTTGAGATATACTCAGATTATGAATGCCTCCTCCTTTTACGGAGTATATCTTTTTTTCCTCTCCGTTATCGGGATTGAAGGAAATAATATCACCGCCGTCGGTATAAAATAGGTCGCTTTCTCCGGTGGAGTCGTAGAAAACATCCACCAGGGAATAAACGAAAGGAGTTTTGCCGTCGAAGGTATTTTTAATGCAGGCGAAATCTTTTGTGGCTATCTCTTTTTCTTTTTTGTAAGTTGAGGGGTTTATTACCTGAATACCCGATTCCGTCTTTAAAACCACCCGATCTCCCCGCAGGGGTCTCATGGAACGGATCACCTTTTCATAATCCTCATCAAATCCCAATACATAAACGAGAGTATTCTTTTCCTCCTCCGCCAGCCATACATGGTATCGGGCATCGATAATTCCCAGTTTGTCCTTGAGTAATTGAATATCCAGTTCCTCCGGTTTTATGGTCTCAGGGCTTCGTTTGAAGATTTTCGGTAATTCCGAGGAGACCATCAGGTAATAGGGTTTATCCTTGAAATGAAGGGTCATGCCCTTCTCGAATTGAATTTTACTAAAAAAGTCAGGATTATTCAATTGAATTTCCGTCTGCATATTTCCCATGGCGGGACTCTCCAGGGTAAGCTCCTGTATTTCCAGGGTCAGCCAGTCCTTACCGGGAAAAACATAAACATTCCCGTCAGGTACTTCTTCGCTTTTCTCTTCCGCATTCTCATCGTTGGACTTTTTCTGCCGGGAGGGTTTCATGTCCACCTTTTCCCCCTGCCATTGAAGAGAAATAGTACTCATGGCGCTGTATTCCATGCTCCAGTAGTTGCCCCCGCCGATGCAGACGCTGTCGCTGTTATCGGCAAAGCCCATGAGATGGATGGAGGTGTCAAAGGTCCCCGGCAGATAGGCGGTGTGAAAAATATTCTTTTCATCTCCCGCATCCCCCTGACGCAGGTTGATGAAAATAAGAGTCTGCCCGTCTTTCTGGGCGATCCTCTCGTAAGCAACGGTCTTACCGTCGGGACTTATTCGACTGTTCCCCACGTATGTATCGTGAAGGTTGCCGAAATAAAAGAAAGCCAGCCCCAGCATTACCAGGGTGTCCACTATAACAAAAAGCAAAATGATAATTTTTTTCTTCCTATCCATCAGACATACCCCCTTGAGGTGTTTTTAGAGAGAGTCTATAGCGATTCTGAATAATAATTTCCTACATCTTGTAGTTCAGACCTTTAGGTCTGCGAATATAATAATTTCCCAAATCTTGTAGTTCAGACCTTCAGGTCTGCGAATATAATAATTTCCCAAATCTTGTAGTTCAGACC
>Ga0067045_1003689_pt1 | contig 16626 bp, 14 predicted proteins | sample TerdegcTABiofilm_FD_59184 | JGI IMG/M metagenome (GOLD analysis project Ga0067045, IMG submission 59184) | Combined Assembly of (Gp0054472, Gp0054536) Wastewater bioreactor microbial communities from Singapore -Terephthalate degrading...
ATTTATGCAGTTAATTGATATGCGGTTGAATCAATTGAATGCAAAGATAAACAAATCAATTTGTCAAGCATCAGTCGTATTTACAACCCCAAATAAGCTTTCCTCACATGATCATTTGCGAGGAGATCGCACGCATTTCCCTGCAGGGTTATCCGACCGTTTTCCAGTACATAAGCGCGATTTGCCATTTCGAGCGCTTGCCCCACATTCTGTTCCACGATTAACACAGTAATTCCTTGTTTCGGTAAAGATTTGATAACCTGAAATATCTCCATAACGGTCTTTGGCGCCAGCCCATAGGATGGTTCATCAAAGATACACAACTTTGGCCTTGACATGAGACCACGGCCTATGGCTACCATCTGTTTCTCACCACCACTTAAGGTACGTGCGATCTGATTTTGTCTCTCTTTGAGGCGGGGGAATATCTGGCACACCTGCTCCATCGTCTCTGCTCTTTGTTTCCAGGCATGACGGGAATAGGCGCCCATCTCAAGGTTCTCGCGGACCGTCATATCAGAAAACAGCCTTCCGCCCTGAGGTACGTGAGCGATACCCTGTTCCACGATATACGCAGCCGATTTTCCTTCGATTTGGTGACCCTGAAATTCAACGCTTCCTGAGACAGGGATATACGTCCCTGATATGGTATCGAGAAGCGTAGTTTTGCCTGCCCCGTTTGCACCAACCAGGGCGACGATCTCCCCTTCACCAACCTCTATGGTGATATCCCATAATGCCTGTATTTTCCCATGAACAGTGTTTATGTTTCTGACGGCAAGCATGTGAACTCTCCCAGATATACTTCAATAACTGATTGATTCCGGCTGATCTCCTCAGGTGTCCCCTCTGCAAGCTTCTCGCCGTGATGAAGCACGATCACCCTGTCGCAGATGGCCATAATCGCCTTCATGACATGCTCAATCATGATGACGGTAATGCCTTTGTCGCGGATCTTTCTCACCAGTTCCATAGCTTCCGCCACCTCCGTTGGGTTCAGCCCTGCCATGACTTCATCGAGGAGCAAAAGTTCGGGTTGAGTTGCCAGGGCCCGTGCAACTTCAAGCCGCTTCTGGTTCGCGAGCGTGAGATCAGCGGCCCGAAGTTCATTCATCTCTGATAGCCCAACGAATTCCAGAACCTGTGACGCTTCCTCGGCGATGGACGAAGAGGTGGTATGCCGGTGATCCCCGAAGAGAAGACCGATGACCACATGATTGAAGACAGACATCTTCGGGAAGATCTGAACAGACTGGAATGTTCGTGCTATGCCTGCCCTGCAGATCCGGTAGGGCTTTAAGCCCGAAATCTTTTTGTCCTTGAACATTATTGTACCTGCATCAGGGGTGATGGCCCCGGAGATGAGGTTGAACAGGGTAGTCTTTCCTGCCCCGTTAGGCCCGATAAGCCCGACGATTTCTCCCTTGTCAACGTGGAAGTCTACATTTGATGTGGCTGTCAAACCGCCAAAGTTCTTCCTCAAGCCTTGAACGTCAAGTATCTTCATGTTTTCTCCGCGGATTTCGTCGCCGTTTTTTTTCTCCAGCGTTCGACAACACCGTCCAGGCCATGAGGCATGAAGCGGATGACCGACATCATGGTAAGTCCAAAAACGAGCATATAATAGTGCGGAAAATTAGTCGTGAGAAACTCCTCAAGAAGTGAAAAGGCGCTGGCTCCTACGATGGGGGCGTAAAGGTGGCCCATACCGCCAAAAATTGCCATTAGAACGGGCATGAAAGAATATTGGATATTGAACGCTTGCGTAGGGTCGAGGTAGGTCCACCGCATGGCCATTGTTGCACCTGTTGTTCCCATGAAGAAGGCGCTGACCGCAAAGGTCATCGCCTTGACACGATTGACATTCACTCCGCTATGGGCAACCGCTTCCTCGGACTCGCCGATACCCTGCAAAGCGAGACCAAAACGGGAATGCTTAATGAGGTATGATACAAGCAAAACCGCAAGGAAGCCCGCTATCATGCAAAAGTAAATGGTACTGTTGGAGGTGGCAGCGACTATTCTACCTACGGTCCCAGAAATATTCACCTCATACCAATGAACAAGGTTCCTCACGAGCTCGACGAGACCAAAGGTGAACATGGTAAAATACATCCCCTTCAATCTGAGGGTAGCTGATCCCACGAGATAAGCGAGAAATAAACTGGCTATCCCTCCAATAGCGATCACGATGGGCAGGGGAAGGATATCGCTTAGCAGTGCGGTAGCATAAACGCCAGTTCCAAAAAATGCTGCCGGTGCAAGCGAAATGTAACCTGTAGGACCGGAGAAGATCGCCCAACTGAGCGTCATAACCACATACATAAGGATGTTTGTGATCAGAATGATGGCGTAGGACGATTCCTCAACGAAGAAGGGAAGTCCGGCCAATAATATCAGTAAAACAGCAAAGACGAATGCGGGGGCGTAGGTTTTGGAGGTTTTCTTCATGATATCCGACTCCTCATTTCGTCAGAAGTCCCATAGGGCGTACAAGGAGCAGGGACAGGAAGATGGCGTAATAGGCGACCATTGAAAGACCTGGTTGATATGTGCTCACTATGTAACCGACAAGACCAAGAATGAATCCCCCGATGAAGGTGCCCCGAATATTACCCAACCCCCCGAGTACTACCACGATAATGGCGATGAGCGTATACTGCATACCCATGACTGGTGAAAGCATGATTGAGGTCATGCTGAGAAGGAGACCGCCGAGGGCAGCCATCATCGCACCGAAACCGAAACAGAGAGCAAGCGTCTGGTTAATATTTACCCCCATATGTTCAGCAGCAACAGGATCCTGAGCAGAAGCCCTGATGGCTTTGCCGGTGCGAGTGCTCATGAGAAAGACATAGAAGGCTGCGCCGAGAATCACGGAAGCAATCAGCGTAACGATGCGGTTTGCTGAAAAAACCGCACCCAGTACGTGGATCGGAAAGGCGAGGTAAGTATATCCTTTAACCGGTGCCCCCCAGATTATAAGGGCCACGTTTTGAACAACGAACATAAGGCCGAAGGATGCCAGCATCGAATTGCCTTCGAAGGCCGCTGCCGATTCAGCCGAGTGCCTCAAGGGGGTATAGAGTATCCTATAAATGGCATAACCTACGATGAAAAAAAAGGGAGCACAAATCAGCATCGAATACAGAGGAGTGACTCCCACCTTGGTGAAGAGCATCCAGGCGCAGAAGGCGCCAACCATAATGAACTCGCCATGGGAGATGTTCAATACTCTGGCCACACCATACTGTAGGCCGAAGCCGACAGCAATGAGGGCAAAAATACCTCCCGTGAGCAGGCCGCCGATAATTATGTCGAGGAACCTTACCATCATAACAAATCCCCTTAGTTCCGTTTCAATGGCGTATTGAGGGAACGCACGTTAATCTATCTTGTTTTGTGAAGGCCGCCCAAGTTTCTGCGCGGCCATTCCTGCCGTTAGATTCCTGGTCTGTTGCTACTTCTTAGCAGGCGGTGGAGGTGCCCATTCAGGCTTCGGATAAATCGGTTTCGCCGTCCGCTTGCTTCCCACGTCAACAACTTCCCACTTTCCATTCTGCCACTGGCCTATCTCTCCCGGATGGTTTGTAAAAATTCCTTTTGTGAACTTGAAAGGACCTAAAGCTGTCTCAAAGGTCTTGGTAGCCATGACATCTCTTATCTTCGTATTGTTCAGGGTTCCGGCTTCCTCGATTGCCTGTCCAAAGAACTGGAGCGAGGAGTAGTAGAACAGCGTGCCCCATCCTTCAGGTTCTTTTCCCCATCTCTTGGTGTATCTCTCGAAGAAGTCCTTCGCACCAGGAGAAGTCTTGACGTTCCAGGCTCCTGCACCCATAACGCCGTCGATGCCTTTCGCGGTGAAAGCGTCGCGATATCCTGCGAGACACGGACCTACCGTCATGAAGAAGACTTTAGGATTATAGCCAACCTCCATAGCCTGGCCGGTGGCCGGGAAGGCATTCTGGGGGTAGAGAAAACCCAGGAAAGCATCTGCTCCGGACGCCTTGGCGTCCTTCAGCAGAGGAGTGAAATCCTGCTGGTCAAGGGGGAAACTCTTTGCTGCGAGAATCTTAATGCCTTTCTTGGGCAGCGCTTTCTGGGCCTCTTCATTATATTCGAGACCGTGAAGATCCTGAATATAGATGATATACGCTGATTTTACTCCGAGCTCGCCAAGTACGTCGGCAAGAGCAGGCATGTGATCATCACCTGAATTTAACACGTGAAAGTAATAAGGATATTTATGGATAACTTTTTTGAGCTTCACTGCTCCGGCGGAAGCCCCCATAAGCACCTTTTTATGTTTGTTGGCGATAGGGGCGGCTGCAAAGTGAAAAGCCGTATCCCATGGGGCGAACAACAGGTCAACCTTCTCGTCTACTATGGTCTTCTCAAGCAGTTTCGTCATCGTGCCGACATCGCTCTTGTCGTCATACATGATCACGTCGAGAGGTAGCCTCTTACCGTATTCTTTGATGTACAGACCGCCTTTTGCATTAACCTCTTCTACCCACATCTTGTACACATTGCCACTTGTGTCCATCACACCAGGTGCATTAACTCCTGAGAGAGAAGTGACCCATCCTACACGGATTTTATCTTTCGCCGGTGCGGCACTGCCAGAAACAGGAAAGGCGAGTGCGATAATCATGAAAATTACCACAAGTGCTAAAACCCTATTTCCCTTCTTCATGCTAACCTCCCATTTTATTAATTTAGTCCTTCGCTGACTCGACACATTTGTTGTGTTGAGCCACAAGGCACTGCAAGCCAAGAATCAATTATACGGTTCCTTTTTTATAGGCCCCTTCCATCCGCACATCGAGAAAAGATTCGCGATCGCAAGTTCAAATTGGCTGAGCGTCTGGTGGATAGAAGGCTACCGACAATTTTGTTATCAATGCCCCTGCAATTGCATTTGAAATAGCTCCATCTTCACCAATCGCAAAGAACTTGCCTGTCTCTTTCATCTGATCCCAGTTATGGAAGAAAACAGTAGAGACAGGGAGACCAAACTCACGCCAGCTTAAAACATACTGGTTGTCATCAAACTTATAGGTAGTAGTAAGTTCAACATCGGCTTCACCGCGGAGAGGACCAACAACGCAGTGCCATGCGAAGCGTTCAGAATTCAGATATACGTGTTCGAATACCTGATTCGGATTGTACGTATACAAAGCGCGCAAACCAATAAGATCGCGAGTAGGAGCAGGTTTTCGACCGGTTGGTGGAACTGACGGATCACCAAGAACACCCGGAGAGAATTGCTGAACAGCCCTCGGTTCTTTACCCACATCTCCCTCCCGCATTATTGTGTGCACACCGAGGACGCGCCTCGTTTCGGTGTTGACAATGAAAGTCTGGCACTGGCGAGGTTCATCGGCAAAGGTCATATCGATAAAGTAGGTATGAGGCGCTACCTCCACTGCTTCGCACCAGTCAATACCTTTTCTGTTGCCGTTTTGCCATTCAACCTTGTTGCGCTCGAGAAACTTGAGATCGAAGGATAGCCCCGATTCAAGTGTCAACTTCATTGTCTGATTGATCAAGGCCTCTGTTTGGGGAAGACGGTGAAAGGCCATTTCAGATGCATAGTCTTCATATTTATAGTTTGTTTCACCCTCACGTTGTGACATTAATGCACCTCCACTAAGAAAAATATCAATCTATTGCAAGACAATATGCCTTGTATAGATTAGATTGAGCCTATACTGTGTATCGCCACGTTGCACCATATAAGGTCGGCACTTGAAAACAATATATGCTGACAATATCTTCCTCAACGTTCCCAAATTAATCCTTCATTAGAGCACCTGCCGACAACCGGTAGGTTGAATATTTAGTATTCTCATAGGCCTATCTGTAATGGTTCACGGATAGTAAAACAAATTTAAAAAAGGTACATTCTTTAAACCAACCTTGTCTATCCGTAATAGTACGTATTTCCCAAGCAAACTTCCCGTATATTTTTTGCTATGGCACTGTTAATATTATAGCATAAAGAAAGTTTGTCATAATGCTATGCCAATTCTCGACGGCTATGACTTTCTGATATCTTCCGTCGGCAGAAGGCCTTTCTTGAGCGCGTATTTAATGAGGTCGGTCTGTGTATGAAGGTGGAGTTTCCGCATCATGTTTGCTCGGTGTGTCTCTGCTGTACGGGGACTTATAAAGAGCCTCACTGCAATATCAGAGTTACTGAATCCTTCTACGGCTAACTGGAGCACCTCTTTCTCTCGGGAGGTTAAGGTGTCATACGGGTCAAGGGTGCTATCCCGGGTCTTCTCCAGATACACCTCGATTGCACGTTCGGACAAAGGAGGGCTCAGGTAGTGACGACCGCTTGCAACTTCTCGTATGGCATGGATCAGGTCAGAGACATTACATTCTTTTAACACATAACCGTACGCGCCGTTCTGCAAAGCCTCAATTACATAGGGTTCATTGAGATACATTGAGAGGATGATTACTCTGGTGTGCGGAGAGACTTTAGCTGCCTGTCGTGTTACTTCGAGCCCGTTGAGACCCGGCATCATGAGGTCGGCAATCACAATTCTGGGCTTCAAAGATGATATGAGATTGACTGCCTTGAGACCGTCACTTGCTTCACCGACAACACAAAAACCGGGCTCACTCTCAAGGAGGGCCTTCACACCCTGCCTTACTATGTGATGATCGTCTGCGAGTACTATTGTTATATCATCTTTGGTCATACAATATTGGCAGCTCGGCTGTTAGTTTTGTTCCGGAACCGGGAATGGTCTCCACGGTAAACTGTCCGCTTAACAACTCAACCCTTTCCCGCATACCCTTGAGCCCACTTGAGTTGGCGGCCTCTGTTACGGCCTGCATATCAAAACCGATACCGTAATCCTCAATTTGCACCCCCAGGATGTCTCCGTCTGACCAGAGCCGTACCGTAGCCTCCTCTGTTTTTGCATGACGGGCAACATTCGTAAGTGCCTCCTGAATGATTCGATATACGGCCGTTTCCAATTCCCTGGGAAAACGAGAATTCAATCCGGTGTGTTTGAGTGATACCCGAACATGTGTTTGAGCTGTGAAGCGTTCAAAGTGCCATAAGAGGGTAGGCACAAGACCGAGGTCATCGAGCATAGCAGGTCGTAAATTGAGCGATAATTCCCGAACTATTCCCATTAACTTGCTTGCAAGTGTTTGTGCCTCGATGATGCCTGTTTTTGAAGCGTCATTCGCCTGTCTTTCGCTCATTTCAAGGGCGAGCTTGAGTCCGGTTAGAGATTGACCAATCTCATCATGAAGTTCTCTCGCGATATAGCGTCGTTCGCTCTCCTGTATCTCAACCAAACGATGGGAAAGAGTTTGCATATGCTTGTGTGAATCGCGAACGTTCTCAAAAAGACGTGCATTCTGAATTGCCACTCCTATTTGCTGCCCCAGGGCCTTGAAGAAGATAATCTGGTCTTCACGAAACACATCCATAGCTTCTCTGATAAGCAGAATAATACCATGGAGATCGTCTTTAACGGGAAGGGGAACGCAAAGATGACTGTGCCATTTAAAGAGGAAACCCCGTGCTCGTGCATATCGCGCGAAAATGGGATAGGCGTTATCGACCTCAAGAATCACTTCTTTTCTATTCACCACCCGTTCATCCTCGAAATACCCCAGCGCTGTATTGGTGAGCTCATCAACCATTCCTTCAGACATCCCCCAGCATGTTTCCATGCTTATTTTTCTGCTTGGCTCATCATAGAAGAAAATACCACCCATGGGAATATCCAGTTTTTGAATAAACACCTTTTCCAGTATTTTTAAAATCTCATCCATTTGGAGAGAGCCGTTTATTGATGTAATGATATCGTTCAGAGCCTCTAATTCGAGGTTCCGCTGCTTGATCCTGTCTTCTACCAACTTGTTCTTTGTAATATCCTCGCATATCATGAGGACACCATCGGTTTCTAATTGGACCGGGATAAAATTAATATACTTTTGTGACCCATCCTTGCAGTATACTTTTCCAATATACGATCTTTTTGTGCCGGGCATGATTATTTTGAAACCGCTTATCCAGCCTGACATTGCAAGGTGCCTGTAATAGAGGCTGGGATAGGCTCGCATAAACCAGTCAATGACGTTTGGCAAATCGCTTGTATCGTATCCGAACAATTCCAAAAACTTGCCATTCATGTATGAAATTGACCCATTTCTATCAAGCATAGCCATCCCGTGGGGTGAATTTTCCCACAGAGTCTGAAATTTTTCGAGGTGGGCAAAATGCTCATGATCTGTTTGATGGTTAATCATTTTCTATGCGTATGGTGACCCCTCTTGACGAAATGCAATCCGGTTGATCCGTTGATTGGTTGATAACATGCTTACCCCGAGCAGAGCTAAACAAAGGAATGGCCCTTTATTCATATGAAATTTTTCTGTTTCTCAAAAACACAGTCAATCAGATTATTTAAACAACTATTATCAATGATACGTTCCATCCTTCCCTTCTCGCCCGACATCTTCCCCTTGTATATATTCGAACCTTTCCCCTTTGTCAAGGTCTTGTATAAAATCAAATGTCAACGCATGATTTCCAGACGTGCTTCATCATTCTGCTTTACATTTTAGGCTATCCATACTACAACGATATTACAATGTTATTCCATGGATTGTGCCGAACAGAGAGGCGGATATCACAAAATATCATCTAAGAAAACAACCTATAGAGATTAATCCAGAATTTCAAACTGCTCTTGAAATTATGGAAAATTCAAGCCGCCATATTTTTATCACCGGGAAGGCAGGAACAGGAAAATCAACCCTCCTCAACTATTTCAGACAGAACACCGGCAAAGAGATCGCTGTTTTGGCGCCGACAGGAGTGGCGGCTCTCAATATACAGGGTCAGACCATCCATTCATTCTTTAATTTCAAACCGAATATTACACCCGAGAAAGTAAGAAAAATATCCGGCAAGGATGGTATCATCTATAAGGAATTTGATGCCATTATCATTGATGAGATTTCCATGGTCCGGGCAGATCTTCTTGATTGTGTGGAGAAATTCCTTCGTCTGAACGGACCGAAGCGAAATCAATGGTTTGGTGGAATCCAGATGATCTTTATTGGCGACCTCTATCAACTTCCACCGGTAGTTACCTCGTCAGAAAAGGAGATCTTTTCTCATCGGTATTCGTCGCCCTATTTCTTCTCATCTCAGATATTCAGAGAACCGACCTTCCGAATGGAGTTTATTGAGCTGGAGAAGGTATACAGACAGACAGAGCCAGATTTCATTGCCTTACTCAATTCTATCAGAAATCGTTCGTGCACAGATCAAGATATAGCAAAACTCAACGAGAATTATGGCTCAAACAGTGAGCCAGATGATAATGGATTTCTCATTACGTTAACAAGCACCAACGACCTTGCCTCCGAAAAAAACCTGGAAAAGCTCGATTCCCTTCCCGGAAAAATCATCGAATTCAGAGGTTCCCTGAGCGGAGAATTTGACCACTCTTCTTTACCGGCTGATGAAATCCTTCAACTGAAACCAGGTGCACAGGTAATGCTGGTTAACAACGACAAGTACGGACGGTGGGTAAATGGAACCCTTGGTAGGGTTGTGGGTATTGAAAAGACAGAAGGCGAAGATGGAGGAATCATTGTTACACTTCAGAACGGAACCGTTGTTGAGGTCGCGCAAAACACATGGGAGCTTTTTAAATATGAATATGACAGGTCAACCAAGAAGATTTCAACGAAAAAAACAGGTTCCTTTACCCAATACCCGGTTCGACTTGCCTGGGCTGTTACGATCCACAAGAGCCAGGGTAAGACCTTTGACAGGGTAGTAATCGACATTGGCCGGGGTGCCTTTGCACACGGACAAGTTTATGTGGCCTTAAGCAGGTGTACAAGTTTCTCAGGTATTACCCTTACGAAACCAATTGCGAAGTCACATATTCGAATGGACTGGCGTGTTGCTCGGTTTCTCGCATCTTTCCAGTATAAAAAAGCAGATGAGATCATGAGTTACGAGGAGAGGAAAAGGATCATCGAGGACGCCATACAGCGCGACATGGACCTGCAGATTACGTATCTCACGCCTGATGACAAGAAGTCGCAACGCACAATCAGGCCCATAGCAATAGAGGATATGGAATATAAAGGGAAAGCATTCGAGGGTCTGAGAGCTTACTGTTATCTCCGGAAAATGGATCGGACTTTTCGGATTGACCGTATCGTTGAGATGGCATACGATATTCATACTCGGTAGAATCGAACCCATAGCGTATGGTCACATGGTTTCAGTATTGTAATTGCGTGGGTATATGGGCATAATGGAGAGTCAATAACTACCTTAAGATACGTCGCGGCGAGGAGAAGCTATGGCGAAAGCATCAAAGGCTGGAGATACTGTTCAAAAGACTGCACCGTCAGAAAATACGGGTAGCATACATGCGATCCATGGAATAGAGGAAAGACCGATAACGAAACCCGAAAGAGGGTCCTGGATATTTGAAGCAGACAAAAAAGATCTTATTTCAATCCTTGACAATCTCCCATGTGGCGTGGCTGTCCTGGGGAGCCCGTTCGGTAATGTGAATTACATAAACAAGGCTGTCGTCTCCACATTGGGTTATAACCTTCAGGATACACCTTCGACAAAGACCATGTTAAAACAAGCCATACCAGACCCAAAAGAGAGAGCTGAGGCAAGAAGGCAATGGAAAGAGATTGTTAAGGTAGGCGGCGGTACGAAAGTAGGGCAGTTCATTTGCGCAGATGGGAATATCCGTATATTTGAGAATAGATCCGTAATTCTCCGAAAGAATCTCATTATCAATTTGTGGATAGATGTTACGCGGCGCGAGACTGCCGAAGCCCAATTGAGGGAAAGTGAATCACGGTTCCGATCTTTTTTTGAAGAATCTGCAGACCCGTTCTTGCTTCTTGACGGAAATCGTGTAGTTGATTGTAACCCTGCTGCACAAAAGATGTTCGACTGTCCCCATAAGGATCTGATGGTGGGTAAAACAATACAAACCCTGTCGGCCGAAAGGCAAACTGACGGCTCAGAATCTTCCAGGAGGGTTCGAACCCTCCTGGCGGCTGTTGGCAAGACTGGTCACCAAAGAACCGAATGGATTATCCGGTCGACAGATGGAAGAGAAATTCCCGTAGAACTCTCCATAAGTACGATAGCCTTACGGGGGAAAAACTTCCTTTTTATCGTTCTTCGCGATATCACGCCGTGGAAGGAAGCAGAAAGAATCTTGCTTCACGCCAAGACAGATCTTGAGAACAGGGTGCGGGAACGAACAGCGGATCTGATGGCAGCGAACAAGAAATTGCTCAGGGAGATTCAGATACGAAAGAAGTCAGAGCGGGAGACGCGGAGATCACGAGAAGACCTCCGACATCTTTCGGAGCATCTCCAACGGATCAGAGAGCAGGAAAGAAATAATATTGCTCGAGAAGTACATGATCAACTTGGCCAATCCCTCTCGGCGCTGAAGATAGATTTGAGTCGTTTAAAGAGTAGATTGCCACAGGAAGACAGGTGGCTTACAGAGCAGGTGGAGGGCATTGAAACACAGATCGGTGTTACAATGCAGTCCGTGAGAGAAATATGCAGACAATTACGGCCGCCTGTTTTTGACGATTTTGGCCTCACTACAACAATCAGATGGTATGTGAGAGATTTCCAGGAACGAACCGGCATACTCTGTAAGGTCTTGATTGATGAAGAAATACCGGACCATGATAAAGAACTTGATCTCGTAATTCTTCGAATTTTTCAGGAAGCCATGACGAATGTTCTTCGCCATGCTCAGGCAACACAGGTCCAAGTAACGTTAATGAGGCATTCAAAAAGTCTTGTACTGCGTATCGAGGATAACGGCAGAGGAATATCGCCTGAGCAGATAACGAACCCATTGTCTTTGGGCATCCTGGGCATAAAAGAAAGGGTGAGATTCTGGGGAGGGAAATCATTTTTCACTGGTTTACCCGGCAAAGGAACAACAATGACTGTATCGATTCCAATTGCTCGGAAGAATAGGTCACCCATCTGCTCAGGAGCATTGGGCTCAGAGGCTTCGAGACTGAAATGAAAGAGGGCTTAATTGATACAAATATTCATCGTAGATGACCATGCGATCTTTCGCGAAGGATTAAGGAAGGTCATTAGCGATACCCCAGGAATGGAAGTGGCCAATGAGGCCGGAAGTGGGCCCGAGGCTCTGGAGAAGATTCTCGGTTCAAATGCGTATGATGTAGTTATCCTTGATCTTGGCCTGCCGGGCATGGGAGGATTTGATGTGCTGCGAACCCTAAAAGCAGAACGCCCCTCACTGCCAGTGATCATCATGAGCATACACACTGAAGAAGAGTACGCAATAATGGTGCTTAAAGAAGGCGCATCCGGCTATTTAACGAAAGAAAGCGTACCCGCCGATCTGATAAAAGCCATACAAAAGGCTGTGGCAGGGGGGACCTATGTAAGTGAATCCCTGGGAGAACGTTTCGCGGAAAAGCTTTTAGGTCGAATGGGAAGCAAGCCCCACGAATGTCTTTCAAACAAGGAATATCAGATATTTCGTCTGATTGTTGAGGGAAAATCTATAAAGGAGATTGCCCATGAGCTTTCTCTCGCCCGCCCCACAGTAAGCACCTATCGAACCCGCATTCTCCATAAGATGGATATGAAGACGAATGCCGAGCTGGTCCGATACGCTGTAAAACACAATCTCGACGTTTAACCAAATTAAACAATGATGACGCACAGATTTCACCTGTGGCATTCAAACAATGGGTCCTGTCGTCCAAAGACTACATAGATACTTACATAGTTCTACAGTTTACCTATCGCAAAATGACATTTATGCTCTGCAGTTCCTGCTAAATTAATACCAAAGATAGGGAAATGCTCAATAATAACAATTCGGGCAGGCACAGATTAAGGCAAGCGAGATTCAAAAAAAGACCAATACCGTCCGGACCAGTTGCAAAGAATCCCATGGCGAATTATCTGCTTTATTTGAACTCATTCACGATAAGGAGGTGATGCTTACCTGGTGTTGGCATTCGTATTCGGAGAGGTTTATTAAAATTTCGCGCACAACAAAAACAGTAAGGAGGGAGAAATTATGAAAAGGAGCATGTCGTATGGGTTGAGTTTATTGATAGGGTTATGGCTCATTGTATTTCACATGGCAGGTGTTTCGTATGGCGCACCGGAACCTTACGTGTCCACCGGTTTTCCAAAGGTTGTTGTAGTATCGGGGTCGAACTTTGAGATGGGTAAGCAATACGGTGAGCAGGCTGCTGCTGCTATCGCTCACAATCTTGCAATCATGAAAAGCCACCTCTATGAAGTTCATGGAAAAACTACAGTAGACAGCGATATGAAGGTATGGGATTACTACAACAAAAAACATGATCCAGGCATCGTTGATTGGCTCAAGGGTATCGTAAAGGGATGCGCGAAGAAAAAGGTTAAGGTAAATTACTGGGATCTTGTCTTGCTTATGGTATATCCAACAGAGTTGTGGGCCAGGCCGTATGCCCCCTATCCTGAGGAAGCCACGAAAACAGCTAAACTGAAAGCAATCAGAAAAAAACAACTAAAAACAGGAATTACCATACCTGAGTTCAATATTGAGGAAAAGAAACACCATTCCTGCAACTCGTTTGCTGCAACAGGTTCAGCAACGCCAGATGGTAAACCTATCCTTGGTATTACGCAAATGGTTAATGATAAGGCTATGGATACAGTTATTCTTATTGCTTTCCCTGAAAACGGACCGAGCTGGGTTTCCCAGCCTTATGCAGGAAGGGTGAACTCAAACTCGGCGATGAACAGCGCCGGCTTCGCGTGGAGCATGACAGCAATATTGTCTGAATCGGCCTGGGGGCTTGCGCCTGAAGCGTACTTCCATAATCTGGCACAATATGTCACATCTCCGACGGCGGCCCAGACCTATTTAACGTCTACCCCGAGGGCAGGGGTTACAGGTGGCTTCACCATGGCCGATGCTGACGGGAACATATCCGTATATGAATGTAATGCATTCGCCTATGTTTTACGCGAACCAGGCGATGAAGGCGAAACCGGTCCTTTCACGGTGATGACGAATCACCTTGTAGATCCCTCCTTGGCAGCCTACAATCCGCCATGGCTTGAGCCTGCGTTGGGCACGTTTACCCGCTATAATACTGTTTTTCAGTTTATAACGGAATCCCTGGGCAATATAGATTTTTCCTTTGCAAAGAGCATGTTTGCGTCGAGTGACTGGTATGATGCCGATGCGGCAACATGGCACTATAATGAACCAGGTGCACCCGGTATATCGAATGATCATACCTCAGTCAATCAGAGCATCTATTTCCCTGCAGATTTAGTTGCGTATTTACAGACAGGAACTCCGAGCGGGAATGGTTTACCGGCATATGCAACCGGCGAGTATGTTAAGATCACACTGGCAGATGATGCGAATGCTGTTACCGCTCAGGCTGCCACTGATGCATTATCAATGTATTGGGAGGCTGCTGATCTATTTGAATATGACTCGAATGCTAACGCTGCCTACCTTACGTATGCTGTCGCTGAGTCAATAAAGGCAAAGTTAGATGAAGCATTTGTGGCATATTCCATTGGCATAGACAGAGAGGCCTGGGCCGACCTGGAAGAAAAGACAAACGAAAAACTGGCTCTATACGGAGAAGCGCTGACTTACTATGCCAAGGCTCAATTATATGCACAGATGGTACTTACACACCTGAACAAGCTCCGGCTATAATGTATCTGGTTTTGCTCTTTAATCGTTTGGACAGATTGNAGTAACAAACNNTAGCTGATNTTAGCAAGAGACGCCCCANCATAATCCATTCCTTATGTTGGGGCGTTTCCATCTTTAACAGTATGCCTTCTTTTTAATTTGCACCATAAAAACACTGAGTGCTACAATAACTCATAAAGATCTGTACGAAACGGATGATATTGTGGAAAAGAAACGTGTACAAAACAGGTTACAGGAAAGCGAGCTCAAGTATCGAGCCCTTTTTGAAAATGCTATAGAAGGGATTTTTCAGACGACCCCGGAAGGAAAATGTATTACAGCGAATCCTGCCCTCGCGAGAATGCATGGATACGATTCGGCGGAGGATTTTGTTGCAACCTTTTCCAGTGACGACAGATGCCTTACAGAGATTTATGTAAACCCTGAGGATCGAGTCCGTTGGACGAGACTCTGTGATGAGAAAGGCTCTATGGAGGGATTTGAAGCCCAGGTATATAGAAAGGACAAGGGTAAGATATGGGTTACCATGAATGCCCGGGCAGTGAAAGACGAGCAGGGCACTACGGTCCGCTATGATGGCACCATGGTAGACATAACCCGCCGTAAAGAAGCGGAGGCGGCGCTCAAGGCAAGCGAAGAACGGTACCGCACCTTTATAGATTCTACATCAGACGCCGTTTTTCTTAAGGATGATCAGCTACGCTATATTATTGTCAACAAACTCCTGAGAAATTTTTTTCAAAAAGAAGAATATGAGATTATCGGCAAGAGAGACTCCGAATTACGCACAAAGGAAGCAGCAATAAAGGCGAGAAAGGCAGACCTCAAGTCGCTGAATTCATCATCGATCGTTGTATCAGAGGAGGCTGTAAATAACAGGATATACGAAATCAGAAGATTTCCGGTCAAGCTTGAGGAAAACAGGGTTGGGGTTGGCGGATTTGTTCGTGACATTACAAAACGAAAAAGAGCGGAAGAAGAGGTAAAGATTAAAACCCTCAATCTTGAAGAAGTGAATGCTGCGCTGAAGGTTTTGCTGAAACAGAGGGACCAGGATAAGAGCGAGATGGAAGATAAAATATTGAGTAACGTTCAAAAGCTTGTTTTGCCATATATAGAAAGACTCAAGAGAAAAAAGATCGATGAAGAGACAAATACCTATCTCGGCATCATCGAAACGAATTTACAAAACATTCTCTCTCCATTCGTTCAAAAGCTCTCGTCGATATATTTACGATTTACTCCAACGGAGATTCGTGTAGCGAATCTCATCCGTGAGGGAAAGACCATAAAAGAAATTGCCGGTGTTTTGGGGGTTTCAGAGAACGCCATAAATCACCATCGTCAGAATATCAGAAATAAGCTTGCAATAACCAAACAAAAGACCAATCTCAGAACGTATCTCATATCTCTTGGGTAATCATTCATATATATAGTAGCATTATTTTACTGCTATTATACTGCCTTTTTAATATCATTTAAGTTTCAGAAAAATGTGCTATTTATTTTCGCATCAGAAAAACTCTATGCAACATAGTGTTGGATTTGCAAAACCGCCGCAGAGAGGAATAATCTGAAAAGGGGTTGGAATGTTATCCACTTAGGTGCGTGCATGACAGATTCAATATTTATCAAAAAGGAGGAAAAATTATGAGAAGGTACGGTTTACTAAAAGTATTGTTTCTGGTTTTTGTCTTAGGAGTTTGTTTTATTATTACCTCGGCAACTAAATACTTGAATATTACAGCATAATGAGTTATACTGTCCCCATGGAAAAGATCGATGCTCGCAAATTGAAAAAGGAAGTCCAGCAAGCACTGAGGGATCAGGTGATCCGGCT
>Ga0067045_1000496_pt1 | contig 16613 bp, 19 predicted proteins | sample TerdegcTABiofilm_FD_59184 | JGI IMG/M metagenome (GOLD analysis project Ga0067045, IMG submission 59184) | Combined Assembly of (Gp0054472, Gp0054536) Wastewater bioreactor microbial communities from Singapore -Terephthalate degrading...
AAATCGATTCTGACAAGCTTCAAAAACATCAAACCAACTTCTAAGATTTCACCCTCAAGCGTGTCTCTGAAATATTCTTCAGATCTTCTTAAAAATATTCGGCCTCTTCTGGGTTCAAAGAAACGAGGTAAGCCAGGATCTTTTTGTGAAATTCGCTCAGTTGTTCCCTCCTTTCTTCCCAGGAAAAAATATCGGAAGCATTTTCCTGCGGATACAGTGCCCTATCTGGTTTTACCGCTTCTTGATTTTGCTGAACACTCAAAACAGCCACCTCCTAGATAACTTGTTCACATAAATTCGGCGATTTTCGCCTGTATTTCTACCCTATTTTTACCATTATCTGTACTTGACAAGAGGACAAAATGTCCTCTTGCCAAACTCAAATATTTACCAGTAATAATAAATTATGGGGTCACAAAATGTGACTAGCAGTTTCAAGTATCATTTCAATACTTAAGGATCTCCCTCCACCTCTGGCCCGGGCAGGATCTCATTCAGGGCACTTTTGACGTTCTCCACTGCTAAAAGCTGCTTGTACTTGCTTGCTATATCTTCCATACACTCATCCTCTTTACCATTTATTAGAATGCTTTACAGTTTATCACTTTCCTATTTTGGGAATTTAAGCTAACAATTCAATATTTCCAGCTTGCCTTCAAAACCTTGATCTTCACCCCCCCGGCAAGCTTTACAACCTGACTCTTTTTTGTGTCACTGAAAACAAGAATCACGATTACAATATTTTCCCTCGTCCCTGGCAGCTTTGAATACGCCCTAATTCGCTCAGAAAATATTTCAAAGACAGTTGATTATCTATGATCAAAACATACAAAACCCCATCTTTTTCGTAAAAAACGTCATTGGACCTGAACACCCTTCGCAGGTCGGAATATTTAGCTTCCATGAATCTTTCCAGCACCTTTTCCCGCGGTAGGTATTCAATCCCCATAGCCAGGGCGAAGTCAGTCAAAATTAACTGATTGATAACCGTACTCCTGGCGAACCGGTACCGGCTGGAGTGCCAGGCGTCCGGCAGGTCTATCTCCTCCCCGCCTTTTGGGGTAAGGCAGTAAAAGAGTTTTCCATTTGCCAGCCGGTATGATTTCAAAAAGCCGTTTTTGCGTAAAACAGCTAGCCTGGCCGTGCATTTCTTTTCTGAAGAACGAAAAATCCCGGCTTTCTGCAGTTGTTCTGCCGTGCAAAACCTCCACTTAGCAAGAAACTTAAAAGTTTTAATGTCGCGGTCGGTAAGTTTTACCCCATCCTACCCCCTCCCTGGAAATTTTCAGAACCGGTCACCGGTGACCGATTTGAACCCGAAATATACTTTTTTCATGCGGACATCCCCCCTGTTGCAGAACCTGTGACAGAATAAGTAAAAAATTTACCTCGTGCTCCATGTTTAAGCAAAAAGCCTTTCCTGCCTTCAGGACAGATCCAGACTACTTTTTTGCCCGTGAAACTATTGGCTTTTTCTCTGATCTGTTTTGACGTGTAGCATCCAACGTCAGCCTCCACATAAACTTCATTTCCCTCGTCGGAAACAAAAGAAGCGTCCGGGGTCTCGATCCCGCCACCGCCTTTATGAATGCCTCTTTCAACCTCGATAACGTCGCCAATCTTCCAGGTGGACCTCTCTTTTTCGGTGAGCCGGTAGTAAATTTCATTCGTCCGGACCTGGTGCAAGATTTCATCACTTTTGCCCGGGTGTGTAAACACAAACTTTTTACCCCTTACGTCCAGGCAGTAAATTTTCATCCACCTGCCCGGCCTTTCGGCCTGGATTGCTGCCTCCCTGATGTACCCGGCTTTTCTCAGCTTTTCTAACCGTTCCTGGCATGTTCTGTCTTTTGACCCAGGCCAATAAACGTTTCTGATTTGGGCAAAACTAAGCACACGACAGCGTGCAAGGTCGGTCAGGATAGCTTTGTCCCGGGGGGTTAACTGTTTGGCTTTTGTTTTGCTCATATATGCAGACATCCTTATTGACCGGGCACTCTCCGGCCGCAAGGCCGGAGTGTGCCATTTTAATCGGCCAGGCGGCTGAAAAGCGGCCTGGCCGTTCCTCTGTCTCTCTGCGGCGAAGCCGGCACGGGGGGTCTGGGGGGCTGCTGATAGCCCCCCAGCGGGGGATGGGTGTTAAAGAGGGAAGGGGGTGGAACCCCCTTCCCTCTTGAGTGCCCCTGCGCTTCGCAGGGGCACGTGAGCAGCCGGGGTGAGCGTAGCGAACCCCGAAGGCCGACAGGCCGGCAGAGGCGGAGCGAAGCGGAGCCTCCTTGCCCCCCTTCGCTTTGCGAAGGGGGGTGCCGGCTGGAGGCCGGAGCACGGCTTACTGCTCCTGCGAGCGAAGCGAGCTTAGGAGCAGTTAGCCGTGCGGCTGCTCCCACTCCTTTAGGGCGCTCCGAAACGAGCGCCCTAAAGGAGGATTTTACACTGAGCGAACAACTGCTTAAAGAAATCCTTAGTGAACTGAAAGCCCTTAACCAACGTGTTGGCAACCTGGAAAACGGTCAGCAGGAACTTAAATCTGACACTTCGGACCTTAAGAAAGGTCAACAACAGCTTGAAACCCGCCTGGACTCACTTGAAACTCGTATGGATTCACTTGAAACCCGCATGGACTCATTTGAAAAAGGCCAAATCCGGCTTGAAACCCGCCTGGAAAACGAAGCCTTTTACAAGATCGGTGCTTTGTTTGACGGATACAGCTTAAGAGGCGACCAAATTGAAAACCTGCAAAAACACCTTGATCAACGGCTTGACAGTATTGAAATAGACACAAGGTATCTTGTTTCCATAGTTGCCAGGCTAGAAAAGATGGCTAAATAAACCAATCGGGTACTTATATCCGGGATGTGCCGGCGCCCACTGGAAGCAAAGCAAAAGCAGCGCTGTCGTCTTTGACAGTGCTGCTCTCAGTTTCACCGTTCAGTTTTATCTAACGCCATTTGTTCCAGCGTTTTGGCAATTCTGGCGGTATAATATTTTTCGCCGCATTGCCTGCATACTCCGGCCGGAACATTTTCGAAAATCATTAATTCATCCCCCAGCCGGTAATCAACCCGGACCATCTTCTCCGTCACTTTGCCTCCGCAAAATGAGCAGTCAGCATACTCATGCTTCATTGGTCTGCCCTCCGTTTCCGCGCCAGGGCGGTCTATTTTTCGGGCCAGTCACTCCCCAGGAACCGGAATAAAAACCGGGCTGTAACCCGGCCTAATGTTCAAGCTTCGCCATGTATTCTTCTATTGTTTCCGCGCTTACGGCTTTTCGCATTGCTTTTTTAATCTGCTCGTGATCCTTTAACGCTTTCAGACGGTTCTTCAACTCATCAGGAACCTGGCCGAACCTGGCTTCAACTAAATCCAAGAGCATTTCCAACTTACCTTTTAATTCACCTCTCGTCTCACCCCTGGCTTCCCACTCTTCCCGGATACCGTCAAACAGTGGTAAGTTTTCCAACCTGCTCACCCCCAGCACTCTTAGAATTAATTCCTTCGAAAACCTCAAAGACGATAAGGCCGCAAGAGCCACATACAAAACGGACTTCTCATCATCAGCCGCAACCTCTTTCCCGATACGTTCCGCGCACTTTTCCAGTACCGTCTCCGGAGGGTCATCCTGCCGCATCAGCGGGACCAGAGGCAAAAGGCCCACCGGCCCCCGGTAAAGCAGCTCCCTACCCGCAATTTCCTCAAGGTTAATCAGGCAGTAACTGAAGTCAACCACCGTCAGGTCAAGGCACTCAAATATGTACCGCTCGTCCTGCCGACCGCCTCCTGTCAGGTTGATCACAACCGGATATACCGGCTTCTCATGCCGGCGGTGATGCATGGCCATATAGCGAATGTTTTCGTATGTGCATTCAAGTATACCGGCTATTTCGTTTAACNATATATCCGGCCGCTCAATAATCAACTGGATAATTTCTTTTGCAAGTTGGCCCTTTTTCCTTTTTCTGCTAAATTTATTTGGGTCGGTTTTTGGCATGGCTTCGCCACTCTCTCCCTTTATGGTATATTCAAGTATAGTATACATGATAATTACGAAAATGTAAAGCACTTGTTTAATAAAAAAAANNGCACTATACTATACCTAACCATCAAGAGAATAGGAGTTATAGTATGTACAAAAGAAAATCGCTGACCGACCAGGCAGCAAGGGAAGACGCGAAGCTTATATACGATAAAGCTCTTAGTTTTTTATGCGAATATATGACCATTTTCTTTAACGGCAATAAGGAAAAAATCAGAGAAAAAGCTGAAACGTGCTTTGATGGGCATTACCTAAGTGCAATTGAAGCTGAATTATTACCATTATACGCCTACTGTCGCGCTGACAAGAAAGTGTCTGATGCTCTTTACACCTTTGACGCGCTCATTAATATATCCTTAAACAAAATATCCAGTGTGTTATTTATGTCTGCTTTTTCTGTTGATCTCCGACGTACATCTTTAGAAGAAGGCACTATCGAAAAGTTTGAAAAAATATGCCCTCGAACTTGCTATGCCTTCAAAGTCGCTCTCGCCCGGCAAGAGCTGCACACAGCAAACAACGTTCAGAATGGGACCGTTTCGACAGCAGCAGTTTCGTTACTTGCTGATGTTAGTTATACCTATATAATCAAGTTGATCAAACAGGGTAATCTTCCGGCAATAAAAAAAGCGCGTCAGTGGCACATACCCGCTGATGATGCATTAAACTTTGTAGCAAAATATTATCCTGAAGAACTAGAAACAGCATTATTTTTAAAAGACTTAGATGTAAAAAGCGTGGATAACTTGTTTTATAACAATTAAACGGCCAGATTATTGTTTTTCTTATTACCTTTTTCTGCATCAGGACTTATCAGTGATCCCTCTATCTGCAGTAAACGTTCTGCAGCAAGTATCCGCAAAAAGGATTGATAGCAAACCTGGCGCTCTGCCGCTAATGCCTTAACTCTGTCTATGAAATCTTTGTCATATGCCATTGTCACACGGACTTGATTCTTTTTCATCAAAAACACCTCTCTAGGAAAATTAAAAAATGAAGTATATTCACAAATTCGTCAGCGCTGACGAATTTCAAGTAACAAAATAACTACGCCCTAGCGTAAAGACTTCTCAAAAACTTTTTCTTTGAAATTACAGTTACAAGAAGTTAGCTCTAAACGTAAAGACTCCTTAAAAGTTCCTTCCTCTTGCGTTCTTCCTCCGGCGTTCTGGTGTAGCTTGTTTCCGGCATCGCTTTAGGCCTGCCTCCAGGACGGCCTCTGTATTTAGAAGCTGTGTTGTTGCCGCTTTTTCTTTTTTCGGGTTTCGAAACAACCCTGGCCGGCTGATCGGGCTGAAAATCGCCAATAAGGGCGCTCCTTAGCCAGGCCCCAACCCCCCGGATCTCCGCACCCCGCTCAATTTGCCTTTTCATTTCAGCAATCGCAGAATGTATTTTTTCTAAGGGATATTTACCTGCAATCTCTTTTGCAAAACCAGGGGAAATATCGGCCCCGGCAGCTTCCCTGACCTTCTCCCTTATTTCTTCCTCCAGCTTTTCTGCATCAGATTCTCTTGCCGGCAATAAAGCAGCGTTTAAAGCAGCGTTATCACTTTCGACAGTGCTTGCGGCTTTATTATCTGAAATTTCATAATTCGGGTCGGGATCAACAACAACAACATTATATTGATCTGAGTATTCTTTGTCGGAAAGCTCTTTCCGATCCCGATCGGAACGCTCTTTCCGGTCCTTGATTTTCAAGGCTTTCAGGCGTTCTACCCGCGAAATATCGTGGATGTAGTAAATATTTGTCATGGTCAGTCCCCTTCGCACCCAGGAAACTAGTCCATATTCTCTCAGTTCATCAAGATACTTCCTAACCGTCCTGTCTGTGCAGCCGCAGGCTTCAGCCAGCCTTTCCTGACCTGGGAAGCACTCATCTTCTTGCCAGGCAAAGGCCAAAAGCACGGCATACAGGCACTTTGCCGCCATCGACAGGTCAGGTGCAAATAATACCGCATTGGGGACAGGTGTAAACCCGCGCTTTAGGGTTGAATCTAATATAATCAAGGACTTTTCTTTTCCCATGTTTTAATCCACCTTTCTCAATCGGAATCGTAGTAAAAAAATAAAAAAATCCCCCATGCTTGTCTGCATGGAGGTTAACAAAATGCCCGGTCCTCTCTATTTTTCTAGCTTTTCAGGTACTCCTTTTGGTCTGCCTCTTGGTCTGCATAGTTCCGAAAACCTAGATAAATCAAGGGTTTTTAAGAGGACTATACAGTTAAACTTTTTTCTTTTCTAAAAATAAAAAAGCCTTGAAAATCAAGGCTTTCAGGCAATTCACTGGTGCGCCCGGCAGGAATCGAACCTGCGCACCCGGCTCCGGAGGCCGGCGCTCTATCCCCTGAGCTACGGGCGCATATTAATTCTTCAAGAGCTTTACTACTCTATTATACCTGATTTTAATTTTTATTGCAAGGGCAGGTTTTAGCAAACAAGCCCGTCCATATTGCCACCGCGTCATAATATCATGAACTTTCATCCCTAGAGCTTTATCTGTTTAATGGCGGCCTTTATAACTTCTGCCGAGCGTCTCAAAGCTTCTTCTTCCTCCCCAGATAAAGGCAGTTCCAACGGGCGGCCCCGCCCTTTTGAATTTATCACCGCCGGCAGACTCAAACAACAGTCTCTGATACCGTAGGCGCCGTCAATCAATCCGGAGACTGTAAGAATGGTATTTTCATCGCGGATGATGCTTTCGCAGATCCGCCTCACCGCCAGGCTGATAGCGTAGTAGGTCGCTCCTTTTCTGGAAATGATCTCGTAACCCGCGTTTCTTACCTGGCTGTCCACCTCCTGCCGGCTGACGGGCAGGATGCCGGCCAGCTCGCAATAGCAGTCCAGCCTGGTACCGGCAATATAGGTTAAACTCCAAAGCAGCACCTCGCTGTCGCCGTGCTCACCTACAACATAAGCGTGGATGTTCCTGGGAGCAACGCCGCAGTGGCGGCTCAGGCTATGCCGGAAGCGGGAACTGTCCAGGACAGTACCGGAGCCGAATACCCGGCCGGGTGGCAGCCCGGTTATTTTCAGCGCGGCGTAAGTCAACACATCAACCGGATTGCTGACAATCAGCAGCATGCTATTGTCGCTCTCGCACAGAATTTTAGGAAGGGTTTCCCGCATAATGGCATAATTTTCTTGCAGCAGATCCATCCTGGTTTCCCCCGGCTTCTGGTTTGCACCGGCAGAAAATATGATAATACCGGCATCCCGGCAATCTTCGAAATTCCCGGCATAAATCGTGACGGGCTTGATGAAAGCCGCAGCATGGGCCAGGTCCAGAGCCTCGCCCTCAGCTTTGGCGGCATTCACATCCACCAGCACCAGCTCGGTGGAGAGACCGCTGACAGCCAGGGCATAGGCAACTGACGCTCCGACCAGGCCGGCCCCCACTATGGCAATTTTTCTGTTCGACTTGCTGCTAATCGCCAACCACTCCGTTAAGTTTTGGAGCTATTATTCCCCGCCGGAGCAAGCGGCATACCGTCCATAATAGACCTTTGGGCATATAACGCGGTCTATGCGCGGTCCCTACTATATGAAAGCATCTCAGGCCGGCATAACATTTTTCTCAGCGCGCCGCCGGGACCGGTCGATGATCTTGCCGCCCAGGTCGTCAAACAGCGTATAAACTACCGGTATGATTACCAGAGTAAGGAAAGTGGAAACAAACAGCCCTCCGATAACCACCGTGGCCATGGGCGCCTGGGTCTCCGCCCCTTCACCTATGCCCAGAGCCAGCGGCACCAGGGCAAAAAGAGTNGTCAGCGCCGTCATNAATATCGGCCTCAGNCGCACCGGGCCGGCCTGGACAATCGCCTCGTCCCGGGCGAGCCCGCGNTTTTTCAGGGTAGTTGATATAATCCACCAGCACAATGGCGTTGTTCACCACAATCCCGGACATCATAATCACGCCGATAAAGGCTGAAACGCTGAAAGCCCGACCAGTGAGCAGCAGGCTNAAGACCACGCCCGCCAGTGACACGGGGATGGAGAACATGATACAGAAGGGGTAGAGCAGCGACTCAAACTGACCGGCCATGACCATGTAAACGAGCAGCAGGGCCAGCAGCAGCGCCATACCAAGGCTGGAGAAGGACTCCGCCATATCCTGCTGCTGCCCGCTGTACTGGATGAAATACCCGGCCGGAAGCGGCAACTGGGCCACTTTTGCCTGGATTTCCTTCTGAATGCTGCCCAGGTCCCTGCCGGAATAATCGGAATATACATAAGCAACCCTGGATTGAGAAGCGCGGTTGATCACGTTGGGACCCTCGCCCTCTTCAAAGCGGACCAACTGGGCAAGGGGTACCTGCACCCCTCCCTGGGTAATAAAGAGGCTCTCCAGGGCGCTGGTACTGGAACGCGCCTCAGGGCTTAGCATAAGCCGCAGATCCACAGCGGTACCGCCGGCATCCACCGTGCTGACAACCTGGCCGTCGCCTGCCACTTTTAATAATTGCGATACCTGGGACGTAGTGAGGCCGCACTGCGCAATCCTTTCCCGCTCAAAGACAAGTCGCATCTCCGGCCGCCCTGCCTCCATGCTGTTGGAAACCTGGCGGGTGCCTGCCACACCTTTCACGATCTCAGTAACCTGGCCGGCCAGGTCTTTTAAAACATTCAGGTCGTCCCCTTTGATGGATATCTCAATGGCCCGTCCGCTGAAAGCGCGGCTTAAAATACTCGTTCCGGAGCTGCTTGAAATCCGGATGGTGGCCCCTGGAATATTCCTTGACTTGGCCCGCAGTTCCTCCATTACCTGATCGGTAGACCGTTTGCGCTCTCCTTTGGGCTTCAGTCGGATATTCATCGACCCGGCTTCGGTTTGGGAACCTCCGAATATCCCCCGCCCGCCGCCGACCGAGGTCAGGACGGTGTCAACTTCCAGAATTTGTTGAGTTANTTCTCCCAGCCTGGCCATAACTGCTCCTGTATCCGCCAGGATTGTCCCGACGGGCATTTTTACGTCCACATTGATCTGGCCGGAATCCTGGGCCGGCATGAATTCCGTGCCGATCAGCGGTATAAGGAAGAGACTGCCAAAAGTAACTGCGGCCGCTATGACAACCACCACAGCGCGCTTCCTCAAAGAAACAACCAGCAGGTCACGGTATTTCCCGTCGATGGCGTCATACCACTGCCCGCTTTTTTGGGAAATCCTGTCCCACCAGCTGTTGCATTCACCAGCCACCTTCATTTTCCCCAGGATACGGGAACAAAGAAGCGGGATTAGAGTCAGCGCGACGAAAAGAGCGGCAAGCTGCGAAAAAGCCACGGTCAGAGCAAATTGTTTAAAAAGCTGCCCGGCCAGGCCGGTTACGAATACCATCGGCAGGAACACAACGGCCACCGTGATCGCGGAGGCAATCACCGCGGTGCCGACTTCTGCGGTGCCTTTTTTTGCCGCTTCCTTCGGTTCATAACCGTTTTGCCGGTAGCGGTAAATGCTTTCCAGCACCACAATGGAGTAGTCCACCATATGGCCGACCCCCAGGGCCAGGCCGCCCATGGACATCATATTCAAGGTCATGTCGTTAAAATACATCAGGATAAAAGTTGTAATAATGGCAAAGGGGATAGACGTGGCAATAACCACAGTCGTGCGCATGTTTCTGAGGAATATCAAGAGGATGATCATGGCCAGACCGCCCCCCAGGATCGTCGTCCGGGCCACGTCGTTGACAGAGTTTTTGGTGGTTTCGGACTGGTCAAAGGCCAGCGCGAACTTGAGATCGCCAGGCAACTGCTGCTGAAGCCTGCTGAGTTCTTTTTTTACCCGGTCCGCAACTTCGACGGTATTGGCACCGCTTTGCTTGCTAACCGAAATGCTTATCGCCGGCCGGCCGTTCAAGAGCGTGTAAGTGTCCTGCCGGGCGAAAGTGTCCTTCACATCCGCCACATCGCTCAGGTGAACGACGCCGCCCTGCACCGGAATGGGAATATTTTTAATTTGTTCAACGTTCTCATATTTACCCAGGCCGCGCACCACATAATTCTTGTGGCCTTTGGGCACAATCCCCCCGGCGACGTCCACATTCTCACTCTGGAGGGTCTGGATCAGCTGGCTGATGCTGACATTGTACTGCTGCAGGCGCCAGGGGTTAACCAGAACCTCAAACTCCCTGGTCAGGCCGCCCATTACAGTGACAGCGGCAACGCCGTCCACCCGCTCAATGGCAGGCTGGATTGTATCGTCAACCATTTTTTTCAAAGAAGCCAGGTCTTGCTGTCCGGCTACCGCGATAGCCATGACCGGCATCATGTTGGTATCAAATTTAAACACTGTCGGGGTATCCGCAGTATCCGGCAGGCGCCGCTTGACCAGCTCCAGGCGGGCGCGCACGTCCGCCAGGGCGGTATCCATGTTTGTCCCCCAGGCGAACTGCAACTGCACCTGGCTGGAGCCGGTCTGGCTTATCGAAGTGATTTTCTGGATGTTGCTGATGGTGCCAACCCCGGACTCGATGATCTTGGTTACATCGTTCTCCACTTCCTGCGGTCCCGCTCCCGGGAAGGTAGTGGAAATAGAGATGGTGGGGCTGGTAATTTCCGGCAGCAAATCAATAGACAAAAAATGCAGGGAAAAGAGTCCAAGCACCAGCAGGGCAAGGATGATCATTACTATAGTTACGGGCCGGTCAATTGAAAAATCAGTTATTTTCACTGTCTTCTCCTCCGCTACTTCAGGCGGTTAACCCTGGCCGCCGCCCCGGTTTGCGGAACCCGCCACACCGGGCAGGCTACCGGCACCTGCATCCTGGCCGCCGCTGACCGCCACCCTGGCTCCGTCCACCAGTCCCTGCTGTCCCAGCACGATAACCTGGTCGCCTTCTTGCACTCCGCTGATTATCTCCACAACCTTCCCGTCGGAAATCCCCGTCCTGACCTGGTTTTCCCTGGCCTGCCCATCCCGCACGGTAAAGACGACGCTACCACCGGACCTGGCAACCAGAGCGTCCACCGGCACAGTCAGCACCCCTTCACTTCTATCAGTAACAATATGTACTTCTGCAAACATTCCCTGTTTTAACACCTGACCGGGGTTGTCCACTTTTACTTCAACCAGATAGCTTTTTGTTTTCTCATCCGCGGCAGGGCTCAGGTTTGAGACCAGCCCCGTGTAAGGCTCATCCCTTACAGCCGGAACAATCACCTTCACTTCCTGCCCCTGTTTGATCTTGCCGATCTGCTGCTCACCGACATGAATCTGCACTTTTACCCGGCTGAGGTCGACAACCGTAACAGCCTGGGTAGCAGAAGAAATAACATTACCCACTTCCACATTGCACTGGGCCACCGTCCCCGCAATGGGCGAGGTAATCACTGTGTTCGCCAGCTGGTTGCGCTGGTAGGCAAGGGCAGCCTGGCTCTGGGCAAGGCTGGCCTCGGGCTCCCCGGACATGGCCTGCTCCAGCTTTAAAGCATAGGACTCAAAAGTGTCGGCAGAAATGGCCCCCTGCTCATAAAGCTGTCTGTATCGCTCGTATTGCCTGGCGGCATTATTCCTGTTTTCCACCGCCACTTTTTGCTTCGCCAGCGCCACCGAAACCGCCGCTTCTGATTGCTGCACCTGCACTCTCAAGTCAGAATCGTCCAGCGTAAAAAGAACACTGCCGGCACTGACAACGGATCCCACTTCCACCGGAACGGAGGCTACCTTACCGGATATCTTGGGCGATACGACTACGCACTGCTCTCCTACAAGCTGGCCGCTGGCCACCAGTTCCTTGAAGACATCGCCGCACCGCACCTGGTCCACAGCCACCGGCACAGCAACAGCCTTTCCACCCGCACCCTGCTGCGCCGGCGAACTGTTATTGCCGCAACCGGTTAACATAAAGTTTAATATTAAAACAAACGCCAGCAAGATAACTGAAACCTTTTTCCCCATAAGTACCTCCCACAGGCTACAGCCAGAAAGATGATTATAGGCCAGCTTGACCAGCCAATCCCTGATTTTCATAATAAGACCAGCAATTCCAGGAGTCAATTAAAATTCAAAAAAAACACGCCGCGGCAGGCTAAACAGCACACACAGCGCAACGGACTTTTTGAAATTGGCGGGGTTTGTAATTGCCTATGCTTCTAACGAACCCGGCGGGCCGGCCGGCGGCATTATGTGGGCATACCGCCTGTACTCCGCCGCCCTCTGCGCTTCAACCCGCTTCTTGCTGAGGAAAAAAACCAGCGGTATGGCTAAGGCCGTAATGATTGTGCTTACGATAAAAGCATCGGCAATCCCGGAAATATAGGCTTCCCTGCGCACCAGGGCATACAGGACGGCCGTCGCGCCCGCCTGCGAGCCTGCTCCGGCTTGGGCAAGGAGGTTTTGCACCTGCTGCAGCACCCCGGCAGAAACCGGCGAACTCCAGTTTACTGTGTCCGCCAGCCAGGCAGCGTGGTACTCCTGCCGGTGAAGCATAACGTAGGTGAGAAAGGCTATGCCGAACGAACCAGAAATTTGCCGGACCAGGTTGCCGATTGCCGAAGCCCGGCCGATCAGGAAGTGGGGGACGGTATTCATCCCCGCCGTGGTGAGGGGCATCATGCACAGGCCCAGTCCGAAGGACCTTTGCACAAGCAGCCACTGAAGTTCCCTCATACTGGTGTTGTAAGTAATAGTATGCAGGTGATAAGTAGTGATCACTGTGATGGTCAAGCCGGCAACACACAGCGGCAAGGCTCCTATCTTATCAAACAAACGGCCGCTGATTGGCATCATCAGCCCCATGGTCAGGGCCATCGGCATCATCATCAGGCCGGTTTGCAGCGGCGTATACCCCTGCACAGACTGGGCAAAGAGAGGTATCAGAAAAATGACCGAAAACATACCGATGGTCACAATAACCAGGCATATCAAACTTATACTGAAGGTTTTATTTTTTAATAGGGTGATATCAAGGAGCGGCTCCGGGGTAATTAATTCCCAGATAACAAACAGGGCAAAATTAAAGCCGGAGATAATAAACAGGTTTACAATATAAAGCGATGTCCAGCCCTTGTTCTGCCCCTCGCTGAGCGCCAGCAGCAGGGCAAAACAAGCAACCGTACTGAAAACAGTACCGGGAATATCCGGCTTCAAGTCCGCTCTCCGCGGCGTTTCGCTCAAAACAAACATGGCCAGGAATGACGCAGCGATGCCTACCGGAATGTTGATGGTAAAGATCCACTGCCAGCTGAAGTGATCGACAAGGTATCCGCCGAGGGTCGGCCCGATGGACGGCGCAGCCATGGCAGCAATCCCCCATATCCCCAAGGCCATGCCGATTTTATCCCTGGGTACTATGGTGTAGATCATCGACATGCTCACCGGCATGATCATCCCGCCGCCAACGGCCTGGATCACCCTGGCAACAACCAGCGAGCTGTTGCTCCAGGCCAGCCCGCAAACGGCCGAGCCCGCTGTGAAAGCCAGCAGGGAAAAAATATACATGGTTTTCAAGCCGTACCTGTCCCCCAGGTACCCCGTTACCGGCACAACCACGCCCGAGGTAAGCAGGTAGGCGGTCATCACCCACTGCACATCATCGGCCGCCACCCCGAAAATGGCCATCATCTTGGGCAGCGCCACGTTAACAATGCTGCCGTCGAGGATGGCCATGAAAGCTCCGATAACCAGGGTCAACAGCGAGGCCATGGGTATCTTGCCGGAGAGAGCGCCTTCCATCGCGGGCGGTTCACCACCCGGGGCGCCTGGCCCGTGCTCATGCGGCTTATTAATATCTAACCCGTTTCCGCCGGCTGCTCCGGCATTTTTAACTTTACTCACAGCGCTCTCCTTAATTACAAAAGGTAAAACAACAACTAACCATTAATCTGTTTGAAACCAAATTTTTCAAAACAAAAATGACTGTCAAAGGCCAGCGCTTCCTTAATGCTCATAGCTTCCATTATGGCAAAACTCGTGCAATCAGTGTAGGAAAACTCCTGATCACTAAATTTGGTAAAGATCTCAAGTGCCCTTTCGTGGTGTTCTAAAGAGACGAAGACTATNTTTGCCGCTTTTTCTNAAAAAAGCTCNCGGGCAAGTTCAGACGCGACGCGGTGGTTTTTTAGCCGGTACCTCACTAAAGTTATTGATTCATCAACAACATAATCAGACGTAAAACATAATACCTGGCCTCGCAATTTGGTAAAAAAATCAATAGCCGCCTGGTGGTGNGGATCACGCTTATCCTTCAGCGCATACCAGGCGCCAGTGTCGATAAACACCCGTCTCATTTATATAGAACCTCATCATGATGAATGTCGCCGCCATCTCCCTCGACAGCGCCCCTGCTTATTTCTAACGCCCCATCAGCCTGGGCCAGTGAAATTTGCACCTGTTTTTCATCGATCAGCTGCCTGATTGCCTCAGATAAACTTATTCCCTTTAACCTGGCTATCTCACTTAAAAAACGGTGTTGTGCTTCTTCAAGCATAATTTGTGTCCTCACAAGCATTACATCACCCCCAGTTATAATGTAATTACATTATAACACAATGCAAAAGGCAGTCAATTACCTCTTAAAGTTTGCCCGGTTTTACCTGACATAAATCCTGACGACGGCGTTCATGCCGGGGAGAAGGCGCTGCCCCTGGTAATTCTTGATGCCGATCTTAACCGGGATGCGCTGCACCACTTTGGTAAAGTTCCCGCCGGTATTCTGTGACGGCAGGAGAGAAAAAGTCGACACCGTGGCATCCCCGATAGAAATTACCTGGCCGCTGAATTTCACACCGGGGATACTGTCGATGGTAAAGTCAACCTGCTGGCCTGCCTTGACTTTATACAGGTCCGTCTCCTCAATGTTTGCCGTAATATAGAGGCTGTTCAGGTCGGCCACCATCGCCACCGGCTGGCCGGGCACGCCGACTTCGCCCACATTTCCAATTTTCTTTATGACCGTGCCGCTGATGGGCGACTTGATGACGAAAAGCTCAGGGTTGGCGCCGGCACTCACGCTGGGCGTAGAAGTAAAATCCACCTGGCGGGCGATGATCTGTCCCTCTTTGACCGTATCCCCCTCGGCTACGTTCATTTCCAGGATCTTGCCGGAGACCTGGGGGCTTATCTTCACAATGGTCCCGTCCACCCGGGCGTCCTCTGTATCAACGTAGTGGCTGTTTTTATACCAGTAATAAAAGGTTACTCCGGCAAGGGCAAAGATCATTGCCGCCAGCACAATGTATAATACCGCTTTCTTTTTCATCAGTTACCTCTCATTTCGAACAGGAAATTTAATTCTGCACGCTGACCTGCAGGCCTTCGCTCAACATATCCAGATTTGACACAGCCACATCTTCGCCTTCTTCAAGCCCCGACCTGATAACGACATTTTTGCCGTCCGACCGGCCGGCTGCCACCTCGCGTTTTGAAACCCGGTTGTTACTTATAATCCACACAAAATTTTTATCCTCACTCTTAACAAGCGCTTCCACGGGTATGACTATGCCGTCTTCTTCCCCGGCATTCAAATAAACCTCAGCAAACATGCCGGGCTTGAGGATGTGCCGGGGGTTTTTAATCTGCACTTTCACCGGGTAGGCCTTGGTGGAAGGGTTGGGCGCCATTGCTATGTTCGTGACAGTGCCAGTAAATGGCTCTCCCTGGACAGCATTTACCTTCACCTTAACCTCCTGCCCCACTTTCAAATTATTGATCTGGCTTTCATCCACGCCGGCCTGGACCACCAGTGTGTCAAGGTCCACCAGAGTGACGACCGGCTGGGTGGAGCTGGCCATTTCACCAGGGTTGACATTCCTCGCAGTAACTATCCCGCTGATCGGAGCCCTGATAATGCTGTTGGCAAAGTCCGCCTGCGCTTTTTTAAGCTGGGCCTCACACTGCCGGATGGTTTCGGGTATCGTCGCGTTTACCAGGATGTTCAGGCTGTTTTGCGCGGCTTCATACGCCGCTTTTGCCTGAATGTACTGCCTTTCCGACTGCTCGAAAGCCTGCTGCGAGATAACGGCGGCGTCCCGCAGCTGCTTGCTTCTCTCGTAGTCCGCTTCGGCCGTCCTGAAACTCGCCTCAGCGTTGGCCAGGGCTAATTCCGCCTGGTTTTTCTGGGCCGGCAAATCAGAATTCCTGGCCTTGTCCAACTGGGCCGCGTATAAATCCACCAGAGCGGACAGTTCCGCCGCATCCAGGCTTACCAGCAGGTCGCCCTCCTTGACTTCTGAGCCGACATCCACTGTAATTTCGGCAACCTTACCGGCTATCTTGGGGACCACATTGGCTGAATTCAGGGCTTCCAATTTACCGCTGACCACGGCATCGCCGGTCAATCTTCCGGTGCGAGCCGTAGCCTTATTTACCATAACGGTATCCTGACCCCCGGCTTTTGCCCCTTTCGCCCTGAAGTCACATCCAGCCAGTCCGAAAATTGAAATCACCAGCCAGGCGGCCATTGTTATCTTAAGCCACTTTTTCAACCCACGACTCCCCCTTGACCCCGTTTCAACTGACTAATAAACTAAGGTTATCACTCATGTATTCAGCAGTCAGCAGTCTGAATTCAGAATATCTGACCTCTTGCCAAAGAAATCGCCGGTTCCATTATTCTAACCCCTGACTGCTGACTCCT
>Ga0067045_1000108_pt1 | contig 16608 bp, 13 predicted proteins | sample TerdegcTABiofilm_FD_59184 | JGI IMG/M metagenome (GOLD analysis project Ga0067045, IMG submission 59184) | Combined Assembly of (Gp0054472, Gp0054536) Wastewater bioreactor microbial communities from Singapore -Terephthalate degrading...
TGGAGTTGGAGGAAGAAGATTTGGCGTTGTGCACTTTTGTTTGCCCTTCGAAAATTGACCATGGAGCCAATTTACGTAGAGTGCTGGAGCTAATCGAAAAGGAAAGCCAATGAAGGCATTGAGGCAATTACTGGATAAAGCGGGGCGACTCTTCCAGCCGGGTGGCAAATTTCAGCGGCTTTTCTATTTATATGAAGCGGTGGATACTTTCATATACACTACAGGGAAAGTCACCACTGGCCGGGTGCATGTCCGTGATTTCATGGATCTGAAACGGATGATGATCACGGTCTTTGTTGCTCTCCTGCCGGCTGTGCTGATGGCGCTTTATAATACTGGTTTTCAGGCAAACTTGATTTTAGGCCAATTAGCTTCGATTCAGCCATCAAATTGGCAGCAGAGCCTATTGATCTGGTTAGGAATTCCCTTTGACCCGCAAAATTTTTGGGCCAATATTTTACACGGGGCGCTCTATTTTCTGCCGGTTTATATTATCACTTTAGCTATTGGCGGGTTGTGGGAGGTTTTGTTTGCCATTATCCGCAAACATGAGATTGCCGAAGGTTTCTTGGTAACTAGCCTGCTATTTCCGTTGATTTTACCGCCGACTATCCCATACTGGCAAGTGGCACTTGGCATTTCGTTTGGTGTCGTGCTGGGTAAAGAGGTTTTCGGGGGAGTGGGCATGAATATTTTCAATCCAGCCTTGGTGGGTCGGGCGTTTCTGTTCTTTGCCTATCCAGCGCAAATATCTGGTGATAAGGTTTGGGTGGCGGTGGATGCCGTGAGCAAAGCCACGCCCCTAGCCCAACTGACTGCCGGTAGCACTGCGTTAGAATACTCTTGGTGGCAAGCCTTTATTGGGACTATCCCTGGTTCGATGGGGGAGACTTCGACCTTGGCGTGTTTGATAGGGGCGGCGGTCTTAATTATGACCGGTATTGGTTCCTGGAAAATCATGGTTAGTATTCTCATCGGCATGATTATTACCGCAACTACTTTTAATTTGATTGGCAGTTCCACCAATCCCATGTTTGCCGTCCCGCCGCACTGGCACCTGGTATTGGGTGGGTTTGCATTTGGGACGGTTTTTATGGCCACCGATCCGGTTTCAGCCGCCATGACTGAAGGCGGAAAATGGCTGTATGGGCTATTGATTGGCATTTTGGTGGTGATGGTGCGGGTAGTCAATCAGGCCTTTCCAGAGGGAATGATGCTGGCAATTCTATTTGGTAATATGCTGGCACCGCTGCTGGACCGGATTTTCATTAATGCCAATATCAAGAGGAGAGCCCGGCGTTATGTCCAGGGATAGTACTAGCCATACGCTAAAAGTCGTCCTGGGGGTCAGTCTGGTTTGTTCGTTATTAGTGGCGGGCGCGGTGGTGGGTTTACGTCAAAAGCAAAAAACCAATCAAGAACTCGATCGCTTGAAGAGCGTTTTGATTGCGGCCGATAAATACACGGTTGATGAGGAAGTTTTTGCTGTTTATCGTAAATATTTTCGCCCGCGCTGGGTTGATCTGGAACGTGGTGTAGTGCTTACGACGGAGGAGGTCGAGCAATTACAGTTAAAGGATTTCGACCTCAAAGCCTTGGTGAATGAGCCGCGCAGGAGTCGGGCTTTGCAACCTGCGGAAGATTTAGCCAAGATTTTACGTCAACCGCGTTATATGCTGATTTATCAAGTAGTCCAAGACAATCAGGTTAGGCGAATTATCTTACCGATTTATGGNAAAGGACTCTGGTCGACTATGTACGGATTTATTGGTCTAGATCGCGATCTGANTACTGTCACNGGCTTGGTGTTTTATGAGCATGGTGAAACACCGGGTTTGGGNGGTGAGATCGAAAATTTGCGCTGGCGCCAGAGTTGGGTAGGCAANAGGGTCTATGATCAGAGTGGTAANCTGCGGCTTGAAGTNATTAAAGGCATAGTCGATCCCACCAGACCTGAAGCCCNNTATCAAGTAGATGGCCTTTCTGGTGCCACCTTGACGACNCGCGGAGTCGATCAACTAGTTAAATTTTGGTTAGGAAATCAAGGCTACGGCAAACTGCTGGCTAATTGGCGGAGGAGTGGCATTGAAGAGTAAAGTACTGCAGCATCTGACCAAACCGATCATCACTACCAATCCAGTCGTCGGGCAGGTTTTAGGCATTTGTTCAGCTCTAGCGGTGACTTCCAAATTGGAGACGGCGATTGTGATGGCCTTGGCGGTCACTTTTGTCACCGCTTTTGCGAATCTTGCGGTTAGCCTAATCCGGGAGCAGATACCATCGAATGTCCGGATCATCATCGAGATGACGATCATTGCCTCTCTGGTGATCATCGCGGACCAGCTGATCAAAGCTTTTGCTTTTGGAGTCAGCAAACAGCTCTCGGTGTATGTGGGCTTGATTATTACTAACTGCATCATTTTAGGCCGAACAGAAGCCTTTGGGCTAAAAAATCCTCCTTTAGCTAGTTGGCTGGACGGAATGGGGAACGGCTTAGGCTATGGCTTGATTTTGGTGTTGGTAGCTTTTGTCCGGGAGCTGTTAGGTGCGGGGAAACTCTTAGGTCTGACGATATTGTCAGTCAACACGGAAGGTGGTTGGTATGTGCCTAATGGTCTACTGGTCTTACCGGCGAGTGCTTTCTTCTTGATTGGGTTGCTGATCTGGGCTTTGCGGACCTGGAAGCCGGAAACGGGGAAGGAGTAAACATGCTGGGGCATTATTTGAATTTATTGGTCCGGTCGATATTCCTGGAAAACATGGCCCTGGCTTTCTTTTTAGGCATGTGCACGTTTCTGGCTGTCTCCAAACAGCTGAAAGCAGCCATCGGTTTGGGAATTGCGGTGGTTTTTATTCAGACTCTGACGGTGCCAATTAACAATCTGATTTATCAATATCTTTTACGCGAAGGAGCCCTCTCCTGGGCCGGTTTACCGCACACCGATTTGCGTTTTATAGGTTTAATCATCTATATTGGCGTGATCGCCACAATGGTTCAGATTTTAGAGATGATTCTGGACCGTTTTGTGCCGCGGCTTTATCATGCTCTCGGTATTTTTCTGCCCTTGATCACCGTCAATTGTGTCATTTTGGCCGGTTCCCTTTTTATGGTGGAACGGAGCTATACCATGACTGAGAGTCTGGTTTTCGGTTTTGGTTCTGGGACCGGCTGGGCGCTGGCGATCGTTACTTTAGCAGGAATTCGGGAAAAAATGAAATATAGCAATGTCCCTGAGGGTTTGCGAGGACTGGGTATTACTTTTATTGTTGCGGGACTGATGGCAATTGCTTTTATGTTGTTTTCTGGGATCCAATTATGAGAAGCAGGGTAATATGCAGGAGCTGATACTGATTCCTCTGGGGGTAGCGGTTTTCATTCTGGTAGTCTTGCTGCTGGTGGCCGTGATCTTATTGGCTAAGGCTCGTCTAGTACCGCAAGGGAGAGTCCAGATTCGGATCAATGATAATGAGGCTTATACCATTGTGACTCAAATTGGAGAGAAGCTGCTCAATGTCCTTTCGGGGAATAAGATTTTTTTGCCTTCGGCTTGTGGGGGTGGCGGCACCTGTGGAATGTGTAAGGTCAAGGTGTTGGCGGGAGGAGGTGAGCTTTTACCTACGGAGAGTGCTCATATCAACCGCCGGCAAGCCCAGGAAGGTTATCGTTTAGCCTGTCAGCTGGCGGTAAAAAATGACTTACGGCTCGCCATTCCGGAAGAGATTTTTGCCATTCGGAAATGGGAGTGTCGTGTCCGCTCCAATCGCAATGTAGCCTCGTTTATCAAAGAATTGGTATTGGAGCTACCTGCTGGTGAAGAGGTCAATTTTCGGGCGGGAGGGTATGTCCAGGTCGAAACCGGTCCCTATGAAGTAGCTTTCAAAAATTTTGAGATTGATGAAAAATATCGTTCGGAGTGGGACAAATACGATCTGTGGCAATTGGTTTCTAAGGTTGATGAAGAAGTAGTACGGGCGTATTCCATGGCCAATTATCCTGGTGAGCGGGGCATCATTATGCTGAATGTCCGCATTGCTACGCCACCCCGTCCTGGAGTACCTCCTGGTAAAATGTCTTCTTATCTTTTCAGCCTCAAGCCTGGTGATAGGGTTCTGATTTCCGGCCCTTATGGTGAATTTTTCGCCAAGGAAACCGACCGTGAAATGGTCTTTATTGGTGGTGGCGCTGGCATGGCGCCAATGCGCTCGCATATTTTCGATCAACTCCGTAGGTTGAATACTCGCCGTCAGATCTCCTTTTGGTATGGTGCCCGTAGCCTGAAAGAGGTCTTTTATCAAGAGGATTTTGACCAGCTGCAGAGAGAATATCCTAATTTCCGCTGGCATGTCGCTCTATCAGCTCCTTTACCGGAAGATAACTGGAACGGCTACTGCGGCTTTATNCATAATGTGGTGTACAATAACTATCTCCGCGATCACCCTGCACCCGAAGACTGTGAATATTATCTCTGTGGTCCACCGTTGATGATCAGCGCCGTATTAAAAATGTTAGAGGATCTGGGTGTCGAGCCGGAAAATATCCTCTATGATAATTTTGGTTAAACCAATTAAGGAAGCTAAGCATGAAACGTGCTATTGATATTTTGCTAGAAAAGAAACGAGAGATGGTCACCGTCAGCCCGGAGACGACGCTTTATGAAGCCGTCAAGATCATGGTTGCCAATAATATTGGAGCGATTGTCGTTGCCGAAGGTGAAGAGATCATCGGCATCTGGACCGAGCGAGACTTATTGCGGCAGAGCGCAGAAGAAGGCTTCAATCTTAAAACAGCTGTCATTAAAGACTATATGTCGCGCGAACTCAAGACCGCCTCAGCTAGTGAACCGATTTATAAATTACAAGACCTTATTTCGGGACTCTATATCCGGCATCTGTTTATTGTTTGCGAAGGGAAAATCATCGGTCTGCTGTCAGCCGGTGACATTGCTCGGGCTTGTCTGGTAGAGCGGGCGCGTGAAATGGATAGCATATCCTGGGAGTATTACGAAAACTGGCGGTGGGAGAAAAAAAAGCGGTGATCAGGCAATTTTTAATCAGCTGGAGTGCCATAGTTCTGGCGTTGATTTTTGGGATGGGAGCCCTTTTNANGGCCAAGTATAAAAAAGACTCGCCCTGTAATTGTCATTCCAACTGCCCAAGCTGCCGTGGTAGCTGTCTACGAGACTGAATAGCCGCTAGGCTTAGTATTTCTGATGAAAAGCTGGGATTAATTCTCTCCNNTAAACGGATTGAATGAAGCCATTTGTTGGTATGAAATTCTTTAGGGTTATGCGCGTATTATTGTTTGCTTAAAAAATTCATAATAAATTAAAATCGATAATAGGCAAAAGGAGAGGTTATGCGTAAGCTGAACGGTTTAATCGTTTTTTTTATTTCAGTTACAATAACTATGGGCGCCGGACGAAGTGCCCAAAGTCCGCGCTATGAGCATGTCCCCGGGCAGGTAGTCATTAAAATGGCTAGTGAAAATAGTTCACCGGTGCTGCTGCATGAGCTAGCGGGCAAGATTGCGCTGGAGAAAGGTCTCAACACGGCGGTTAAAGCCCTGTATAGCGGCTACCAATTTAAATCCCCAGAAACGGCCAAGCTGGTTGGGCTGAACCGCTTATTTGTGGTACAAGTGCAGGCAGATGAAAATATTCCCGAGCTTTGCCGGCAGCTTCAGCAAAATCCGGCGGTGGAATATGCGGAACCGGTCTACATAATTCCTCAGGATGCCATACCCAATGACCCTCGCTATAATGAGCAGTCCCATTTGCCGCAGATTATGGCGCCGGCTGCTTGGGATGTGGCCAAAGGTTCCCCAACAGTACCGATCGCCATTATCGATTCCGGGGTGGACTGGAAACATCCCGATTTGAAGGACGTCATCTGGACCAATCCAGGAGAGGATGTCAATCACGATGGCGTTATTACTGCCGCCGATTCCAATGGCGTTGATAATGATCACAACGGTTTTATCGATGATTTTCATGGTTGGGATTTCGTTACTGGGGTAAGCGGTACTGGTGAATCTAACGCCGCCCCAGACGAAGATGGCGAGACTCCGGATAACGATCCGATGGATGTCAACGGTCATGGTTCCCATTGCGCNGGCTTGGCAGCTGCTGCGACTAACAATAACATTGGGGTAGCNGGCGTCTCGTGGGGATGCCNAATCATGCCNATCCGTATCGGCTGGTTGGCGAATGATGGTAACGGTTATGGCTATTCNACAACTATGGCGCAAGGATTTATCTATGCNGCAGATAACGGGGCCAAAGTGGCTAATCTNAGCTACGGTACTTCGGCGGCGGTTCTAGATGGAGCCCGCTATGCCTATTTGCACGATGTGGCGGTGGTCACCTCGGCTGGTAATAGTCAGACGGAAGCCAGTGATGCTCTTTCGGTGCAACCCTGGGCAATTACGGTTGCGGCGGTTGATCCGAATGACGTGATTGCCTGGTATTCCAATTACGGTTTTCATGTCAAGGTAGCCGCGCCGGGCGGTGACCATCAACCGGGTCTGCTGAGCACGACCCCCAACAATTCTCACAACAATAACTCCTATTATAACAATTATAGTGGTACCTCAATGGCATCGCCGGTTACAGCTGGTGTATTAGGTTTGATTCGTTCGCAACATCCAGAGTGGAATGTCGTCAAGGCCTACTATCAACTGGTTGGTACGGCTGACAATATTGACAGCAAAAACCCCCAATATAAGGGCCAACTCGGTAGTGGTCGTATCAATGCCTATCGGGCTTTAACTGAAACGGTCATTCCCGCTCCCAAAATTGCTTTCAAAGGCATAAACTTTTTTGATCCGGCTGGCAACAACAATGGTTTGGTTGAGCCTGGTGAAGAGATTGATATTGTCTTTCATCTCCAGAATTATTGGGCCCCATGTAGCAATGCCAAAGCCAAATTGATTTCCAATGACCCGCGTTTGAGCATTAAGACTAACCAGGTTACCCTTGATACGCTCTATGGTTTGGATGATTATGAGCTTGATAATAATAATCTGAGCAATCCACTAAAAGTGCAAATAGCGGCGGATTTATTACCCTGTATGTTACCGGCGCAGCTTGTGATCGAAACGCAAGCCTCGAGCGACACCTTTGCCTTTGAAATACCCGTCCATCCGCTCGTATTGTTAGTGGAGGATAATCACGCTGGTGGGGATGGTACCGATCTTCCCATAGCCCACTATTATATCGAAGCTTTCCGCAATCTGGGTGTCACTTATGAATACTGGCATAACCTGGAACCCCTGGACAGCAATTATATTTTGAAATTTCCCATTATCGTCTGGGGCTGTGAATGGGCATTCCCCTCCCTGGATGAAAATGATCGTGCCATTCTGAAAAAATATCTGGAACAGGGAGGAAATCTATTCATTTCTGGCCAGGACATCGCTTGGGATCTGTCGGACATGACCAGCACTTCCAACCAGTGGAAAGTGAGCAATGGCGCCTCGAAATATTTCTTTGAGAAATACCTGGCCGCTAGTTATGTCAGCGACGATGGCGGCAAAAGCCCGCTTTCGGTGGCGGCGGGCGCCTTTTTTGATTTGCCTGATTTCGAGTTCGAGCAACCCGATCGTCCAGGTAACAAATACCCGGATGTCGTTTTGCCGCGACCTAATGAAGGCGGCTATGCGCTATTAAATCATGCTAACGGTACTTGCGCGGCAGTCGGTGCTGATAGTCCTTACCATACGGTTTATTTTGCCTTTGGAGGATTCGAGGCAATCAAGGATCCCCAAATCCGGACCAGTGCCATGCAGCAGATACTCAATCATTTTACCAGATTGCAGGTGGCCGTCCAGGAGCTACGTAACACCGAGTATAAAGGTCCCTTCACCGTGACTGCCAAACTCAATACTACCAAGAATATTGCGGCTGCTAAGCTTGTCTACCGATACGACGATGGTGAGTGGATGACCTTACCGATGACAGTTGGTGCTGAGGGAGTTTATGAGGCGGTGATCCCGGCTGTTACCGCAGAATCAGCTATCGTGAGCTACTATGTTTTTGTTAAAGCGACCGATGGTACCTATTATGCCGACCAGCAGCATCAATTTTACACCGGTCCTGATCGTGAAAAACCGGTTGCTACACCGGTCGTAATTCCCTTTGACTCGATCGACCGTTTAGGTCCATATCAAGTTACTTTCGCCATTGAAGATAATATTGCCGTTGATACTTCTCATGTCTATCTGCATTATTTTTCGACCACCCAGCCCGAAGATTCGGTAGCCTTGACTTATTATGATGCGGGGCAATGGATGGGAACATTCCAGTTTACGACGCCGGTGAATGATGGCGATAGTGTCTATTTTTATTTGAGCTTTAGAGATTTAGGTGCTCTTCCCAATCATGCTCGTCTGCCGGAAACAGGCTATTACAAGTTCAGTATCCAGAACAAGATCATGGTGGACAATTTCGAAGCGGGGTTAGGAAAGTGGAACAACGAGAACAATTTCTGGGGTATATACACTAATCCATCCGCTATGAAAGATGGCATTCGCTGCCTGGTGTCAGGCGACGGTGTCAAGTACAAACCTGAAGAGAATGCTAGCATCCTTTACAAAAATCAATTTAATCTGAGCTCTCGCACCCGGGCAAATGTGCGCTTTATTTATGTCCATCTATTTGATAGTGCTGGTGATAGTGCCTTTTTCGAAATCCAGGTAGGGAATAATCCCTGGAAAACGCTCCATAAATTTTACGGAGCAAATGTGTCAAAATGGACCGAAAAGGTATTCGATCTTTCGGAGTACTGTGGTAGTGGCAAGGAGCCTATCTCTTTGCGGTTCCGCTTTAAATCCGATGCCACTGCTGGGGCTAAAGTCGGGTTACTCATTGACCGGCTCGAATTGTTGACAGATGAGGCAGTCGGCATTGCCGAAAATATCCCCCGGCCGTTTGTTTTTCAAACCCAGCCGGCATATCCCAATCCCTTCAATGCCACTATTACGATACCTTTCTCTTTACCTGAAAAAGGAGTCGTGGAACTGCGAATCTATGACCTTTTAGGGCGCAATGTCTACTACCAGCGCCAAGAATTTGCCCAAGCAGGACAATATCAGCTTCAGTGGTACGGTTATAACGACCAGCACCAGTATTTGGCTTCCGGGATCTATTTCGCCCAGCTCCGCTTCCGTGATCAGGTCAAATGGCAGAAGATTGTCATGACGAAGTAGGCGCGGGCTTAAGCATTTAATCAAAGGGGGTGGTTTGACGCTACCCCCTTTTCTTTTTACAATGATAGCCTTCGGGAAATATGATAATATAGGAAGCGATAATTCATTTTAATAAATTGTTTTATTGATGTTGTATGAAAATTTATACACAAGAGGGCAAAATGGCTGACGAAGTATTGGTAGCGGTGATAGACTTACAAAATTTCACGGCAGAAATTCTCCGCCGATACGGTTTAGGATCTGAAGATGCTGCCATTTCCGCAGAAGTGCTAGTGCGAGCTGATCAACGTGGGATTTCTTCCCACGGCGTGGCGCGCTTGCAGCGCTACATTGATGGTTTGGAGCGGGGCGTAATAATGGCCAGCCCAGTCGTAAAAATTCTCAAAGAGACGCCAGTATCACTGTTAATCGATGGGGGAGGCGGGATGGGGCCGCCAATCACCTTTCGGGCGATGCAACGCTGCATTGAGAAAGCACAAGCCAATTTCCTTTGTTTTGCCGCTATCCGGAATTCGAACCACTTTGGCATTGCTGGTTACTATGTTCAAATGGCGTTAGAGGCCGGCATGATTGGAATTTCTCTGACGAACNCGGCCCCGCTGGTAGTGCCGACCTTTGGACGCAGTGTAGTCATTGGCACCAATCCGATTGCGGTTGGTTTTCCAACTGGCAGTGGGCATCCCTTTCTGCTAGATATGGCGACCTCGACCGTACCGCGGGGAAAATTAGAGGTCTATGCCCGCAAGGGTGAACCCATTCCTGACTGCTGGGCTTGCGATGCCGAAGGAGTGCCATCGACCGATCCTGTAGAATTGCTTCGCCAGTTGGTGGAGCGAAACGGTGGAGGTCTGTTGCCTTTAGGTGGCGCCTCAGAATTGACAGGTGGACATAAGGGCTACGGTTTAAGTGCCGTGGTGGATATTTTTTGCGGAGTGCTTTCTGGGGGAGCGTTTGGTATTAACCTCTACCAGAATAAGGAGGCTCCCTCTGGTGTAGCCCATTTCGTAGGGGCGATTAATCCTGCGGCTTTCATCGGGTTAGACGAGTTGCAGCAACGTGTAAGTGACTTTTGTCGCATGTTAAAAGATGCACCCAAAGCTGCCGGTCAGGAACGGATATTTGTGGCCGGAGAAAAAGAATATGAAGCCGAACAGCGCCATCATAAATATGTTCCGCTGGAAGCAAAGGTTTTTGCGCAGCTCGAGGCCATTGGTAGTCGTTTCGGATTAAGTTTAAGGGCAAAAAATGAAACTGAAATCCAATCGTAAAAAGAAAACCTGCCCTTAACTTGTAAGTTTTTGGCGAAGTAAAAAAATCTAAAAGAGGGTTTAGATAACAGCGGCAGATTTTTAGCCTGATGAAAGGCTATAGCTCGCTGATTTGTAGCTCGACTTCCAATTGTACTGCTTGCTGCGGGGCAAGATGTAAATCAAACCAGGGAATGATGACAGAACTCTGATAGACCCGTTCGAAACCTGCTTCTGAAAGCGATACTGTCTCGACCGGGAAGTGCCAGAATTCGGCTGCCTGGGGAGCGACAACCACCGCCTGGAATTGATCCCATTCATTCACAACACCGAGGCTCTGAATACCTTTGCAGATTCCTGCGCTGATTAACTCAGGTTGGGGGAGTTTTTTCCCATCGGCGATGTAATAACGATCAGGAGAATTGCCTCCTAAAAGGGCAAAATTGAACTCTGGGCCGAACCGGAAAACATTCTCATGGTCGCCTAAATTAACCAGTCGATAGGCTACAATTATTTTAGTATCGCGCAGGCTGATTTTTTTCTCGAGGCTACACGGTTGCCAGTTGATCCATCCGCGGCGCTGGAAGCGGATGGTCGGTGCGGATGGGTCGATCTGATATTCCAGCGGGCTAAAAATGAAATCGCTGTCCTCGTAGTATTCACCAGCTCGGAATTTTTCCAGTGAGACGCCGGGGTGAATGACATGATCCACCAGGTTTTTCCGGGGATACTTATCGTATTTTAGGTATTTCTCTAAGCCTTTCTCTTTACTGAGCACCAGGTCGTGGATGCTGCCACTGGCGTTTTCGGCATCGGTTTGATCTGCCAGAGCCACTTTGCGGTGGTAGGCTTCGCGATAGCGGCGAATAGTATTGAGGAGATTGAAGCCTTTTTTCATTAGGCTTAGTTCTTGCATGATTCCGCCGTGATGGGGCGCCAGTGCCAGGAACAGCTGCTGGTTTTCCATTAGAATTTCGGTTGAGCCGTCACAATCGAGGTCGGTTTCGGTGATCTGCCATCCTTTCTTTCCTTCGACTTCCCGTAATAGGCTCTGGCAGGCAAGCAGTTCGGAATAAATCGCATGGCGCAGATGCGGAAGATAGAGTCCACCAAAAATCCCGTGCCAGTAGGCGCAGTTACAGGTGCCGCGCCAAAGGTGTTCGCGGGCAGCCAGTAGTTTTTTTTGTTTAGCTGGGGGTTGTTCAAGGGAGAGCAGTCGCTCGAGACGTCCAGAAAGGGCGAGCATTTTTTTCTGCATCCAGTTGCTTTCGTCGTATTTGTACAGAAAATTGCGCCAGATGCCGCCTTTCAGGAAGGGGCGCAACTCATTGATCCGCTGTTTGGTTTCGAATTCGTGGATAATTTCGCCGAATTTTTCGCCAGTTTCTGGAGGCAGCGCCCACTCACTCATCTCGAAATAGGAGGCTGTTGGTAAATAAATCCGTCCCTTGGGTTTGTGATGCGTGAACCATTCCTTTAGGGTCCAAGTTTTGAGCCATTCGGCATTTTGAGTGAGAATTTGAAAGAAATTTTTCAGCCAGTTATTCTCGAAAACCTGTTCATAAGTGCCTGGCCAGACTCCGAATTTCTCGCCATCGTCTAACATAACGATGACATTTTCACCATCTTCTGAGGCAAACTGGGCCAGATAGTCAAGAGTCGCCTGCGGTTCTTTGAAAGGGATGGCATAGCGCAGTTTCTGATTGATCGGAAAGATACCCAGNATCCAGCCTTCCTCTTCAGTAAGAAAGTAGCCGGTGAGTTCGGCTTCCGTCTTACCGTTGCTCAGAAAGTGGTAGTCGTCGACAGTAATGTATTTAATGCCCGCCTGGGCAATTGGTTTGGCGAGGTGTGGTTCCCACACGCGTTCGGTCAGCCATAAACCCTGGGCATCATAACCCAAACGTTCACCGATGTACCGATTCAAAAGTTGGATTTGACCGATTTTGTCGCGTTCGGGGATCATAGAAAGGATTGGTTCGAAAAAGCCCCCCGAGATGATCTCGATATTACCCCTTGCTACCAACTGGCGCACCCGGTCGAGGTATTCGGGGTGGTGGTTTTCGATCCATTCCAGCAGACAGCCGCTGAAATGGAAGGTTAGGTGCACCGCTGGATATTCTTCCAGAATTTCGATAAAGGGTAGATAGCAATGCCGGTAGGCATCCTCCAATACAAAATCGAAGTTGCCTACCGGCTGATGATTATGAACACCGAAAATAAAATTAACGGTTTTCAAATAATAGGCTCACGTTTATTGCATTTTAGCAATTTTAAGTACGGTCTCAACTACTCGGCAGCTGTAGCCCCATTCGTTATCATACCAGGAGACCACCTTGACGAAGTTGCCATTGAGGACTTTGGTCAGGGCGGCATCGAAAATCGAAGAGTGAGGATTGCCGATGATATCGCTACTAACAATCGGGTCTTCGCAATATTCAAGGATGCCTTTCATGGGACCTTCGGCGGCGGCTTTCATAGCGGCATTGATCTCTTCTTTAGTGGCCGGTTTCTCAAGCTCGCAGGTTAGGTCGACAACCGAGCCGTCCGGTGTTGGAACGCGCATGGCAAAACCATCCATTTTCTTGTCGAGGCTGGGAATCACCAGACCGATGGCTTTAGCGGCTCCGGTTTTGGTGGGAATGATGGACATAGCCGCTGCCCGGGCACGCCTTAAATCTTTGTGCGGAAAATCCAGAATCACCTGATCATTGGTGTAAGAATGGACCGTATTCATCAATCCGCATTTGATCCCGAAATTGTCCTGCAAGACTTTAGCGATAGGAGCCAGGCAGTTGGTAGTGCAGGAGGCAATCGAAATGAAAACGGCCTCTTTGGTCAGCATGTCATCGTTGACGCCTAATACCAGGGTGACATCGACATCTTCTTTGGTATCGGCTGGAACCGTTAAAACCACCTTTTTGGCACCGGCTTGAATATGCTTTTGCATGCCGTCGCGGTTGCGGAATTTGCCGGTGGCTTCGACTACAATTTCCACCCCCAATTTGCCCCATGGCAGGGCGGCGGGATCCTTTTGGGCGTAGACTTCAATTTTCTTGCCGTCTACTACCAAAAAATTGTCTTCGGCGGTCACGGTGCCAGGAAATTTACGATGTACCGAATCATACTTCAGTAAGTGCGCCAGAGTTTTGGCATCAGTCAGATCGTTGATCGCCACGATGTCAAGTGCCGGATTTTTGTAAGCGGCTTTGAAGACCAACCGTCCGATTCTACCAAACCCGTTGATTGCAATTTTTGTAGCCATAGAGTATCTCCTTATCTTTACTTAAGCCCGAGTTGATATGTCAAATAATTCTGTTAAATTTATCGGGTCTAACCTATTTATTCAAAGCAATTTCGGTGGACCGTACACCGTCAGGCGCTATTTTCCTTGGTTGTCGTAATTAGCAAAATCATTAAATTTCGTCAGGTTTTTATCAACAGACGAAAGGAGTATCGGACTATGCCACACTATATCACCGAAGATTGCATTGCCTGTGGAGCTTGTGTCGCCGAATGTGAATATGACGCAATTGCCGAAGGCGATCCAATTTACGTGATCGACGAAGACAAGTGCACCGATTGCGATGCCTGCACGGCGGTCTGTCCGGCCGATGCCATCAAGGTCCGTTAGGCTGCGAGATTCCCAATTTTTATTGAGACTATTTCCGCTTGGCCATTTGTGGCGGCGGAAATAGTCGTTTTAGGAGGTAAAAGGTATGCTATTAAAGTCGAGGCGCTGGGGGTTGGTACTCACAGGAATCTTTTTTTGTGCGTCTCTTACGGAGGCTGCCCCGAAGAAGAATGTTCTAACGGGCTTGGATGTGCTGGCACAACACCAGTTTGCTAGTTTACGAGGTAAACGGGTTGGATTGATCTGTAATCATACCGCGCTCAGCCAAAAGGGTGAGCATTTAGTTGACCTGCTCCAAGCCAGTGGCGTATGCCAGATCAAGGCCATCTTTGCACCGGAACATGGCTATCGTGGGGATCACGCTGATGGTAGCACGATTCAAGATAGCATAGATCCGGCTACACAAGCCCGGATCTTTTCTCTCTACGGCAAGGTCAATCGTCCCACCAAGGAAATGCTGGCCGGCATTGATCTGCTGATCTATGATATTCAGGACGTTGGGGTACGCTTTTATACCTACATTACGACTCTCACCTATGTCATGGAAAGTGCAGCCGAAGCCGGTATTCCACTGATGATATTGGATCGCCCTAATCCGATTCGGGGAGACCGCATTGAAGGACCGATGCTGGATTTACGCTTCAAATCGTTCGTCGGGGCGCATGCGCTACCAATTCGTTATGGGCTGACAGTCGGTGAATTGGCGCTGCTAATCAATTCAGAAAACTGGTTAGCAAATGGACTAAAAGCCGATTTGCAAATTGTCAAAATGGAAGGCTGGCAGCGCTCCCTGTGGTACGATGAGACGAATTTGCCGTGGGTTGCGCCTTCTCCCAATATGAAAACAGTGGAGACGGCGATCGTTTATCCCGGTTTTTGCCTGATCGAGGGTACTAATCTCTCTGAAGGACGTGGAACCGAGAGCCCGTTTCTCCAGTTCGGGGCACCCTGGATCATGGCTCAGTCTTATGCCCAGGCTCTGCAAAACCTGCAGCTGCCAGGGGTCAGTTTTGAACCGGTCCAATTTATTCCCAAGGCTATTCCAGGAGTGGCCAGCAATCCGAAGTACACTGGGGAACTGTGCCAGGGAGTGCGTCTCGTCGTGACTGATCGTAACCAGTTTAAACCAATCGAAGCAATCATCAAAGTACTACTGGTTACCCGCCAGCTCTATCCTTCCCAATTTCAATTTCGTGAGGCTAGTTTTACCCGTCTATATGGCAGCGACCAGTGGCAAGCGCAATTCGATGCCGAGTTGATCAATTCCTGGGAGCAATCGCTGCTTGAGTTCCAAAAATTAAGTGAGCGCTATTATCTCTATCATTAGTGGGGAGAAGAGGGGTGCCAGTAGCACTGTTTGAAAAGCTCCCCGAATTAGCTCCCACCCTTTCTTCCGCGCCGCGATTCTATTTGATTTTTAATCTTGATTATCTGGAAACGATGCGGGGGGAGTTTGGGCGAGTCGAGCAGCAAATTTTGTGGTTGAGCAACAAGCGTAACTATGTGGTAGGATTGGTTAGTGGTCGCCAAATCAATGACTTACGTAATCGTTTTGATGGGGCTCCATTGGTGCTGATCGGAGAAAACGGTTTCGCAATAGAGGGGCGAGATTATTCCTGGGAATATCCCGCTCTACGCCAGACGCGAGCCTATTTACAGCAATTGCCGCAGGATCTGCAAGCTCGATTGGGAATAATGTTCCCACGGCGCAATTATACCTATTCATCTGATGAACTCTGGCTGAAAATTGCGTTGCCCGATAAAAATATGCTACCCAAATTGGTAACTGCCTTTCGAGAGATCAATCCCCCTGGGCTGGATCTGATCTGCACCAATGGTTTGGTGCAGATTAAGCCGCAACTCAAGTGGGATCGTGGGCGAGCGGTAAGCATGGTAATACAGATGGAAGGGCCCAGCGAGCTTTTTTATCCGCAGGTGCTTTACTTTGGCGGGGATGATAAGGATGAAGCCGTTTTTAAGGCGGTGAATCGCTACGGTTGGTCAGTGATCGTGCGGGCTTGCCCTACCCAGCATACCAGCGCCCATTATAGTCTACGGGATCTGGCTGAATTGAATAAGTTTTTATATTGGTTGAATGCCGGTTAAATCTACCGATAATTGATTACAACGCGCCCTGGTGCTGGAGTTCTTCCCAGAACTTTATGGCGCGGCGGAGGTGGGGGATGACGATTGAGCCTCCCACGATCAAACCTACTGAAAGAGCTTCTTCTAATTCGGCATCGCTCAGGCGCAATTGATGACATTGGGTCAAATGGTATTTAACACAGTCATCGCAGCGCAGCACCAGAGAAGCCACCAACCCTAAGAGTTCTTTGGTTAAAGCAGGTAGGGCTCCCGGCTGGTAGACTTGGTTATCGAGGGCGTAGAAACGTTTGATGTGCTTGCCGGCGAATTGTAACACCAACTCGTTAAGCTCGCGCCGCTCGTTTTGAAATTGATCGACACTGTTATTAGACATAATCGCTTCCCGGTTATTGAAGTTGAAAAAGAAAAATCCCCAT
>Ga0067045_1030129_pt1 | contig 16589 bp, 6 predicted proteins | sample TerdegcTABiofilm_FD_59184 | JGI IMG/M metagenome (GOLD analysis project Ga0067045, IMG submission 59184) | Combined Assembly of (Gp0054472, Gp0054536) Wastewater bioreactor microbial communities from Singapore -Terephthalate degrading...
CGTTTTCGAGATCTACTCCCCGAAGTCAGAACTATCGGCAGGGTTACCGTCTCAAGCTCCGCCGCTATCGCCGCTGCACGTCAGCTCGCTCCCCCAGAGTGGGATGCAATCATCCTTGACTCTATCGATCCTCGTACAGGGCAAATCGGCGCCACGGGATTGACCCACGATTGGTCGATCAGCAGGGCGATAGCGGAGGTAGTCCGAATCCCCGTGATCCTGGCGGGAGGGCTCACCCCCGACAACGTGGAGGAAGCCATAGCCCTAGCCCGTCCCGCCGCTGTGGATGTCCACACCGGAATTGAGAATCCCGACGGCACGAGATCTTTCTCCAAGATTCACGCGTTTACCAAGAAAGCCCTGCAAGCCCTGAGCCGCTGGTCGGTAGCCGAGCCTGGAGGGCACCCAAACGCGGACAGAACAGCATCGCCCACGGACAAGATTACGTGACTCCGGGGGGGCTCCCCGGGAGCCTTCCTGACGAATCGAGGCTCCCGTAAGCCCTGAGAGAATGGGCAAGTCAGAAACGGGGGATCACACGGATTCGACTGCCTTCACCGAAGGAACTCTCTCCTTGAGTACTCGTTCAATGCCCATTTTCAACGTCATTTGACTCATAGGACACCCACCGCAAGCTCCGGTCAGCCGAACCTTCACAGTCCCATCGTCGGTGACATCGATCAATTCACAATCACCGCCGTCGGCCTGTAGCTGGGGACGGACCGTATCGAGGGCGGCCTGGACTTCTTCTCTCATGTTCTAGCTCCTTTCGGATATGACGTAAACGTATGTGAGGACCTTATCACACAATAAGCAGATACGAGAGAAGAAACAAGGTGTACGGGCGCCCGATTGGTCACTGGGCCAAAAAGGGAGTCCCGACGCGGTAGTAAGCACCTGTGGTACATGCATGTAGTGCAGGCTTTTCAGCCTGCATTCTTTTGGAAATGGCAGCCTGAAAGGCTACCCCACATGGAGAGGATACATGGGAAGGCTGTTAATTGCCCGCATGTAGTGCAGGCTTTTCGAAAACGTCTCAAAACTCGAAACACACCAAAAATCGTAGCACGATTGAGCGTCCATGCGTGGAAAGGCACCCTCACCCCAACCCTCTCCCAGAGGGCGAGGGGGCTGAAAGAATCCCCTCTCCCCCGCTCCGGGGGAGAGGGACAGGGTGAGGGGGTGTGCCACGATTATCACGGACTGCCGGCTTTCGAGACACTTTCTTTCAGCCTGCATTCTTTGGAAATGGCAGCCTAAAAGGCTACCCCACATGGAGGGATAGCAGCCTGGAACACGGTGTTTGTGAGAAATGGCTTGACAAGGACGTACTGGTTCAGTACACAGAGATTGCGAACGAACCGGTCAGTCATTTATCAACGACTGACCATTGTGTTTTTTGTGAGGAAACCGTGAAAATACCATTCGACAAAGAAATACAGGATGTTATCGCCAGAACAAAAACCCACAAAGACACCTTCGCCGTGCCCGAGCTCGTCGCAATCCTCGACCATGCCCTCCAACGATCCGCCGCATCAGACCTCTCCCCCGAAGAGGTCATCCTCAGGTTTGTCGAAAACGCGTCCAAAGCTCTCCTTGCTTCTCCCATATATTCGGACACTCTCATGCGAGAGCTTTATCGCAATGTCCTTAAGACTGCAAGCGCCCACAATGTCCCTCGAGAGACTCTCCTCGAGGATCTCCTCTTCCTCAGCCTGAAACAGGGACCCGAACCCCATGACAAGAAGCGCAAGAAGCACAAAGACGCGAGAAGCCGGATACTTCAGGCTGCCCTCGCAGAGTTTTCCGAGCGCGGATACCACGCGTCAACAATAGATTCCATCGCAGACCGAGCGGGAATAGCCAAAGGAACCGTATACCGATACTTCAAGACCAAAGAAGCGCTCTTTCTCGCGCTCAAAGAAGATACCATGTCCGAATTTGTGGACCTGGCTAGGCAGGATTTGAGTCAAGAGGATGATATCCTTAATATAATCGAGCGCGTAATCAGAATGTATCTCGCCTTTTTCGAGAACAATTCTGCTTTCTTCAAAGTAATCATTCAAGAACACAAAGAATTCGGAACGGAATTCTCCGAAAAGTTCATCAACGAGCTTATTCTGGCGTTGCCAGGACTGAAAAGACGCTGCTGGAAGGCTTCTCGCAGCGGACGTCTGAAACAGATGAATTACTTCACCGTGTTTTACGGCATCATCGGCTTTTTGAACGGAGTCATTCAGAAGTGGCTCCACGAAGGCGGAGAGGGTTCTCTGGTGGCCGAAGTCGATACGGTCATCGAAGTTCTGTTCTACGGATTCGTGGTTCAGCCCCAAGCCGGAGAAAAAGCAAACTCATTGAAGGTGATTTCATGAAATCATTTGATTGCGTTGGAGTCGAAATTCCTATTCTCTACATTAATCCACCGTACAACGCCGACTCTCGTATCATCTGCAGGGTTTCCCAGGCCGGCGGGCTTGGGATCGTGGATCATGTGACCGCAGGGCCTGCACGCTTTACGGTACCAGCTCATACACCGCACGGGGTCCGACTTGGTCTCGAAGCGCTTCATGATCGGTCCTGGCAACCCGACGAGAAGTTGGCTGTGCTCCCACTGGAGAACTGGGAGGTCGTGTCGACTCTGGCATCTCAATCCCTTACCGGTATTCCAGTGCCGGTCTTCGTGGAAGTGGGAAACCGGCGACAAGCTGTTGCCGCAATCAATGCGGGAGCGAGTGGACTCATTGCACGGGGAAACGAAGGTCCAGGATGGGTGAGCGAAACTAGCGGTCTCGTACTTCTCCAGGAGATTATCGATCTCTCGGAGCTTCCCGTATTTCTCCAGGGAGGAATCAGCCCCAGAACCGCGCGAGCAGCTATTGCCGCGGGCGCCGCAGGAGTTGTGCTCGACGTCCACTTCACTCTCGCGGAAGAATCTCGTCTCCCTGAGAACCTGAAAGGATTCCTCTCCTCGTTGTCCTTTCCCACCACCACGCTCCTTTCAGAGGGAAGGGCGACAGTTCTCCGCGTCTATTCCCGAATAGGGACCAGAATGGTCCGCGAGCTTCGCAAAATCGAGGAGACGCTATCGGACGATGAACGGGACGCGTACGAGGAGCGCCTCTCGATGGCTTTAGCAGCACCGTGCGCGAACCCGGATTCCGATGAAGCGCTCCTGCCTCTTTCAGAGGACCTGGCAACAGCGGCAAAACTGGCTCGGGAGTACGGCGACACTCGAAGCATTGTTCAGGCGTTTTCGAAAACCATGGCAGAACTTGAGGGTCCCTGGCCGTTCACAGAGGATTCGCCTACCGCACGGGATCATGGTACCCGCTTTCCGCTCGTTCAGGGGCCAATGGCGCACGTGAGCGATAACCCCGAATTTCTCCGTGCGGTCGCATCCGCGGGCGCCTTGCCCTTTCTGGCTATGGGCAACATGCCTCGACCCATTGCAGAGGAAGCTCTGGCGCTGGCATCAGAGAAAACAGGGGGGCGGTTTGGTGTAGGACTCATAGGGCTTGAGGTCAATCGGGCGTGCTATGAGGCTCACCTGGAGTCAATGAAGAAGAACCCGCCTCCATACGCGATACTTGCAGCAGGTGGGCCGGAGCTTGCTAGACGGATCGAAGACAACGGGACCGCGTGCTATCTCCACTGCCCTGCGCCCTCGATGCTCTCCGAAGGGCTCAAAGTGGGACTTCGGAGGTTTGTGTTCGAGGGGTGCGAGTCCGGGGGTCACATAGGGACGTTGAGCAGCTTGAATCTCTGGTCGGCCAATCTGGACGAATTGCAGGAGGCCTCCCGAAACGGTCTCGATCTGAAGGAAGTGACGGTGCTTTTTGCAGGCGGAATTGCATCGAGCCGGGCCGCAGCCTTTGTCGCAGGTCTTGTTTCGGATCTGCCAGGACTCAAGGTTGGATTGCAAATGGGGACCGCATACCTTGCCACAGCGGAGGCTGTCTCCACATGTGCGATCACCCCTACTTATCAGCAGCTCACCCTTGAAAGCGACAGAACCGTGGTCATCGGAAGGACCGTGAACACGCGCGCACGGGCCGCGGGCTCCCCCATGGCCTCAAAGCTGATCGATCGGGAGCTCGACCGAATTAAGAGTGGCATTTCTCTGCGAGAGCGAAAAGAACAGTACGAAAAGGACAATCTGGGCGCGCTTAGGCTGGCCTCGAAGGGGTGCGCCATTGACCCGAGCACCGCGACCTTTGACTGTCCGGTATTCTGTGACCTTCCGCCTGAGGAGCAGCTTCAAAGAGGACTGTACCTCATGGGGCAGGTGGTGTCTGTTTTGGACAGAGTCGAGAAAATAGAGGATCTGCATGCCCGGATCATCGAAGGCGGGCGCGCGGTATTCGAGGCTTCGACAAGACCGCGGGAGACCGCGCAGAAAGTTGAGGAAAAAATTCTCCCGGGAGCTGGGGCGAGCGCGGAGGTCGAAATGCAGCGTGAGCCTATCGCAGTGGTTGGCATCGGAGTCCGGTTGCCGGGCTCCAATTCAGTCGCAGGCTTCTGGCAGCAGATCCTGGAGGGAAGGAGCGGAATAGTCGAGGTGCCGGAAGATCGCTGGGAAAACAAGGCATTATACTACGATCCCGATCCCAAGGCTCCCGATAAGTCGTACAGTTGTATTGGTGGCTTTGTCCAAGATTTCACGTTCGATCCTCTCAAATACCGAATTCCCCCCGCTGTTGCCAAGAAGATGGACCGAACCCAACAGATGGCGGTTACCTGCGTCGCGGACGCATTGGCCGACGCGGGGCTCAGTCCCGACGAGCTTAAGGGCCGAAGGGTTGGTATCATTCTGGGCAACAGCATGGGGGGAGAGACCACGGATAAGTACGCGGCGCGAGTCCTGTTTCCCAGGACCTTGACCTGCCTTCAATCTGTGCTGGAGGACGCGAACGTTGACGAGCAGACACGGGCAAGGCTCCTCGAGGAATACCGCGCCCGGTACCTAGAGCATCTTCCCGACATCACCGAGGATTCGCTACCAGGGGAACTGGCAAACGTGATCTCCGGCCGGGTGGCAAATGTCTTCAATCTGGAAGGACCCAATTTTACCGTTGATGCCGCGTGCGCTTCCTCTATGGCGGCCGTGATGAACGCGGTGAACGCATTGAGAGAGGGCCGAATCGATTTTGCCATCACGGGGGGCGTAGACGCTGCCATGGGTCCAGCCTCTTTCGTGAAGTTTTGCAAGATTGGAGCACTCTCTCCGGACGGAAGCAGGCCTTTTGACGAAGGCGCGAATGGATTCGTGATGGGAGAAGGCGCTGGGGTGCTGATTCTCAAACGGCTTTCCGATGCGGTACGCGACAATGACAGGATCTATGCGACGATCATCGAGGTTGGATCCTCATCGGATGGAAGAGGAAAAGGTATAACCGCACCGAACGCTGCAGGTCAGGAACGCGCGGTCCGAGCATGCTACGATGCAGCGGGAATCGATCCAACAACCGTGGGGCTTATCGAGGCCCACGGTACCTCCACGCCCGTTGGAGACAGGACCGAGTTGGCCACGCTGGACGGCTTCTTCAGATCTTTTGGAGCTGCTCCCGGCTCTGTGGGAATAGGCTCGGTCAAGTCCCAGATCGGTCACCTGAAGGCAGCAGCCGGAGCAGCGGGTATCGTGAAGGCAGCCCTGGCTCTGTACCATCGTATTCTGCCGCCCACAATAAACGTTACTCGTCCGAACTCGTGCATCCAATGGGAGACTTCTCCACTAGCCCTCTTGGTAGAGCCCAGGCCGTGGAATACTCCCCCCGGAATTCCCCGACGAGCGGGTGCAAGCGCGTTTGGTTTCGGCGGAACCAATTTCCATGTGCTCCTGCAAGAGCACGTGCCAGGACTACGGGTCGTTCCCGGCCGAAAGAAGGAGGAATCCCCAGTCGTTTTCAATCCTCCTCCATGGCCTAAGCCTCCGACTATGGCTGTCGAAGGGGAGTTGTGGCTGCTGGCTGCTTCCGACACTGCCGATCTGGAGGCGAAGGCAAAAGGCCTCATGGAAGAGCTCAGCAACGGACGGGTCGCTTCCCTGGCCCGCTACTATGGTCGGATCCCGCCCCATTCGACCGTTCGTGTGGGCTTTGCAGCAGCGGACGCGGAGGATGCCCGCAAGAAGCTGTCTCTCTTGCTGGATGCGATGAGCCACCCAGAAAAGAAAGCGGCCCTCCGGGCTCGAGGTATACACATCTCAGAGGGGTCAAAAACAAATGCACAGGCGGGTGTGGCTCTTCTCTTCCCAGGACAGGGCTCCCAGTATCCGTACATGCTCCGGGATCTCGCTGAGCGATTCCCTGTGGTGGCACAGACGTTCGAAGAAGCTGACAAGATCCTTGTCTCTCTCGGCCTCCCCAGCGCCACCTCCATAACCTTTCCCACCCAGGAAGAAGCCGCGAACGCTCAGTCTGCAAAGGCTGACCCCATGCGGGACACCCAGATCCTCCAGCCTCTGATTTTGACTGCCGATACGGCCATCTTCCGTCTGCTCCAGCAAATCGGCATCAAGCCTACTGCTGTGGCGGGACACTCCCTCGGCGAATACGCCGCATGTGTCGCAGCGGGGGTGTTCTCGTTCAGGGACGCTCTCGAGGCGGTAGCGGTCCGAGGCAGGGAAATGTCCAAGGTGAGCATTGCAGATCCGGGCCTGATGATGAGCATCCCAGCAGACGCACGCCTGGTGGAAGAAGTACTCGCCCAGGTTGACGGTTACGTGGTGGCAGCCAACAAGAACTCCCCGAAACAGACCGTAATTTCCGGCCAGACCCACGCAGTGAAGAAGGCTGGCGAGCTCTTCGCAGCTCGCGGCCTCGAAGGCGTCCTGCTCCCGGTGTCCGCAGCCTTCCATTCTGGAGTCGTGGCGCCCGCACGGGAGCCCTTCATGCGGACTCTGGAAAAACTGACCGTGAACCCTCCTACGATCCCTGTGCTTTCGAACGTTACTGGCGATTTCTACCCCGTAGGACCGGCGGCTCCGTCGAAGATTCGCGACCTACTCGGCAAACAGTTTGCTGCGCCGGTAGAATGGGTTAAATCTTTGCGCAAGATGTACAGCGAAGGAATCAGGATTTTCGTTGAATGCGGTCCCAAGCGAGTGATGACAAATCTTACCATTGACACGCTGCCGGCCGACGTCTTGGCCCTTCCCACCAATCATCCCAAGAAGGGCGGAGTTGCCCAGTTTCTTGAGGCTGCAGCCGCACTTGCGGCAGAAGGTTTGCCTATCGATTTTTCCTCTGCCGAGCTCCTTGAGAACACTGGGAAACTGACGGCCCCGAGACAACCCGTCCCCTTGACGGTGGTCCCCGAGAGGCCTCAGCCTCAGCCTCTTGTCCCGACACAAAGCATTGCGACGCACCCGCTGGAGCAGTTGCTTGATGACGAGCTCAGAGAGATGGCGGCAAAAGCGGAATTTACCCGATTCCTGGAATTCCAGGCTGACCCCATCCGCGATCTGGTGAAATCCGGCTTCAAATCCTGGGTCAAGAAAGTGCTCCCATTGGAACGAACCGTGAAGCACGTCGAGTCCGAGGGGATGAACTTCAAGCCCGTGGTTTTCAGCGGTTTGTCTGCTGGACTGCCCAGTGACGAACGTTTTCCATTCGATCATGAAGTCCTGGACGATTTACTGCTCGGCCGGAACTTCATAAAGCGGGTACCGGACGATGCCCGGCTGGAGATGCTCGAAAAGAATGTGGAGCGGCTCCTGAAGGGACCTAAGGGGGAAGTAGAGATTCAGGCAGTGGAAGATACGTCGGGGGTGATCAAGCTCGCCGGCTTTTTCAGCGAAGAGGAAATCATTGAGCAATATGGCATTGACGAGAGACTTGTCCGGGCCATGGATGTTACCACCAGGCTGGCTGTGGCCGCGGGAATAGAGGCATTGCGCGACGCCGGTATTCCGCTGCTCCTGCAGAAACGCACAACGAGCATAGGCCACGAGCTTCCCGACAGTTGGGCGCTCCCTCCGTCCATGAGGAAAGAGACAGGGGTGATCTTTGCGTCAGCTTTTCCTGGTATGGCGTCGCTCGCGGATGAAGTGGCCCGTGGTACTGCGTCTCGGTACGGGTCGGGAGCGAAACGGCGACTCATCGACTTCTATACAGGACTTCTGGAGAGAATCCGAGACGATCGCGAACGGGAACGGATCACCAAATGGTTTACCCAGGAGTTCAGTCGCTTGAGCCCGGACAACCCGGACGAGATCTACTCCTTTAACCGGGATTTCCTCCTGCGAGTAATGAGTGGTGGCCAGGGGCAAATTGCCCAATTGATCAAGGCCCAGGGCCCGAATACCCACGTTGATGCTGCGTGCGCCAGCACGACTCAGGCAATCCTCATGGCGAGAGACTGGATCCGTACCGGTCAAGCGAAACGGGTCCTGGTGGTAGCAGCGGACGATGTAGCGGGGAAAACTCTCCTACCGTGGATCGGTTCAGGATTCCTGGCCATGGGAGCTGCCACCACCACAGGAAACGTCACTGAAGCTGCTCTGCCTTTCGACGATCGAAGGCACGGTTTGATACTTGGATCCGCAGCGGTGGGATTTGTCCTTGAGCGACAAGACCTCGTGGAACAGCGCGGTATGGAACCCATTGCGTCAATAGAAGTGGGGCTAACCGCAAACAGCGGATTCCATGGTACCCGGCTCGACGTGGAGCATATAGCTCGGACCATGGAAGAATTGGTCGAGAAATGGGAGCGGCAGACTGGGCGATCCCGCAGCGACCTGGCCAAGGATCTGCTCTTCATGTCGCATGAAACATACTCTCCGAAGCGCGGAGGCAGCTCCGCAGCCGAGGTGAGAGCACTAAGAAAATCTTTCGGCGACAATGCCACTCGCATTCCTATTGCCAACAGCAAGGGTTATACAGGCCACACCATGGGCGTGGGTGTGGAAGATGTCCTCGCGCTCAGATGCCTGCAGAAAAGGATGCTTCCTCCAATCCCGAACTTGAAGCAACCTGATCCGGAATTCTCGGATATGAATTTGAGTCGAGGGGGTCCGTGCGACGCTTCGCACGTACTGAGGCTGGCAGCAGGCTTTGGCTCACAGATCGTGATGGCTCTTTACCGAATAATCAGCAGAGAAGAGAACCGTATCGCGGACCTTGGTGCTCATAGGAATTGGCTCCAGGAAGTGACGTCGTATCCGGACCCGGTTGTATTCGTCGAGAATCGAACTCTCAAGGTGCGGGAACGTGAGGAGCGTAGAGACACGGAAGCCCCGGCCGCGACTGCTCATAGAGGCAACGGAACGGTACCTGCGGAACGTTCGGCACAAGGGCAGGGAGCCGAGCAGGTCAGATCTGCAATCCTAGCCCTCCTGGCCAACAAGACGGGGTACCCGCCCGACATGTTGGATACGGGTTTGGATCTCGAGGCAGATTTGGGGATCGACACGGTGAAGCAGGCTGAATTTATTTCCGAAGTCCGCGAGAAATTCGGTATTCCCCGAATCGAGGGCCTAAAAATAGCCGACTTCCCAACCATCGAGCACATAATCGGCTTTGTACGGCAGCACACGGAAAGGGCTGAGCCTGCTTCCTACGAGGTGATCTCAACTGTACCCTTGGGTGCGCAGGCCGTCAGCGGAGAAGAAGTGCGGGAGAAGATCCTTTCGCTCCTTTCGCGGAAGACCGGATATCCAGCAGATATGTTGGATACGGGTTTGGATCTTGAGGCAGATCTGGGGATTGACACGGTAAAACAGGCTGAGTTTATCTCAGAAGTGAGGGAAGCATTCCAAATCCCTCGTATTGAAGGCCTGAAGATTGCCGATTTTCCGACGATCGAGCACATCATACGATTTGTGCTCGAACGAACCCAGTCAACAGGAAATCAGGCGGAGCCGGTCCCAACTGTCGCTGTCGATTCTCAGTCGTCATCCTCTGACGTAAGGGAACGAATTCTTGGCTTGCTCGCCGGAAAGACAGGATATCCTGTGGACATGCTCGACCCAGAGCTGGACCTCGAGGCAGACCTCGGAATCGATACTGTGAAGCAGGCTGAGTTTATTACCGAAGTCCGAGAGATGTTCGGTATCCCCCGTATCGAAGGTTTGAAGATCGCGGATTTCCCCACCATTAACGACATTATTGCCTTCGTGGAAGAAAAGATCCAGTCCCAGGCAGAGCCAGAGCAGCCGGCAGAGCAAGAGCACACGGGGCCGTCTCCCCAGATAACCGCTGACGAAGTCAGGATGTTTGAGGCCAGACTGGTTATGCTCCCTGATTCGGCCGCAATATCCCCCCCGGAAGTGGATCTGGTCCTCGTGGCAGGTGGCTCGGACAATCTTGTCGAGGAAGTGGAGAGAAGCCTGGCCGCTCTCGGTTACCCTGCTATCTTGCGATGCTCAGCCGGTTCGCTCCCGGAAAACCTTCCTGCGCGAGTAGGCATTGTCAACCTCCTGCCCATGGATATCGATCCTGCAGCGGTAAGAAGCACGCTCGAGCTCTACCTTTCGCTTGCGAGGACCTATGAGCAGGGGCCTGCATTCTTGGTTACCGCTGTGTCTGAGGATGGAGCGTATGGATTCGAAGATCCGCAGCCCCTGGGATATCTGGCCGGCGAGATCTCTGGAGCGACAAAATCGTTTGCCAGGGAATACCCGGAATGCCGGGTCCGCATGTTGGATCTTCACCCAGATATGGACGATGGCACCCGCGGCAAAACGATCGTAAGAAGCCTAGTTGAGGCATGGCCTTTGGAGACGGCAGTCGCCAGTGATGGGGCGCGCCGAGCTGTGAGGCTTGTTCCTGATATCGAGAAGCTGCCCGAAGTGGGCGTAGAGGCAGGGGACGTGGTACTCGTGAGCGGCGGTGGCGGCGGGATAACGGCTGCCTGCATCCGGCATCTGGCGGAGCATCAATCTTCGCTCACTTTTGCCATTCTCGACCTCACGCCGATCTCAAACAGAGCCGAGCAGCTCGCTTCGTTCGGTGACCGTGAATGGGAGCAGGAGAAACACAGGATCATTGAACGATTCAAACGAGACGGTAAGGCTCCCACCCCTGTAACGGTGAATCGAGAGCTGGGGCGATTGAGAGCTGAAGCGGATGCGTTCCGGAACGTGCAAAAGCTTCGGTCCCTCGGTGCTGAAGTGATTTATCGATCCGCGGACATTCGCGACGGACAAGCGGTCGCTCACGCGGTTCAGGAAGTGGCAGAAATTTGCCGCCGGGTTGACGTCGTCATTCACGCGGCAGGAATAGACATAAGCCGTGCACTACGCAGTAAAACCCTGGAAGAGATCGAGCGGGTGATCTCCGTCAAGGTGGAAGGTATGCGTCGTCTGCTCGAGGCACTTCAAGAGAGCCAGTTGCTCCCGCGGCGGATCGTGGGATTTGGAAGCGTGTCCGGACGATTCGGGAATCTCGCGCAGATCGATTACTCAGCCGCGAACAATGGTTTGGCTCATTTGCTACGGTGGGCGGACAATGTCATGGGGACCCGTGCCTCCGTCATAGACTGGGCCCCGTGGTCAGAGATTGGAATGGCTGTCAGGGGAAGTGTCCAACAGACCCTCGAATCCGCTGGAATCGACTTTGTCACACCGCAGAAAGGTGTGCAGTTCCTGGCCCGAGAGCTCGGGCGATACACGGGTTCCAGGGAATTCATGGCCGCAGGCAGACTCGGGCCCTTCGCCGTCGATGCGTTCGAGGGGATTGAGTCTGGAGTACCGTTTGCACGAAGCGTCGCCGGCCAGTCTTCAGAGGTTGTTGCGCTGGTGCCCGGTCATTACGTGAAGGTGAAAGTCGCGCTGAGCCCGTCCCATCCTTTGCTAAACGATCACCGGATCGATCGGGCTGCTGTCCTGCCCGGAGTGGGCGGAATGGAGATCATGCGGGCATCTGCAGCTCTTATCGATCCTGGCGCGGTTGACGGGTCCTTCGAGGATGTGAAGTTTCACAGCCCGCTGAAGATTTTCAAGGATCAGCCCTTCGAAGCCGACGTAGAAATAGTTAGGATGGATACCACAAACGAACGCACTCGTTACCTGGGGCGAATTTCTTCCTGGTTTGTTAATCCGGTTGGACAGAGGGTCGGCTCCCCCCGGCTGCATCATGAGTGCAAGATTGTCGTCGGTGCGGCGGACCGTACTGAGCCCATCAAGCTCGATAGGTGGGATCGGTCTGTCTGGATCGGAGACCGAGACATATACAAGATATTCTTCCATGGACCCGGTTTTCAATTCCTCGATTCGGTTCTTCTGCAGGGAGACGGTCCAGGAGTCCGTTTCCGTTATCACGATACCGAGCATCGAAGCTCCATGTTTGCAGACATGGTTCCCGGATCCATTGAAGCGGCTTTCCAAGCTGCTGCAGCATTCGGGATCGAGTCGCGAGGGATAATGACTCTGCCCGTAGGAATAGGCAAAGCGGTCGTTCATCAGAGGAGCTCGATCCCTATGGAGGGGGAGCTTTCTCTCAATCGGGTCGACAACAGCGAGGGGACGGAAGGGAGGACCATTCTTGTTTTCGACGGTGTGGTGAAAGATTTCTCGGGGGATGTGATCATCTCCCTTCATGGGGTGGAAATGATGGAGCTTACTTCCACCGAAGGGTTTCCCGGTCGCATCTTCGAGGAGATCGTATCGGTGAATGAAGTGGCCGATTGCCTCGAGCAGGACCGTTCCACGTTTATAGCGGAGAACATGACCGAGGAGGAAGCGCGCCTGCTCTCGGAGAAAGTCGTTACGAAACGGGCTGCTGAATGGGCCGCGGGAAGAGCTGCGGTCAGAAAATGTCTGGAGAGGCTCCTTGCGACAGCGGGTTCGCCCCATCTGGGGGGGGAGATCCGCATTGTGCAGGACGAACAGGGTAAGCCGCTAGCCGAGCTTTCGGGACAGCCGGGAATTCAGATTGGCGAGGTGTCTCTGTCACACTCCAATGGCATAGCCATGGCCATGGCCGGGCTTCCTGGGGAATTTCGTGGGATCGGCGTGGACGTGGAAAAGATAGAGTCCCGCAGCGAGGCGTGGGCGGGGGATTATTTTTCCGAAGAAGAGATAGTCTCCGCCGGCAACGGAGACCGGCGCTGGGCCCAGCTCACAAGAATGTGGTGCCTCAAGGAAGCGGCGCTCAAGGCACTGGGGATAGGCCTTCGTTTCGATTTAAAGGATATCCGGGTTGCGTCTCTGGATTCCTCGGGACGGGCGGTCTTGGAATTCAGAAACGAAGCGGCCCGGTATATGGAGAAGCTAGGATGGCATGGCATGGAAGCGAGGGTGGATGAACGAGACGGTCTAGCAGTAGCCCGGGTGCTGTTCAGGAATTGAAAAACCAGGCGGAGGCCCTTGGGGACACAAAGGTCTTCCCCTCACCGGCAGGAATGAAAATCGCAAGGAGATCCTCGTGACCCCAAGAGTCATCGCGCTCATCGTACTCGCCGTAACCTATCTTGTGATTGTAGCTCAAAACACAGCGGCCACAAGCTTTCAACTATTCTTCTGGGAGATCTCCCTTCCACGGGTAATCCTGATGACCCTGATGGCCCTATTTGGATTCGTGGTGGGGTACGCAGTGGGCAAATTGGGTCATTCCAGGGGGGAAGGTGCCGAGCCGTAAGTGACTCTCCCCTCAAATGGGCCTTTACTCGCACCACTCCTCTTGCCGGAGCTCTAACTTCATTGGCATTGGAGCCAATCCATCCTTCCCCTTGAAAGGGTTCCGCTACCTTGATAGCTTGTTCCCATCTACCGAAAGAGGAGCTATTGGGAATGAGCAAACCAGTGGTAGCAGTGGTACGCTACGAAAAGCCATTGGAATCGGTGCGGAAAGCGGTTGAACTGTCGGGGGGGCTCGAAGCGCTTCCATCCCATGCACGAGTGTTCATCAAACCTAACGTTGTGTTTTGGACCAGAACAGTGCCGTTCCCCAAATGGGGTGTTATCACGACCTCCCGTGTTGTGGAAGACATGGTTACCCTTCTTCGAGAGCGCGGCATAGACCGGATCACCATAGGCGAAGGAATCGTGCTGTTCGACCCGAAGGATACGATAACACCAGTTCATGCCTTTGAAACGCTCGGGTACACAAAATTGAGCCAACGGTACGGCGTGAAGGTTTATGACCTTCACCAACGGCCGTTCCGAAAGGTGGATCTGGGCGGTGGAATACAGTTCAATTACAACGCGGACATCCTGGAAAGCGACTTTGTGATCAACATCCCAGTAATGAAGACTCACGCTCAGACGGTGGTAAGCCTGGGGATCAAGAATGTGAAGGGCGTGATAGATATGCGCTCTCGCAAGAAATGTCACTCAGATGACCCGGCAAGCGATCTGGACTTCAGAGTGTCAAAACTGGCAAACCCTCTGCCTCCCTCATTCACCATCCTGGACGGTATCTACACGAACGAGCGGGGTCCGAATTTCGATGGCCGTATGAGGCGGAGCAATCTCTTGGTCGCGTCAACGGATGTGTTCTCAGCCGACAAGGTGGGCTCGCGGCTGCTCGGATACGAAACATCGCGAGTACCGCATTTGGTTCACGCGGCGCGTGATCGAAACCGCGCTCTGGACCTGTCGGATCTCGAGGTAGTCGGGGAGACCGTAGAGGATCTGGCTCTCAATCTACAGTATTCCTTCGCATACAACGAGACGAACACCCTTCCTCTCCCCCTGGAAAAAATGGGTATACAAGGTCTTTCCTACCCGAAGTACGACTCAAGCCTTTGCACCTATTGCTCAGTGCTGGCAGGGATCGTCCTGACTGCTATTGCGTATGCGTGGAAAGGCCGACCATGGGACAATGTAGAGGTGATTTCGGGAAAAATGATGTCCCCAAGCCCCGATGCAAAGCACACCATTGTGCTTGGCAAGTGCCTATATCAGAAACACAAGAATCACCCCGATAAACACAGGTTTATTTTCGTTAAGAGCTGCCCCCCTTCGCCCAAAGCCGTGGTGGAAGCATTTCATAAGGTGGGAATCGAGGTGAACCCGCAGATTGTCGAGAATGTGAACATGGCTCCAGGCTTTTTTCTTCAACGGTATGAGGGAAAGCCGGAGTTTGACGCCTCACTATTTACAATCGAGTAACGAGGTACGACGAACTTTCCCTGCCCTGGGATTGCAGCCCCATTTCATTGAAGGGATGAGCCCGTCTGCTAAGACCGAGCGGGCAAGGAGGTTGGGATCCGTCGAGGACCACCTGAAATCAGGTGATTCTCGAAGCGCCCCCCAACCGTGTCATAGCAGGAAGGCATCCAACTTCTTCCAGGACGTCTGTCGGGGTCAACCCCGTATTTCGAACGGAATCCGAAGCCCCTTCGACATAAATATGTTGGTGTAATCCTGCCACATTTCCTTTGAATGGCGGCATTCTTCAACGATAGACGCCAGCTCGGAGAAGTCGCGAATTCGTTTTGTGACTCTCTCATGCTGATTGACCTCTGCTACCACATCGGCTCCCAACCCGAAAAGGTAGCGACCAAATTCCAGCGGATCGTGGCCCAAAGAGCTTAGAGCGCCAGGGTGAAGCTCAAAGAACACCTGGTACCCATGGGAAGCCTGAAGGGTTGCCTCCATGCCATGAAACGCGTGCGGCTCGCTCCCCTCCACGTCAATCTTTGCTACTAGCGAATGAATACCGGCAATGCCCAGCTCCGGCAAGAGTCCGTCTATGGTGATTCCCCGGACAGTGTAGGGAGAAGAATGGCCCGACAAAGCATTCGGATCCGCAACGGCAGTAATCTTGCTCATGGCGGAGAACGTTTCGTGAGGAAAAAAGAAACACTCAGTATCGTGCTTCTGCGCGACTGCCGCATTGATGAGATGGACGTGCTGGCTCAATCCGTTAAATTCAATGGACCTACTCAAGCATTCACAGGTTCGCACGTTTGGCTCAACCGCGACAATGGCGCGCACATGACCGGTACGAGCGAGGGAGCAACAGGAGAGGGTGTAGGCGCCGTAATTCGCTCCAATGTCCACGGCCACCGGCTGCGGATTTGCCTCAAGACATGCTAGGAACAAGGATATTTCGTACGATTCCCAGATCCAATCTCCTGCGGTTGCATGTACGAGAAAGAGCTCGGTTGCCGTCTTGTCCTCCGGATTCAGAAACACGGAGAAATCCCTAATACGTACCTTGTTTCCCTTCAATCTCATGAGGGTGCCTATGAATGGAGATCCAAATCTATACCTGAACCGCCATGGGAAAACCTTTGTGTACAGTGCGACCACGTGATCGGACAGTGTTCGTTTCATCATCCTCCCATTCCTTGAAATGCGCCATATTGTAAATGAGGTTGAGTAATTGTCTCGGCTCCGTTCAGGGACGGGCGGGCTTGAAACCCGCCCCTGCATCCACCGTTACGGTACTTCTACGGCAAAGATCAACGCTCCACCCCACAGTTGTAGGGGCAGGTTTGACGAAATGTCTCAAAACTCGCGACACACCAAAACTCGTAGCACGATTGAGCGTCGATGCGTGGAATGGCACCCTCACCCCAACCCTCTCCCAGAGGGCATAGGGGTTAAGTTAGAAGTGGAACGGCCAATTGTTCGTCATTCCGGCGAAAGCCGGAATCCAGTCCTTCCAATATGTTATGGACCCCGGCTTTCGCCGGGGTGA
>Ga0067045_1030130_pt1 | contig 16581 bp, 13 predicted proteins | sample TerdegcTABiofilm_FD_59184 | JGI IMG/M metagenome (GOLD analysis project Ga0067045, IMG submission 59184) | Combined Assembly of (Gp0054472, Gp0054536) Wastewater bioreactor microbial communities from Singapore -Terephthalate degrading...
TACTTTGCGCTGTCCGAGACGGACCGGCTGATCTTCCGCCTCGGGCGCAGAAGGGGGATCTACCGCTCCCTGGACGACCTGTCCGACCGGGGAACCTACCTTCAGCTCAAGCGGGCGGTTGAACGCTACGAGCTCGAGGAACCGGGAAAGCTGGACCGAGACCTGGACCGGGTCCGCCAGAGCTTCATCTGAGCCGGCGCCCCGGGCGCCTGTCGCGGCCCTCAGGCCGTTCGCCGTGGCGTCGTCTTATTTAACCCATCGAAATCACGACGATATGCCTTTCCCGACGGCCGCCGCGCGCCTGCTCGGCACACGCCGCCAAGCAATTTCCATTGACTTTTCAAGCAGATTCATTTATGATTCACAGCCTCGTGGAGTATCATAGAGGGGAATCTGTGAGAGGTGGTAATGGGGAGATGTTCAAGGTAGGGGAATTGGCCGTTTATCCAGCGCAGGGAGTCGGGCTTATCGAGGCAATCGAAGACCGGGAGATCATGGGAACCTGGCAGAAGTTCTACGTGATGAAGATCCTTGGCAACGGGATGAAAATCATGATTCCCACTGACACGGCCCAGGCCATCGGGCTGCGTCAGCTGATCACGTCCAAGGAGATTCCGAAGATCTACGAGATCCTGCGCGCCCGTGACGTCACGATCGACAAGCAGGCGTGGAACAAGCGTTACCGCGAATACCTCGAAAAGATCAAGACGGGCTCCGTCTACGAGATCGCCAAGGTCCTCCGGGACCTCTTCATCCTCAAGCACGGCAAGGACCTGTCCTTCGGCGAGAGGAAGATGATGGACACGGCGAAGCACCTGCTGATCAAGGAGATATCCATTGCAAGCCGCGCGGCCGAGGCAAAGGTGGAGGCCGAGATCAACGCCATGTTCCCGCTGCAGTGAGGAACGGCGGTCGGTGCCGCGTCGCCCCTAAAGCTCTGAGAATTCAACGCGTCAAGGACGGGTCGACCGCGGGGCGTTTGCCCTCGAGCGGTGGATCGGTTTGATCGTTCTGCAAGGTCTATTGCGGATCGGGGCTTGGCGGACCGTTTTCTCGTGAGCTTTTTTATATCGTGCCTTCGGGGTTCTTTGAAATCCTGTCACGCAAATCAATCAGAGAGGGGGAATGTTCGTTTGCTTATCCGTTCACTGCTTATCGGCATTTGCTCGATCAGCGGATATTTTATCGCCCTGAAGTATTTGGCTTCATACCAATTATCCATTATCGGTCTTTTACTGGGCTTCATCGCCGCCGTCATCGTCATCCAGATCGAGCAGATCATCCGGCGATTCTCACTGCGCATCATCCTGGGGGGTGTCGTCGGGACCATCATCGGTCTCCTGATCGCCATCCTGCTGTCCTACGGCCTTCGGTTCGTCACCGTGTGGGAGCAACAGGAACTGGCGTTCCTGATCTACGCCCTGATGGCAAGCATTCTGGGGTATCTGGGTCTCGTCATCGGTTCGAAGAAGAGCGAGGAGATCGCTCTTCCCGCTTTCGGGCCCTTCAAGGGGTTCAAGGGAGGCACGGACTACCGCATCCTGGACACGAGCGTCATCATCGACGGCCGGATCGCCGACATCTGCGAAACGGGGTTCATGGAAGGGACCCTGATCGTCCCGCGCTTCGTCCTGGACGAGCTCCAGCACATCGCCGATTCCTCCGATTCCATGAAGCGCTCGAGGGGAAGGAGGGGGCTCGACATCCTCAACCGGGTGCAGAAAATCCAGGGCATCAACATCGAAATCGTCGATCACGAGTTCCCGAAGATCAAGGGGGTGGATGCCAAGCTCGTCGCCCTCGCCAAGAAGATGAACGGCAAGATCATCACGAACGACTTCAACCTCAACAAGGTCGCGGAGCTGCAGGGCATCAAGATCCTGAACGTCAACGAGCTGGCCAACGCCCTGAAGCCCGTCGTGCTCCCCGGGGAGCTCATGGTCGTGAAGGTGATCAAGGAGGGCAAGGAGCCCGGCCAGGGGGTCGCCTACCTCGACGACGGGACGATGGTGATCGTCGATCACGCCAGCCGCCACCTCGGCGAGACCCTCGAGGTCGCCGTGACCAGCGTCCTGCAGACGACGGCGGGACGGATGATTTTCACGGATCTCAAGGCCGTCGTGCCCGAGAAGAAGGTCCACAGCATCGACGCGCTCTAATCGGCGGAAAAGAAGCCCGGGAGCCCGGAAAGGGTCCCGGGCTTTTCTTTGCGTGAGACGGACGGGCGCGGTACGGCGCAGCGGGGAAGGCCCATGAAGACGGTCGCGATCGTGCCCGCAGCGGGAACGGGAAGCCGGATGAACCGCGGGGTTTCCAAGCAGTATCTCTCGCTCGCGGGCAAGCCGGTCCTGGTGCGCGCCCTGGAGGCGCTCGAGGCCAGTCCATGCGTGGAGAGCCTCTACGTCGTGGTCCCCCCGCAGGACGTGACCGCGGTCCGGGACGGCATGCTCCCCTCGTGGGGCCTGGGAAAGGTGGCCGGTATCGTTCCCGGGGGGATGGAGCGCCAGGACTCCGTGCGGGCGGGCCTTGATGCGGTGGGCCGCGACGCGGACATCGTGATCGTCCACGACGGCGTGAGGCCCCTGGTCTCCGCCGAACTGGTCGAGAGGTGCGTCCGGGCCGCCGCGGAAGACGGGGCCGCGACGCTCGGGGTGCCCGCGAAGGACACGGTCAAGGAGGTGGCGCCCGACGGCCGAATCGTGAGGACCTGCGACCGCAGCGTGCTGTGGCTGACCCAGACGCCGCAGGCCTTTCGCCGCGACATCCTCGAGCGGGCCCACCGCGAAGCGGTCCGTGACGGGTTCCGGGGGACCGACGACACGGCGCTGGTCGAGCGGCTGGGGGTCAGGGTCCGGATGGTCCCGGGCGACTACCGCAACATCAAGATCACGACGCCCGAGGACCTGGCGGTCGCCGAGGCCCTGCTCGGGCTGAGGACGGAAGGCTAGAGGCCAAAGGCCGGAGGCCGGAGGCCGGAGATTCCTTGTTGCAGCGTCCCGTGCAGGAAGGGGTTCGCGCATGAGAATCGGATTCGGCTACGACAGTCACCGGTTCAGCGAGGGCCGCAGGCTGCTCCTCGGCGGCGTGGAGGTGACCTACGAAAAGGGGCTCCTGGGTCACTCCGATGCCGACGCCCTGATCCACGCCATCGTCGATGCCGTCATCGGGGCCCTGGGGGAGGGGGATATCGGGAAACATTTCCCGGACACGGACCCGCACCTCAAGGGCATCTCCAGTCTCGTCATCCTCAAGCGGGCCGCTGAACTGGCCCTGCGCCGCGGCTATGCCGTCAACAACGTGGATTCCACCGTCATCCTGGAGAAACCTCGCCTGGCCCCGCTCATCGAGGAGATGCGGCGCAACATCGCAAAGGTGCTGGGGACGGAGGTGTCGCGGGTCAACGTGAAAGCCAAGACGAACGAGAAGATGGGGTTCATCGGCCGCGGGGAGGGCATCGCGGCCTTTGCCGTCGTGACCTTGGCGAGGGCCGGCGCGGACGAAGTGGCCTAGAGGCGGACGGGGCGATGAATGCGGATGCGTCCGCCGGTCGCGGCCCCGGTCCATGGATGCGATCCATAACACAATGAGGAGGACAGCATGAGAATCCGGAGGTTCTTGATTTCGGCGGCCGTTGCGGCGTTCCTGCTGACCGTTTCCCTTGCGGCGGCGCAGCCCCGGCAGGATCTCCTGCGGGATGCACAGGGCAATCTTCCGTCGAGGACCACGAGCCCGGCAGACGACGACAAGGGATCCGTCGGGAGTCTCACGGGCCGAACATCGAGCGCGGCGACGACCGCCGAGCTCCTGTCTCTCGGCTCGGCCTGGCAGGTCACGGAAGGCCAGTGGAGCGGCACGTGGACGCGACGTCCGGGGACCAACGTCTTCGACGCGAGGTGGCGCCACACCAACGGTTCCCGGGCGCAGGACGTGATCACCCTGCTGTCCTGGAACAAATCCACCAACGAGGTCGTTTTGCAGAGGCAGAAACTCAGCGGCGCCTACCGGGGGAAACTCAATCCCTCCGCAAGAACCGTAACGGGGGGGACGGCCTCGTGGTATCGGCCCGGGGAAACCTGGAGCGCCCGGTACTGATCCGAAAGCGCTGTAAAATAAACAGGGGAGCCGGCATCGGCTCCCCCGTTCCTGTTTGGCGGCTTCAGCGGGTTGCGCTTACAGCGGGATGTTGTTGTGTTTCTTGTCGAGCCCGGCCTGCTCCTTGTCCTTGTAGGCCGCGAGGAGGGCGACGACGCGCTTGCGCGTGTCGCGGGGGGCGATGACCTCCTCGATGATCCCCATCTTGGCCGCGAAGTAGGGGTTGTTGAACTGCTCCTCGTAGGCGGCGATCAGCTCGGCCCGCTTCGCCTCGGGGTCGGCGGCCGTGGTGATCTCACGGCGGTAGACGATGTTGCAGGCCCCGGCGGCGCCCATGACGGCGATCTCGGCGGAAGGCCAGGCCATCACATAGTCGGCCCCCAGCTGCTTGCTGCACATGCCGATGTAGGCCCCGCCGTAGTCCTTGCGGGTGACGACGGTGAACTTGGGCACCGTGGCCTCGGAGTAGGCGTGCAGGAGCTTCGCGCCGTGGCTGATGATGCCGTTCCACTCCTGGTGCGTGCCGGGCATGTAGCCGGGTACGTCGGCGAAGGTCAGCAGGGGGATGTTGAAGGCGTCGCAGAAACGGATGAAGCGCGAGGCCTTGTCGGAAGCGTTCACGTCGAGCACACCGCCGCCGAACTGCGGGTTGTTGGCGATGACGCCCACCGTCTGTCCCATGATGCGGATGAAGCAGACGAACATGTTCTTCGCCCAGTTGGCGTGCGGCTCGAAGAACACGCCGCCGTCGGCCACGGCCGCCACGACCTTCTTCATGTCGTAGCCGCGGGTGGCGCGGTCGGGGATGATCTTGTCGAGCTCGGGGCACTCGCGGTCGGGGGTGTCCGTGGTGGCGACGACCGGGGGCATCTCGTGGCAGTTGTCGGGCAGGTACCCGAGCAGGGTCTGGATCTGCGCGATGCAGTCCCCGTCGTTTTCGGCCACGAAGTGGCACACGCCGCTCTTGGAGGCGTGGGCCATCGGGCCGCCGAGCTCATCGTGGGTGACTTCCTCGCCGATGACGGCCTTGATGACGTCGGGGCCCGTGATGTACATGTAGCTCGTCCCCTTGACCATGAAGACCCAGTCCGTCAGGGCCGGCGAGTAGACGGCGCCTCCCGCCGTCGGGCCCATGATGGCCGTGATCTGCGGGATGTAGCCCGAGCAGATCGAGTTGCGGTAGAAGATCCCGCCGTAGCCCTCGAGGGCGGGCACGCCTTCCTGGATGCGGGCGCCTCCCGAGTCGTTCAGCGCGATGAAGGGCTTCTTGGCGTCCTTGGCCATGTCCATGACCTTCCAGATCTTCTTGGCGTGCATCTCGCCCAGGCTGCCGCCGGCGCTGGTGAAGTCCTGGGCGGCGGCAAAGACGGTGCGGCCGTTCACGTTGCCGAACCCGCAGACAACGGCGTCGGCGTTGATCTGCTTGTCGCCCAGGCCGAACAGGGTGGAGCGCTTCTCGACGAAGAGCTGCACCTCCTGGAACGTCCCCTCGTCGTAGAGCTTCAGCAGGCGCTCGCGGGCCGTCATCTTTCCCGATTCGTGCTGCTTCTTGATGGCGGCGTCGCCGCCCTGCTTCATCAATGCGTCGCGTTTTGCCTCAAAGGCCTTGATTCTGTCTTCCGTCAGTCCCATGTTTCTGTCTCTCCCTGTCTCTGTAGTGGTCGGCAATCCGACGTTTCCATCTCCTCGCAAACCCGCCGCCTGATATCATTTCTCGCTGATTTTTTCAACACAAAAGAGGCAAATGGCCCTTGATTTCGAAAGGCACCTGGGCTATAAGACGCTTGCCCGCAACCTGGACATCAAGGGGGGTGCGACAGCGGCCCCCGAACGATAGCCGGAGAGGTGAAAGAATGAAGTATATCGATGAGATGGACCTAAAAGGGAAGCGGGTGATGTTCCGTTTCGATTTCAACGTCCCCCTCGATGCCGACCAGAACATCACCGACGACACGCGCATCCGTTCCGTGCTGCCCACCATCAACTATGCCCTCGACGAGAACGCCAAAGTGATCGTGATCTCGCACCTCGGCAGGCCGAAGGGCAAGGTCGTCGAGAAGATGAGCCTCGCCCCCGTCGCGAAACGGCTCTCGCGCCTGCTCGGCAAGAACGTGACGCTGACGAAGGAGGTGGTCGGGCCCGAGGTGAAGAAAACCGTCGACGCCATGAAGCCGGGCGACATCGTCATGCTCGAGAACCTCCGGTTCGACCCGAGGGAAGAGAAAAACGACGACGAGTTCGCGAAGGAGCTGGCGAGCTACGCCGATGTCTACATCGACGACGCCTTCGGAAACGCCCACCGCAGCCACGCCTCCAACGTGGGGATCACGAAATTCGTCAAGACCTGCGGGGCCGGATTCCTGATGAAGAAGGAGCTGACCTACTTCAGCAAGGCCCTCGAGAAGCCCGCGAGGCCGCTGGTCGCCATCGTCGGGGGGTCGAAGGTGTCGGGAAAGCTCGAGGCCCTGGCCAACCTGATCAACCGGGTCAACAAGATCGTCATCGGCGGCGGCATGGCCTTCACCTTCCTGAAGGCGCAGGGCATCGAGGTCGGCAAGTCCATCGTCGAGCCCGAGCTCATCGACAAGGCACGGGAGGTCCTCGAGACGGCGAAGAAGCTGGGCGTCAAGCTGTACCTGCCCGTGGACTGCGTCATCGCCGAGAGCCGGGACGCCGAGGCCGAGACCAAGATCGTCCCCGTGCAGGAGATCAACCCGCAGTGGATGGGCCTCGACATCGGGCCGGCCACGATCACCCTGTTCACGGAGGCCCTGAGCAACGCGAAGACCATCGTCTGGAACGGGCCCATGGGCGTCTTCGAGATCGACGCCTTCAGCCGGGGCACCTCGGCGCTGGCCCACAGCGTCGCCAACTCCTACGCGCTCTCCATCGTCGGGGGCGGGGACACGGACGTGGCGATCGACAAGGCGGGGGAGCGGGACAACATGTCCTACATCTCCACGGGAGGCGGCGCCTTCCTGGAGCTGCTCGAAGGCAAGGAGCTTCCCGCCGTGAAGGCACTCAAGGCCTGCACGTGATTCCGTGAGTTTTTGCAGGGGAGCAGAAGCGTCCCTTCTGCTCCCTTTTTTTATCTGCTTTGAAAGGAACATGTGAATGCACAGACCGTGTTCCGAGAGAGTAACCATGAAACCCTTTTGCCGGCTCAAAAGCGCTTTGCGACGGTTCTACGCTCCCTGCACGACTCCGCCACAACCTCGCCCTTCGGGCTCAGACATGCGGCTGCGCTGTCATTTCGGTTCGCTAAGAACCGTTCACGCAAAGGCGCTTTGAACGAGCCTTGCAAAAAGGTTTCACGGGTACATGTGACAGGAAAGGGTTTTTCTATGATCCATGTTCTCATCGGCGGGATTTTCCTGTAAGATTCGGCGCAGCGATGAAGAGGAATATCAAACTGGTCATCGAGTACGACGGGACCGCCTACAACGGCTGGCAGAGGCAGGCCGACGTCCTCACCATCCAGCAGGTGATGGAGGACACCATCGCGCGGATCGTCAGCGAGCGCGTGGTGCTCGTCGCCTCGAGCCGCACCGATACGGGCGTCCATGCCCTGAACCAGGTGGCGAATTTCCGGACGTCCTCGGGGCTGCCGCTGCGCAATCTCCACCTGGGGGTCAACAGCCTGCTGCCGCCCGACATCGTCGTGAAGGAGATGAGCGACGTGGACTGGGAGTTCCACTCCCGGTACCATGCCCTGGGGAAGGTCTACCGGTACCGGATCTTCAACCGCCCCGTGCGGACGGCGCTCGAGAGGGACCGGTGCTGGCACGTGCGCAGGCCCCTCGATCTCGAGGCCATGCGGCGCGCGGCGCGGCACATCCTGGGCACGCACGACTTCAACTCCTTCTGCGCGGCGCAGTGCGGGGTGGAGGACCGGGTGCGGACCGTGACGGACGCGCGCTTCGAGCGGGAAGAGGGGGGGATGATCGCCTTCCAGATCGAGGCCGACGGGTTTTTACGGCACATGGTCCGCAACATCGTGGGCACCCTCGTCGACATCGGCACGGGGTCGATTCCCGAGGGGGACATGACCCGCATCGTCGAGGCGAAAGACCGCCGGCAGGCGGGCCGGGCGGCCCCGGCCGGGGGCCTGTTCCTCGTGGAGGTGAGATACGGATGAGAATCCTGGTGATGGGACACAGGGGCATGCTGGGAAGCGACCTCGTGGACGTGCTGGGCAGGGACCATGACGTCGCGGGCGTCGACGTGGACGACTTCGACATCACGTCGGCTGCGGACTGCGACCGGGTCATCCGGGAGTTCCGCCCCGGGACGGTGGTCAACGCGGCCGCCTACACCGACGTGGACGGGTGCGAGACCCACAGGTCCGCCTGCTTCGCCGTGAATGCCGACGGGGTGCGCAACGTGGCCGAGGCCTGCAAGTCCTCGGGGGCGAAGGTCGTTCATTACAGCACGGACTACGTCTTCGACGGGACCAAGGGCGAGCCCTACCTCGAGGACGATCCCTGCCGACCCGTCAACGCCTACGGGGAGTCCAAGCGCAGGGGTGAGGAGGCGCTCGTCGAGACGCTGGAGCGCCACGTGCTGATCCGCACGGCCTGGCTCTACGGACGCCGGGGGAAGAACTTCGTCAAGGCCATCCTGGCCAGGGCCAGGGACGGGGAGACCCTTCGGGTCGTCGACGACCAGGTGGGTTCCCCCACCTTCACGCTCGACCTGGCGCAGGCCACGAAGCTGCTCATCGAGCGGGACTGCCTCGGGACGTACCACGTGACGAACCGGGGCGTGTGCAGCTGGTACGACTTCGCCCGGCGGATCCTCGAGATCGCCCAGGTCACCGGGGTGACCGTGGTTCCCATCCGGTCGAGCGAGCTGGACCGCAAGGCCGTGCGCCCGGCCTACTCGGTGCTGAGCAACCGCAAGTTCATGGAGGCGACGCAGAAGACCATGCGGCCCTGGCAGGTCGCCCTCAGCGAGTATCTCACGGGGCAGAGCCACATCCATCGGTGAAGACAGGGTTCAGGGGACAGAGTGTAGAAAGAGGTCTTCCAGAGTCTTCGCAACGTCGTCTCAGATCCTGACAGTGAATTATGGATGTAAACCGGAAAATCACCGTGCTTCCCGAGGAGGTCGCCTCGAAGATCGCCGCCGGCGAAGTCATCGAGCGGCCCTCATCCATCGTGAAGGAACTGCTCGAGAACGCCGTCGACGCGGGCGCCACGGACATCGCCGTCGACCTGCGGGGCGGGGGCAAGGAGATGATCCGGATCGCCGACAACGGCACCGGCATCGGGCCGCAGGACGTCCCCGTGGCCTTCGAGAGACATGCCACGAGCAAGATCCTCACCGTGGAGGATCTCTGCGGTGTCCGGTCCCTGGGGTTCAGGGGGGAGGCGCTGCCGAGCATCGCGGCGGTCTGCCGCGTGGAGATGGCCACGCGGCGCCGGGGCGACGTGGAGGGCACACGCATCGTCGTGGAGAACGGGGCCGTCCAGGCCTGCGAGGCCGTCGGCTGCCCCGAGGGCACGACGATCACCGTGAGCCGCATCTTCGACTCGCTGCCCGTGCGCAGGAAGTTCCTGCGGCAGGACGCCACGGAGCAGGGGCACTGCCTCGACGTCATCGTCCGCGTGCTGCTTCCCCACGGAGGCGTGCGGGCGAAGGTCACGGCGGGGGCCCGCATGCTTCTCGAGATCCCGCGCACGGAGGCCCTCCGCGACCGGATCGTCCTGCTGCTCGGCAGCGACCTGCGCAACCACCTGGTTCCCGTCGAGGCGGACGCGCCGGGGATGCGCCTCGACGGGTTCGTGTCGAGGCCCGATTTCACGCGCTCCTCGACGCGCAGCATGTTTTTCTACGTCAACGGCCGCTACGTCCGGGACGCATTGCTGTCCCAGGCCGTCATGAATGCCTACCGCAGTCTCCTCGAGGCCCGCAAGTACCCCGCCTGCGCCGTCTTCGTCGAGATGCCGCCCGATGCGCTCGACGTCAACGTCCACCCGGCCAAGCTGGAGGTCCGCTTCCGGCGGCCGCAGGACGTGCGGGAGCTGATTCACCGGGGCCTCGCGGCGGCCCTCTCGGGCGTCAGGCCGACGGCGGGGGCGCCCGCGGCGCCCGGCGCTGCGCGCTGGCAGGCGGCCCCGGCCCGCGCCGGCGTGGCCGAGGCCCTCCGGCGTTACAGCCTTTCGTCGGGGATCGCCGCCGGCCGGCCGTCGCCGCCCGGCCCTCCCCCGGGGGACGTCCCCGATTTCGGTACGGGCCCCGGCGATCTGTTCGAGCGGGGCACGGCCCCGCAGCAACCTTTCCTTTTTTCGTCCCTGGACTATCTCGGGCAGTTCGACGGGACCTACCTCGTTTTCGCGGCGCCGGGCGTGATGATCCTGCTCGACCAGCACGCCGCCCACGAGCGCATCCTCTACGAGAGGCTGAGGGAAGCGAAGGGAGCGGGGCTCGAGGCGCAGAGCCTGCTCATCCCCGAGGTCCTCGAGATGAGCCCGGGGGATTTCCAGCGGCTCACGGCGGCGCGGGACCTGCTGCTCGAGGCGGGCGTGGAGGTCGAGCCCTTCGGGGCGAACACGGCCGTCGTCAAGTCCGTTCCGGCCCTGCTGGGCGACACGGACGTGCGGGCCCTGGTGAGGGAGATACTGGACGGGATCGCCGATTCCGGTCTGCCGCAGGATGAAAAGCGCAACCGGATCTTCGTCCGGATGGCCTGCCGGGGGGCGATCAGGGCCCGCCGGCCCCTCGGCCCCGACGAGGTGAAGCACCTCTGCCGTGACCTCGACGGGATCCCCTTCGCCTCCAACTGCCCGCACGGCAGGCCGGTGTTCGTCGAGCTGCCCGCGGCGGTCATCGAGAGAATGTTCAAGCGCACATAAAGGACGGAAGTTAGGAAGTTATGAAGTTGAGAAGTTCGGAAAAACAGGGAGACTGACAATAGCGTTCAGCTTCCCCAAGCTTCTCAACTTCCTATCTTCCCAGCTTCCTGAACAAGTTCGATACTGATTTGCATACCCGTTCCTGCCATGGAGACACGAAAGCCAAAAGTCATCATTATCCTCGGGCCGACAGCCGTCGGCAAGACGGAGCTTGCCCTCGACCTGGCGTCCGAGTTCGGCGGGGAGATCATCAGCGCCGACTCCATGCAGGTCTACCGCCGTCTCGACATCGGAACCTCGAAACCCTCGCCGCAGGAACGCGAGAGGGTACCCCACCACCTCATCGACGTCGTGGACCCCGACGAGGAGTTCAGCGCGGCACGCTTCAACGAGACGGCAGGCGCGATCATCGGGGAACTCGAAGGCAGGAAGGCCGTCTTCGTCGTCGGGGGCACGGGGCTCTACCTCCGGACCCTCACGGGAGGCCTGATCGACGGTCCCGGCGAGGATCTCCGGAGGAGATACCGCGAGGCGCTGGAGGGGGAGGACCGAGAGCGCCTTCACGGCAGGCTCCGGCGGCTCGACCCCGGGGCGGCCGAGCGGATCCACCCGCGCGACAGGGTCCGCATCGTCCGGGCGCTGGAAACGGCCGAGCTGACGGGGGAGCCGATCTCGGAGAAGCAGAGGCGGCACGGCTTTCGCGACGTCCGATACGAGGCCCTCAAGATCGGCCTCTACCGTGACCGGGAGGATCTTTACCGCCGCATCGACAGCCGGGCGGTGCGGATGGTCGAAGCGGGCCTGATCGAGGAGACCGGGAAAGTCCTCGGCATGGGATATCGAGAAAATTTGAAGCCGTTGCGGACACTTGGGTATAGACACTTCATCCGGCACTTGAAGGGGGAAATGTCCCTCGACGATGCCCTTCGGTGCATGCAGCGCGACACCCGGCATTACGCCCGCCGCCAGATGACCTGGTTCAGGGGGGAGTCGGGGATCGAGTGGTTCCACCCGACCGAGGCGGACGCCGTCCGGGCGCGGATCGAGGAGTTTCTCCGCCGCAGCTGAGCCCGGCCGGCTCTGCCCTCGGAGCCACGATCCCTTGAAAAATCCTTGACGTAAGGTGCCTGACCGGATAGAAAACCGGACATTACCGATTTCTCCGAAAAAGGCGGGGAAACGGGGGATTCCAAACGAACCGAGCAGATCCAATGGGGGGACCGATGGACGCGAATGCACTGCCGAAGACCTACGAGCCCGGGGATGTGGAGGCGAAGTGGTACGAGTTCTGGCTCCAGAACCGGTATTTCCACGCGCAGGACGTGAGTGACCGAAAGCCCTTCTGCATCGTCATCCCGCCCCCCAACGTCACGGGGATGCTCCACATGGGGCACGCCCTGAACAACACCCTGCAGGACATCATGACGCGCTACCGGCGCATGCAGGGCTACAACGCCCTCTGGATGCCGGGCACGGACCACGCCGGGATCGCGACGCAGAACGTGGTCGAGCAGGAGCTGGCCAAGGAGGGAAAGACGCGGCACGACCTGGGCCGGGAGAAGTTCATCGAGCGCGTCTGGAAGTGGAAGGAGAAGTACGGCGGCGTCATCCTGCACCAGCTGCAGCGCCTGGGCTGCTCCTGCGACTGGGAACGCGAGCGTTTCACCATGGACGAGGGTCTCTCCAGGGCGGTCCGCGAGGTCTTCGTGCGGCTCTGGCACGACGGCCTCATCTACAAGGGCGACTACATCGTCAACTGGTGCCCCCGCTGCCACACGGCCATCTCGGATCTGGAGGTGGAGTTCGAGCAGGAGAAGAGCAACCTCTGGCACATCCGCTACCCCTACGCCGACGGCACGGGGGAGATCAGCGTGGCCACCACGAGGCCGGAGACGATGCTGGGCGACACGGCCGTGGCCGTCAACCCCAACGACCCGCGTTACAAGGACGTCATCGGCAAGATGGTGATCCTGCCGCTCGTGAACAAGGAGATCCCCATCATCGCCGACGACTACGTGACCATGGACTTCGGCTCCGGGGCCGTGAAGATCACCCCGGCCTGCGATGCGGCGGACTTCGCCATCGCCGGGCGGCACAACCTCGAGATCATCAAGATCATGGACGGCAACGCCGTGATCAACGAAAACGGCGGCGTCTACAGGGGGCAGGACCGTTACGAGGCCCGCAGGAACATCGTGAAGGACCTCGAGAAGGCCGGATACCTCATCAAGATCGAGGACTACAGCCACAACATCGGCCGCTGCTACCGCTGCAAGACCGACGTGGAGCCCGCCGTATCGGCCCAGTACTTCGTGAAGGTCGCGCCCCTGGCCAAGACGGCCGTCGCCGCCGTCGTCAAGGGCGACACGAAGCTCATCCCCGCAATGTGGGACGCCACCTACTTCGAGTGGATGAACAACATCCGCGACTGGTGCATCTCGCGACAGATCTGGTGGGGCCACCGGATCCCGCTGTGGACCTGCGAAGGCTGCGGCGAGGTGATCGTGCAGACCGACGACCCGGCGGCGTGCCCGAAGTGCGAGGGCAGGCAGCTCAGGCAGGAGGAGGACGTCCTGGACACGTGGTTCAGCTCGGCGCTGTGGCCCTTCACGACGCTGGGCTGGCCCGACGACAAGCCGGCCGTCAGGACCTTCTACCCCACGAGCCTGCTCATCACGGGGTTCGACATCCTGTTCTTCTGGGTGGCCCGCATGATGATGATGGGCCTCTACATCATGAAGGACGTTCCCTTCAGGCACGTCTACCTGCACGCGCTGGTGCGCGACGCGCACGGCGACAAGATGAGCAAGTCCAAGGGAAACATCATCGACCCGCTGGAGATGATCGACAGGTTCGGGGCCGACGCCTTCCGGTTCACCCTGGCGGCCTTCACGGCCCAGGGCCGCGACATCCGCATGTCCGAGGAGCGGATCGAGGGCTACAAGCACTTCGTCAACAAGATCTGGAACGCCGCCCGGCTGTGCATGATGAACCTCGAGGGCTACCCCGACGGGCCCGTCTCGGTGAACAGGGAGGAGTACTCGCTGGCCGACCGCTGGATCCGCGCGCGGCTCAACGACACGATCGCCGACGTGACGCAGAGCCTCGACGAGTACCGCTTCAACGACGCGGCCGCCCACCTGTACCGCTTCATCTGGCAGGAGTTCTGCGACTGGTACCTCGAGCTCATCAAGCCCGTCCTGTACGGCAAGGACAACCCCGCGGCGCGGCTCGCGGCCCAGGAGACGATGATCACCGTTCTGCGGTCGAGCCTCGAGCTCATGCACCCCTTCATGCCCTTCGTGACGGAGGAGATCTGGCAGAAGATCTCGAAGAGCGGGCCTTCCATCATGGTGGCGCCCTATCCCACGGTGGACGAGCGGTTCCGGGACGACGCCGCGGAGCGGGACATGGGCCTCCTGATGGAGATCATCGGCTCGATCCGCAACATCAAGGGCGAAAAGGGGATCTCGCCCTCGAAGAAGCTCAGGGCCCTGGTGACGACGGAGGAGAAGGAGCTGCTGCCGCTCCTGCAGTCGGGGACGGGCTATATCGTCAACCTCGCCAGGCTGGAGAGTCTCTCCATCGTCCCGGCCGGCGAGGAGCCGAAGAACGCCGCCACGGGTGTCGCGGGCCCCGTGAAGGTCTTCGTCGTCCTGGAGGGCCGGCTCGAAACCTCCTCCGAGAAGGCCCGGCTCGAAAAGGAGATGGCCAAGATCGAGAAGGAACTCGCCCAGGTGAACCGGAAGCTCGAGAACCCCGACTTCTGGCAGAAGGCGGCCCAGGCCGTCATCGACAAGGAAGAGGCGAAGGCGAGGGCGCTCAACGAGCGGTATGACATATTGCAGGAGGCCCTCCGAAAGCTATGAGCCGGCGGGCAAATCCATTTCGGTCCCGACGGGAGTCTGGCTTGAGGCTTCGAGAATTTGAAGGGCGGAAGTGAGGAACGTAGGAAGAGCGGATAAGAAAACGAATAGGATCCACTCCGCTCTTCTGCTCTTCCGCGCTTCCTAACTTCATGGGCATACACAACGGGCAAACAAAGCAGCCCTGGAGAAACAAGACCCATCAGGGTGAAGTGAGAGCGACGATGCTGGAGATGGAGGCCGTGAGAACGATCATCCGCCGGGCCCTCGAGGAGGACATCCGCTCGGGGGACGTGACGACGGCGTGCGCCCTCGCGGGTGCCGAGAAGGGCACGGCGAAGGCCCTGGCCAAGGAGGACCTGGTCGTGGCGGGCCTCGAGGTGTTCCGCGAGGTGTTCCGGCTGCGGGACCCGGCGCTCACGTTCCGGACGGGGCTGAGGGACGGCGACCGGGTGACCCGGGGCACCGTCCTGGCCGTCGTGCAGGGGCAGCTGGCCGCTATCCTCACGGCCGAGAGGGTCGCCCTGAACCTGTTGCAGCGGATGTGCGGGATCGCCACGCTGACGAGGCAGTTCGTCGAAGCCGTCGCCGGCACGAAGGCCGGCATCCTCGACACCCGCAAGACCATGCCGGGCCTTCGTGTGCTCGACAAGTACAGCGTGCAGGTCGGCGGGGGGCGGAATCACCGCTACGGACTCTACGACGGGGTCCTGATCAAGGACAACCACATCGAGGCGGCCGGGGGCATCGGGAATGCGGTCCGGCGGGTGCGGGACAGGGCGCCGCTGCTGGCGAGGATCGAGGTGGAGGTGAAGACCCTCGCCGAGGCCAGACAGGCCCTGGACGCGGGAGCGGACGTGATCATGCTCGACAACATGCCCGTGGATGCCATGCGGAAGGCCGTGGCGCTCATCGGGGGAAAGGCGATCGTGGAGGCCTCGGGGAACGTGACCCTCGCCACGGTGAAGGCCATCGCCGAGACAGGGGTCGACTTCATCTCCTCCGGGGCGCTCACCCATTCCGCGCGGGCTGCAGACATCTCGCTGAAAGTAAAAAAGGCGAAAGGCCGGGGATGACGCCTTCTCGACGGTCGTCGGGAGAAGACCGGAGAGGAAGCAAACCCGCCTTTCGTTGGCGACATGAACATGGACATGGAGGCGCTGAGGGCTTTTTTCGCCGGTCGGGTCATAGGCCGGAGGATCGAGTACCGCGAGGAAACCGGGTCGACGAACACCGAGGCCCTGCGCCTGGCCCTGGAGGGCACGCCCGAGGGGACCGTCGTCGTGGCCGACGCGCAGACCGAAGGCCGCGGGCGGCTGGACCGCACCTGGGAATCCCCGCCCTCGAAGAACCTCTACCTCTCCGTTGTCCTGCGGCCCGACATCCCCGCCGTTACCGCGTCGCTCGTCCCGCTGATGACCGGCGTGGCCGTCGCGGACGTCTTGTCGCAGCACTGCCCGGGGCGGGTCCGGCTCAAGTGGCCCAACGACGTCCTCGTCGGCGGCAAGAAGATCTGCGGCATGCTGACGGAGATGCGGACCCGGGGCGACCGCGTCCAGTTTCTCATCGTCGGAATCGGGCTGAACGTCAACATGCGGAAGCCAGACTTCCCGCCCGGGCTCCGCAATACGGCGACGTCCCTGCAGATCGAGACAAACTGCGAGCTCGACCGGCTCGACGTCGCGGTGCGCCTCTTCGAAGCCCTGGAGCGCTGGTACCGCATTTTCCTGGGCGGGGGGCGGGATGCGATCCGGGAGGCCTGGCTG
>Ga0067045_1030131_pt1 | contig 16579 bp, 15 predicted proteins | sample TerdegcTABiofilm_FD_59184 | JGI IMG/M metagenome (GOLD analysis project Ga0067045, IMG submission 59184) | Combined Assembly of (Gp0054472, Gp0054536) Wastewater bioreactor microbial communities from Singapore -Terephthalate degrading...
ATATATTTAAAGAGATAATTTCTTCTCTTTAAATATAGAGGAGATTAGGTTATAATTAAAATAATTTCATATAGATTTTTATATGAGGCATCGATACTTTTTTGTTTATATTTTTGATGAGGCAATTCGACCCCTGTAAACCTGTAGTTAATAATACTATATAATTATATCTATAAAAAAATGAATATTTAATCATATTAACTGTTTTCAAAAAATCCATTGATACACCGTCTAATCAATGCGCTTTTTGAAAAATATTTAGATATTTAAGTTACGAGTTGTAATTTTTCTCAGTTATTCAGAAAGGATGATCCTTTATTTAATGACGTTCCTCTTATAATTTAAGATATTATTCTATCTTTAATTCAGGAGATCACTTGTTCGCTGGCTAGCTTGAATTAAAAGTGGTATCTGCTTAACCAGCAGCACCCAATACCAATAATAGAACATCTTTAATTGATAAATAAAGAGTATTTTGTTTGACAGATAAGTTATAGCCTGACTTAATAGAATGGCATAAATAGCACCTTGGTAAAATTAGGGGCAGGAAATGCTGTTCTAAGAAGATTCTGCTAAGTAAATGTTTTCCAATAAAATAGAATAGAATATAGAAGTAGGAATATCATGGAGATTAAAATTATTTCTCACCGTTTTATGTTTAATAATTATGTTAATTGCTACTTGATTAAGACAGATGAAATTTATTTTTTGATTGATACGGGTATGCCCAATAAACGTAAAGTGATTGAAAAAGAGATAGAAAGTGCCGGCTGTCTTCCAGGCAATCTCCATCTAATTGTTCTAACCCATGGAGACCTGGATCATGTGGGTAATGCTGCCTATTTTCGCCAGAGGTTTGGCGCAAGAATTGCTATGCACCCTAACGATGTAGGTATGGTAGAACATGGAGATATATTTTCCAGCAGAAAAGACTCTAACGTTATAGTTAAGACTATAGCCAATCGATTTTTTGGATTGAAAGAGGCAGATAGGTTTGTTCCTGATATTACCATTAAAGATGGTTATGATTTTTCTGAATTCGGATGGGAAGCCAGGGTAATTCATCTGCCTGGACATACCAGGGGATCTATTGAAATCCTTTCTTCTGACGGTAGCCTGTTTTGCGGGGATTTGCTGAGTAATATTACCAAGCCAGCTATCTTTTCGATAATGGATGATTTACCGGCAGCCAAAGCCAGTATTGAGAAACTGAGAAGTCTCAATATTAAAACTGTCTACCCCGGGCATGGTAAACCTTTTCCTTTGAGCTCTTTACTTGAATAAAATAGTACAGAGGAAGGTCAATGCCATTGCCAAAATTCAGCAGTCAGATTCAATAGCTTCCTAAGTAGACTCACTGACTACTGCAGTCACTTGAGCATCAATTAGAAAGAATATGGCTTACCTAATCTCGAGCCAATAATTTTTTGTTCGAAAGGTGCCCTTAATACTGCCCAGAGAAGCAGCAAAGCATCCATGAGGGCTCAAGATATTTTTTGTTATTATTTTTTTTAAAAAAATAGCATGATGATTGGGAAAAATTAATAAGGAGGAAGGGCATGGTAAAAAAATTGTTTTACCTGATTTTTTTGTGGTTATTTTCTCTTTTGATGTCTGGCTGTAGCTGAAGATAAGAAGATGATATTTCTACCAGGTTGGTGGAAAGAATACTTTCCTATCTATTAAAAATAGGTCAGGGGTGAAATCCGTTCGTTTACTCCCTGTTTTTTTAAATCACAGTAAGTTAATATTGTTGAACAGGAATGGTAAAAAGGTAAATATCATGATTTTAAGAGGATGAAGAACCCTTCAAAGAGTTAGATTATCCTAGAAGAGACAAGAATTTACAGGATATAATAAATAATAATTCAATACTGTAAAAAAAATCAATAAAAAGATTCAGAAAGAGGGTATCAATATGTCTGACCTGAACTTCGAAAAAATAAAGCAGAGTATCCAAGATCGAAAAGAGTTACATCAGTCATTTCTCGAATATATTAAAACATATCCATCGCTTGTGGAGTTAGAAAGTAAAGCATTTCAGAGTGGTGCTTTAAATAGAAAGATAAAAGAGCTAATGGCTTTATCCATCTCTATCGTCACTAAATGTGAACCCTGTATGGAATCACATCTTTATAAAGCGATGAAAGCTTGTGCTACTGATGAGGAGATTTACGAAACCATTGATGTGGCAGTTGAAATGGGTGGCGGTCCAGCTGGAGCTTACGCCAGGTTTGTTTTAAAAGCTCTGGAATATTTCAAAAAAGATAAACAATAATTATTTAAGTCTATTTTAGGGCCCCATTTCTAAATCTGATCCCCTAAAAAAATTAAATTCTTGACTAATTAAATAATAAGTAGTAAATTACTAAATTAGTAAATTACTATTTATTAAGGAGGAGATATAATGAAAATACCTACCAAATTGAAACACAAACCAGTTATTGTTTCAGAAGAATACGACCGGATTGATGGAAGAATGGCCAATCAATCCGATGCAAAAGGATTATCCCTGGGGCTTGCCCAGTGGAATGATAGAGGGAATCTAGAGATATCTGCTAAAATTTGGCGGCACACTGGAGAAAAATGGTCTCGGCAATCAGAAGAGATGCCCTTACATCGGGTGCTAGATTTAGCTATTTTGATTTGTAAAACAAAAAAAATCTTTATGGAAAGATATCATAAAAATGAAAAAAGTTATCCCAACTATCCATTATTAGGTAGAATTGGGCTGCAAGGGGGTGCTATAAATGTAGCAGTGTGTACCGATAATGCATATATTGATACTGACATAAACCTATTTGAAGATTGTCTACATAAAGATGATGAGATAATTAGCGAAAGACTGAATATATTATATGATTTATTAAAAGAAATCAAGGAAATATAATACCACTGCCAGGAGTATTTTTTCGATAAATTTTTTAATAAAGACAAAATATTCTTTAGATAATATTTTTGGCGATATCTTCCGCTTCTATCTTGAATAGATTTTTAAAATCATGAAAAAGTTTGGGGATAATCTTTCCCGGCAAGACTATTACTCCCAGTTCTTTCGCCTTATTGCCCATCATAGTAATTGCTTGCTTTCCACCTAGTGAGGGGTGGAAAAATCCCATAGTTACAAAAGGCAGAATTTTCTTTCCGGAGAGATTTCCTAGCTCTTTCAGTGCTGCTATGACCACAGGCGAAGCAGAAAATCCCCAGACTGGTCCACCCAGTAAAATCAGGTTATAGTCTTTTACGTCCGGGAGGTTGGTTATTTTAAACGGAGTAGTTCGGCGAACAGATCCGCCTTTGATTTCAGGGTCAGTCTGTAGATGGACAAGGTCAACGAAATGATTTTTCTCTTTTAATTGAACAGCAATATGTTCTGCAAATTGTAGAGTAGTCCCACTCTTAGAATGAACGATGATAATAATTTTCATTTTTTTTACTCCCAAATATATTAGAATGATATAATCAGATTTAACCAAAAATTTAATTTATTGTCAACTGATACAGGGGACGGTTCTCTGTTTGACATCTTCTCTATTCTAATTTAAGATAAGATTATATATAAAATAAATAATTATTCTAGGAGGTTGTTTTATGCCCAGAGCAGCCCGTATTAAAAGTAGTACTGGAATCTACCACCTTATGGCCAGAGGAATCCACCGGCAAACCATCTTTTCCTCAGAAGAAGATAATACAAGATTTCTGAATACCCTGGGCAAATACTGTAAAAAGAGCTTCTGTGAGATCTATGCCTACTGTCTAATGGGTAACCACTTTCACCTCTTATTAAAGGAAGGTCAAGAACCTCTAGCCACTACCATAAAGAGAATAGGTACTAGCTATGTCTTTTATTACAACTGGAAATACAACAGAAAAGGTCATCTCTTCCAGGACCGCTATAAAAGTGAACCGGTAGAAGATAATGACTACTTTCTTACTGTCTTACGCTATATCCACTTAAACCCCCTTAAGTCAGGATTAACTAATGATCTTGCCTCTTACCCCTATAGCAGTTACTCAGAATATACTAACCAAGCAAAACTAACTAACACTTCCTTTGTCTTAAAATTATTCAGCCAGGATCAAGAGCAGGCCATCTCAAGATTTATAAACTTTCACTACCAATCTAATAATGATCAATGTTTGGACATTCCCAAAGAAAGAGAAACCCTTTCTGATCAAAGAATCATACAATTAGTCTACCAAAAATATAATATAGAATTAGCAACCCTTTATACTAAAAAAACGGAGGATAAAAGAAAGATCTTAAGATATCTCAAAGAATTGAAGGGATGTTCCTTAAGACAGCTTTCCAGGCTAACCGGATTGCCAGTGAATCAGATTATTAGAGCATGATACAGAGAACCGTCCCCTGTTTGCTGTTGGTGATTGAAAAAGCTTTAGGAAAGTGATAAACTTGGTGATTAGATAAAAAGTGGGGAGATAAATTTTTTCCTTATTAAGGGAGGAATGTTCATCCAGAAGGAGAAAAAAGTGAATCCTATTCCACAGAATGATGAAAATATTAAAAAGAGAATAGAAAAATTAAGAGAAGAGATTAGGTATCACAATTATCGATATTATATAATGGATAATCCTCTTATTTCCGATGCCGAGTATGACCAGCTTATGACAGAACTTCTGAATTTGGAAAGTAAATATCCCCATTATATTACTCCTGATTCACCTACCCAGCGAGTGGGGGCGGAACCGATCTCTGAATTTCCTACAGTAAGACATCTTACCCCTATGCTCAGTCTATCCAATGCTTTTTCCGATGAAGAATTATTCGCCTTTGATCAGAGAATAAAAAGAATGATAGAAGAGAGGGAAATAGAATATATCGTTGAACTAAAGATCGATGGTTTAGCTGTAGCTTTAATATACGAAGATGGTAAATTGATAAGGGGGGCGACCAGAGGCGATGGTATAACCGGAGAAGAGATTACCGGGAATCTAAAAACTATTAAAACTATTCCTTTAAGGTTATTGAGTGAAGATATACCTGGTCAGTTAGAAGTATATGGCGAAGTATATATGAAAAAAAGCGATTTCCAGAGATTGAACGAGGAAAGAGCGAAGAAAGGAGAAAGTTTATTCGCCAATCCCAGAAATGCTGCTGCCGGTTCTGTCAGACAACTGGATTCCCGCATCACTGCTCAGAGAAATTTAGATATATTCGTATATCGAGCGACTTTTCCAGAAATAGAGAGAAGATTTATCACTCATCAGGAAGTTTTAAAATATTTGCAACGAGTAGGATTTAAAATAAATCCTCATACCAAAATCTGCAAGGATATAGCCGAGGCGGTTAGCTATTGTCATCAATGGATAGAAAAAAAAGAAGAATTAGACTATGATACTGATGGAATGGTAATCAAGGTTAATTCTTTGTCCTTGAGAAAAGAGTTGGGCTTTACTACCAGAAGTCCTCGTTGGGCTATCGCTTATAAATTTCCCGCTCAGCAAAGTACTTCTCAGATTAGAGATATTGTAGTGCAAGTAGGAAGGACTGGAGCCTTAACTCCTGTAGCAATTTTAGAACCTGTCAGAATTTCTGGTTCGGTAGTAAAAAGAGCGACTCTGCATAATGAAGATGAGATTAAGAGGAAGGACATCCGTATTGGGGATACGGTACTAGTGCAAAAGGCTGGGGAAGTGATTCCAGAAGTGGTAAAAGTTATCCGGGAAAAAAGAACCGGCCAGGAAAAAGAATTTATTATGCCAGATAAATGTCCAGTATGCGGAGGAAAGACTTATCGTCCGGAAGATGAGGCTATTACCAGGTGCATCAACCTCTCTTGTCCAGCTCAGGTGAAAGAAAGTATCCGGCATTTTGCCTCCCGGGAGGCTATGGATATAGAGGGATTGGGACCATCCCTCATTGACCAACTGGTCGATAAAAGATTAGTAAAAAATATATCTGATCTATATTTTTTAAGCAAGGAAGAGGTAATGGTTCTGGAGCATATGGCCGATAAATCTACGGATAACCTGATGCGAGCTATTGAAGAGAGTAAGAATAGACCATTATCTCGTTTAATCTATGGTTTAGGTATACGTTTTGTGGGCGTCCACTTATCGGAAGTACTGAGTAGAAATTTTTTCTCTTTAGATAAATTTAAGGAAGCAAATCTGGAGAATTTACTAGCCATAAAGGAAATTGGACCCAAGACTGCAGAAAGCATCATCCATTTTTTTAGGGAAAAGAATAATTTGTTCGTTATTGAAAGATTGCGGAGTGCTGGTTTGAATTTTAGAGGAAAAGAGGAGAAGGGAGAAATTGAAGCAGAGTATTTACCCTTAAAGGGAAAACAATTCGTTTTGACTGGTACTCTACAGGATTTTGAACGGAGTAAGGCTAAAGAGATAATCACTAGGCTAGGGGGGAGAGTTACGGGAAGTGTCAGTAAAAAGACTGATTATGTGATTGTAGGGAAAGATCCCGGTTCAAAATATAAAAAGGCTTTAGAATTGGGCATCTTAATATTAAACGAAAAGGAATTTAAGGAGCTAATTGGACAAGAGCCTGAATAAAGTGTTAATTAAGTCTTGAACAGCAGACAAGAAACTCAGAAGTTAAGGAGAAATAAGATGGTTCAGGGGAAGATCTCTAAGCAAGAAATAGAATATATTGCCAAATTGGCCAGATTAGAGTTAACTGATGAAGAAAAAAAGGAGTATACTCGCCAGTTGAGCTCTATTTTGGATTATTTCCAAAAATTAAGTGAACTTAACACAGAAGATATCGAACCCACTACTTATATAGTCTCTAAATCCAATCGATATAATGAAGATCAGGTAAGAGATTCCTTATCTCAAAAAGAGGTGCGCGCTCTCAGTCCATTTATTGAGGGAGGATATTTTAAAGTTCCTAAAATATTAGAATAGGATAGGCTAATAAAATCAGCCTAAAATATTATTTTAGTAAAAATTGGATAAACAATAGTAGGGAGGAAAATCTCTTGTTTTTACATCGACTTACCGCTCATCAGGCTATTGATTTAATTAGAAAAAAGCAGATTACTATTTCTGAGTTAGTACAGGACATTTTCCGGAGAATAGAGCAAGTGGATGGATTGATCCAGGCCTTTTTGACCCTGAATAAAGAAGAAGCCTTACGCCAAGCAGAAGAATTTGATGAAAAGATCAAAAAGGGTGAAGAGATACCCCCTTGTGCAGGTATAGCTATCGCGGTAAAGGATATTATTGTTACCAAAGGAATAGAGACGACTTGTGGATCTAAGATACTAAAGGGTTTTATCTCTCCTTATAATGCTACCGTAATAGAGAGATTAAGAGAAGCAGGAGCAATTATTATTGGTAAAACCAATCTCGATGAATTTGCTATGGGTTCCTCTACTGAAAATTCCGCTTACCAAGTGACTAAAAATCCCTGGGATTTATCTCGCGTGCCAGGTGGTTCAAGTGGAGGATCAGCAGCAGCGGTGGCCGCCGATGAAACCCTGGTAGCTCTGGGCACAGATACTGGTGGCTCGGTTCGCCAACCCGCTTCTTTCTGTGGAGTAGTGGGTTTAAAGCCAACCTATGGTAGGGTATCTCGCTATGGTCTGATTGCCTATGCTTCTTCTTTAGATCAAATTGGAGTAATTACTAAAGATGTAATAGATTGTGCTTTATTGATGAATATTATTAGTGGAAGTGATGTTCAGGATTCTACCTCCTTAGATATAGAAGTTCCTAATTTTTTGAATTACTGTCAAGAAGGAATAGAAAATATAAAAATTGGCATTCCCCGCGAGTATTTTGAAGAAGAGATGGATGCAGAAGTGAAAGAAGCCTTTCAAAGATCATTGTTGGTCTTAAAAGGATTGGGTGCTATTATTGAGGAAGTCTCTTTACCTCATACAGTATATGCTTTACCAGCCTATTATTTGATTGCTAATGCAGAAGCCAGCTCTAATCTCGCTCGCTATAATGGAATTCAATATGGCTATAGATCTGAAGATTTTCAGAACCTATTCGATCTCTATTGTAAAACCAGAAGCGAAGGATTAGGCCAAGAGGTAAAGAGAAGGATATTGCTGGGTACCTATGCCTTAAGTTCAGGGTATTATCAAGCCTATTATTTAAAAGCACAAAAGGTTAGAACCTTGATCAGAGAAGATTTTAACCAGGTCTTTAAGAAAGTTGATTTATTGCTAACTCCCACTTCTCCTACTCCCGCCTTCAGGTTGGGAGAAAAAACCAGTAATCCTTTAATGATGTATCTATCTGACATCTTTACTCTTCCCGTTAATCTGGCTGGCTTACCTGCTTTATCCTTGAATTGTGGATACAGTCAAAAAAACTTACCCATTGGCCTACAGATTATTGGTAAATCTTTTGAGGAAGGAACAATATTAAAACTAGCTTATACTTTCGAACAACATAATAGGATAGAGAAAAGGAAACTCCAAATAGAAGGTGTAAACGAGTAGGAGGAGGGATAAATGTCCGAAGAAGTTGTAATTGGTTTAGAAATTCATATCCAGCTCTTGACCAGGGCAAAAATGTTTTGCTCCTGCAGTACTGATTATATTGGTAAAGAACCGAATACTAATGTCTGTCCAGTATGTCTGGGATTACCCGGATCACTGCCGGTTTTAAATAAAAAGGCGATAGAGATGGCAGTCAAAACTGCCTTAGTCTTAAATTGCCGGATTAATCAGACCAGTCTTTTTCACCGTAAAAATTACTTCTATCCTGATTTGCCCAAAGGCTATCAGATTTCCCAATATAATTTACCCCTGGGAGAGGAGGGATACTTAGAAATTGCCTTTCCCGAGAGGAGTAAAAAACGTAAGATTGGGATTATCCGAATTCACCTGGAAGAGGATGCCGGAAAGCTTATTCATAAGGGAGATATTACCAGGGCGAATTATTCCTGGGTAGACTACAATCGTTCTGGAATTCCCTTAGCTGAGATTGTCACCAAACCGGAATTACAATCTCCAGAAGAGGCTCAACTCTTGGTAATAAAATTGAGAAATTTGGTTCAATATTTAGAGGTATGCGATGGAAATATGGAGGAAGGCTCCTTGCGATGTGATGCTAATATTTCCATCAGAGATAAATTGACAGGTGAATTAGGGACTAAAACTGAGATCAAAAACCTGAATTCATTACGAGCCGTAAAGAATGCCTTGCAATTTGAATTAGATCGACAGAAGAGACTTTTAGCTAAAGGAGAAAAGATAATTCAAGAAACCAGACACTGGGATGAATTAAAAAAGATTACTGTTTCTATGAGAGGGAAAGAAGAAGCACCTGACTATCGTTATTTTCCGGAACCCGACCTTTTGCCTTTAAGGATTGAAGAAGAAATTATACAAAGAATAAGAGAAGAGATTCCCGAATTGCCCGAAGAGAGAAAAGAAAGGCTAATTAAAGAATATAATCTTTCAGAAAAAGATGCAGAGATGTACACTTCTCATAAATCTTTAGGTGATTATTTTAAGCAGGCCGCAGATCTGTATCCTAATAAGCGGGTAATAAACAATTGGATAAAAGGAGAATTATTAGGTTGTCTGAGCAAAGAAAGAATAACTATAGAAAAATCTCCAGTCTCCCCCAAAAAATTGGTCGGATTATTGAATTTGATAGACCAGGGAATTATCAGTGGGAAAATGGCTAAGACAGTTCTAGAAAAAATGGTTAAGACCGGAAAAGAAGCCAGTCAGATAGTGGAAGAAGGTGAAATCAGACAAATTACCGACCAGGAGGAAATAATCAAGGTCATTGATTCAGTAATTAAGGAAAATACCGCCTCAGTAGAGGACTTAAAAAAAGGGAAAGAAAAAGCCCTCCATTATTTAATAGGTCAGGTTATGCGCCATACTGGAGGCAGAGCTAAGCCCGATTTTGTTAGTGAAGCTATCAAAAAGAGACTCCATATGTAATAAAGGTTAATATTAATGTCATAGGGAGGATGCCTTAATCGGGATAACCAAATACTATGCCTTACTCCTTACCAAAGGGAGGGAATCAGATTTTTTTAGCATAGCGTGCTGGATTAATTGAATTTAGTATATTTTTTCCCCGTATTTTATTTAGAAGTTTTTCTCACCTTTTAAAAAAAGAAAAAACTTTTTTAAGCTGTCTGGACCATTTCTTCTTTAATTTTTTCAATTATCTGTTCAAATTTTTTAGAATATTTTTCTTCGTGCTGGGTTATAAAAGCCTTCCACTGAGGATTTTGTTGTAGTGCCTCATCAACACTTAATTGCATAAGTATTATTTTATCACCCTGTCGGATAGTTTTAATCCTGGATTGGGGATCATTTTCTATCTCTGATTTTGCTTTTTTCTCCATATAATCTTTAGTTTTAGAGAATTCTTCTTTTAATAAGGTTAGCTGATGGAGAAGATTTTCCAGAGTAGAAATATTGGGAGTATTTTTTAAACTTTCTAAAGCTAGAATCCCTTCTTTCCTTAATTTCAACTCATAAGGATTATTATTAAAATTTAAAGAATTGAGCAGGATCATTTGAGCACAATTAAGCGAGAGTGGACTGCTCCCCTGTAATCTCTTCCATAAATCATTTACTGTAATTCTTCCTTTAAAGAATTTAGATAATATTGCTTTAATTTTTTCTTCTTCCTTAATTTCTTGAATTTCTTGAGAAGATAGCCTATCTACTTGCCCGACCTTTTCCATGGCAATTTCCCAGGCACTTTTAAGTTTACCCATTTAACGTTTCCTCCTGAAAAGATTAAAGAATCTATCTTGATAATATTCGAAAAATCCCCATTTATCCAACTCGACTTTCAATTTAGCAGGATCAATTCTTCCTTCTTCTGCCAGTTTAAATAATTTTTCGATTTCATTTCTGGCAATCAGGGGTATCCCATATTTGTCTTTGGAGATGATAGCTTGTCCAATTTTATTTATATCCAAAAATCCTTTTCTCTGGAAATCTGGAATTTGCACACTATAAATACTTTTAACCATCATATCCAGAATGAATTTAGAAAGGGAAATATCCCATAAACCAGCTGCACCTTTTATGATAGCCGATAAGGAATCATTCTTTCGATCAATTTCTTTGCTGATTTTTTCTGCTACCGCAAATAGCGAACCAGAAACAAAGCTCATCTCCTCAAATTCTTTGCTTACTTTGAATTGATATAAAATTCCAGCTAAATCTGGAAATTCATTAGCCAGGGTTTCTAGAGCCTTTCTGGCTTCTTTGCTGAAACCTTCTATTCTAAACATATAGCCAGGGGTAAGTAATTTAGGTTTATGCCAGCTTATTCTTCCTTCTCTCACCACCGTTTCGGATTTATTTCTAGTAAATTCAAGGTATATTGGTTCGGTTAATAAATAATAATGAATGGTGGAAGAACCGAAAGTAGAAATTAACTGTTTTGGCATTCTTAAGATTTCAGTATTTTCTAAAGCTTCGATTATTCTTTTATCCATTGTTTTTATCCTTTATCTTACCGATAAGTTAATCAGATTTTTTAAAAGATAAGCTATTAAGGCATTCTGTTTTCTTCATCTTAACCTTACAGTCAGAATTTTAATTAAAGCAGGAAAAAAGTCAAGTGAAAAATATTTTATCTTCTTCTTGGTTGTACTCTTAATGCATGATAAAATGATAAATAAAAATCTTTTAATTAACTATTTCGATTATTTAATTATATTATACTACAAAATTAAAGACTCATTTATAATTTAGTCAGATAGAATTAATCTGTTCTATAGTTTTAAATCAAAAGAAAACAACAACTACCAGGAGGGAAATATAAGAACCCTTAACTAATCATTTAATAACCCGAGTAGTGATTTTAAAAAGATAAAGAGGTGATTAAAATTAGAAGAATTATTATAGGAGTTATGGGAAGTGGAAAGAGCTTAAATAGGGAAGATTATCAAAGAGCTTATCAAGTAGGCGCTTTAATTGCCCAAGAGGGGTGGATCCTGCTCAATGGAGGTAGAGCTTCCGGAGTAATGGATGCCTCGGCTCGCGGAGCCAAAGAGCACGGTGGTTTAACCATTGGTATTTTGCCGGTTGCTGACCCAGATTGGGCTTCTTCCTATATTGATATACCCATCTTAACCGGCCTTGGACTAGCCCGAAATTATATCAATGTTTTAACCAGTCAGGTGGTAGTGGCTCTTCCTGGAGGAACGGGAACTATATCCGAAGTGGCGTTAGCCTTAAACATTGGGAAGAGAGTGATTTCCTTGAACTTTAATTTAGATCCATTATTTGAAAATTATCGCCGGGAAAAGCAATTAGTCTATGCCCGGACTCCAGAAGAAGTGATCGAGCTCATTAAAAATATTTTATTCGGCGAGAATGCACCGGATCAAGAAGGGGATCATCATGTCTAAGCTATTAATGAGAGTGGATGGTTCCTGCTATCCCAATCCTGGTAACATGGCTATCGGGATTGTAATTTACCGAGATGGGGAGCTAATAAAAAAGATTAGTGAGACCATTGGTTACGGTACTAATAATATTGCTGAGTACAAAGCCTTGATTCGAGGATTGGAAGAAATCAAGGAAATGAAGGCAGAAAGGATTGATATTTATTGTGATAGTCAGCTGGTAGTTAAGCAATTAAATGGTATATATAAAGTTAAGGATAAAACAATAATTGAACTATTTAAACAGGTAGAAAGTTTAGTGCAGAAGTTTACCGGAAAGGTAAGTTTTATCTGGGAAAAGAGAGATCATAATCGCATAGCTGACCAGTTAGCCAGAAAATCTATTTTAGTAGAAGAAAGAAAGAAAAGAGAGAAAGCAGCAGAAAAATTAGAGGTAATAAAAGGGGAAGGTTATTTTTTAGTGAGTAGTTCTCAGCAAGGAAAATACTACCGAGTAGATCTGGAGAAGCCCGAATGTGATTGTGAAGATTTTACCAAAAGGACTTTTCAGAGAAAGATGGAATGTAAGCATATTATTGCGGTAAAAAAATTTATCGAGAAAGAGGAAAAGGGAAGAAAAATAACTAGCAGACCTCGAATGAAGGTGTTGATTTTAAGCAGAATGGTAAAGCCAGAAGTCTGGAAGAAACTCCTTGCTAGATTAAATAGAAAAACAAAAATAGATTTAGAATTAGTCATTCCTAACGGAGAGTCCAAGGAGGTAATTAAACAACATTTAAGTGAGGCAGAGGTGGTTATAGGAGGAAACTTAACCCAGGAAGACCTTGTTCTGGCAAAAAAATTAAAATTATTGCAAATACCCTTTGCGGGTGTAGATCAGTTGGATTTTAATTTATTTAAACAATTTCCTTCTCTTTATATTTGCAATGTACATACTAATAAAAAAGCAGTAGCGGAGCACGCATTTGCCTTACTGCTTGCTTTAGCAAAAAAGGTAGTAAGTTACGATCGGGATTTAAGAAAGGGAATCTGGCATGGATTTTCCACTGGAGAACCAATTATTCAACTAAAGGGTAAATCTTTAGGGATAATTGGTCTCGGTTCCATAGGCTGGGAAATAGCCCTACTAGCCAAGAGTTTTGGAATGCAGGTCTATGCTTTGAAACACAGAATAAAGAGAGGAGATTTGGAAAAGAAAAAAGTTATCGAGTTTCTTGGCGAAAGTAAAGATTTGTCAAAAGTAATTAAAAAATCAGATTTCATAATTATTACTTTGCCCCTTACTTCTAAAACCAAAGGATTGATTGGATATGAGGAATTAAAATTGATGAAGGGAAAATATCTGATTAATGTAGCCCGGGGAGAGATAATTGTAGAAGAAGATTTATATAAAGTACTAAAAGAAGAATACCTTGCCGGGGCAGCTATAGACACCTGGTACCAGTATCCCTCTGCTGAAAAAAGGGAAGTATTGCCCAGTAAATATGATTTTCACACTTTAGATAATCTGGTAATGAGTCCGCATACTGCCGGTTATACTGATCAAGCACTGGAAGAGAATATTAAAGCTGTATTCGACAATCTGGTAAGAATTTACTACGGAGAAGAACCAGAAAGTCAAGTAAACGTAGAACTGGAGTATTGATCTAAATAGTACCAGCCCGGTAGGTTATATGGTAAGGAGTAATAAGTAAAAAGTAAATTATTTAGCTTATCGATTTTGGAAGTCTCCCATTTTAAGTTTATCTCCGGTCACTTCTCCCTCGTTGTTCTTTTGCCTCCTTATTACTCCTCATCTCTCACTATGTGTTTCATAGGCTATACTTTTCTAGAGCCAAAGATTCAGGGTTTACTTAAATATTTTAAAAATTCTGAATCTGCAGAGAGTACCACCGTGGTCTTCTCATTCAAAGTATTTTTATAAGCCTCTAAAGTTCTGAAAAAACTATAGAATTCAGGGTCTTGGTTGAAACTCTCGGCATAAATCTTTATCGCTTCAGCATCTCCTTCACCTCTTAGAATTTGTGCATTTTTGTAAGCGTCTGCCAGGATAATAGTCTTTTCTCTTTCTGTTTCTGCGATAATCTTAGCAGATTCCTCCTGCCCCTCGGCTCGGTATTGTTTAGCAATCCTTTCTCTTTCTGCTTTCATTCGGTCATAAATATATTTCTCATTTTCGGCAGGTAAGTCTACTCGCTTAATCCGCACATCAACTATTTCTATCCCGTAGGTGTTTGACTTTTCATTACTTTTTTGGGTTACCCTCTCCATAATTGCACTTCTCTTTTCGGAAATGATTTCATTCATATTAAATAATCCTAAGTCAATGCGCAATTCTGAATAGATAATATCATCCAGTCTGGTTTGGGCTCCATTAATATCCCGTACGGTCTGTAGAAAAAGTAGGGGATCGATTATTCTCCAGCGAGCATAGTTATCTACAATTAAGGTCTTTTTATCTTTGGTAATAATTTCAGTAGGAGCAGCATCATAGATTAATAATCGGTCTTCAAAGAAGACTACATTCTGGATAAAGGGAATTTTATAATGCAATCCTGCTTCTTGAATAGCCTTAATCGGTTTGCCAAATTGGAGCACAATGGCTTGCCTGGTTTCATCAACTACAAAAAAAGAAAAATTCACGATTATCAGAATAATGATTATAGCGATTATAAAAAGAGTTAGTTTTTTCATTACTTCTTCACCTCCTGAGTAGTAGTGGTTAAAAGATTCAAATCCGTTAAGGGTAGAAGATTGATTAAAGAACCATGGTCCTCTAAATCAAGGATAAATTTTTTCATCTGGGGGAGAATTTCTTCCATAGTTTCTAAATAGATACGGAGCTGAGTAACATATTCTCCATTCTTATATTCAGATAAGATTTTATTAAATTTTTCCACCTCACCCTCTGCCTTTCTGATTCTTTCTATTTTATATCCCTCTGCTTCTTTAACCATTTTAGCGGCTTCACCACGAGCTTTAGGAATTACATCATTTCTATATCCTTCCGCCTGATTGATATATTTACTTTTATCCTCCTTGGCGCTGGCTACATCCTTAAAGGCATCCTGGACTTCCTGAGGTGGATTTACATCCTGTAACTGTACTGCTACTATCAGGATCCCTGAATCATAGCTATCCAGAAGTCTTTGTAATAAATTTTTGGTCTCTTCCTGAATTTCATATTTACCAATAGTAAGGGCTTCATCAATTCCCCTTGCTCCGATTACTTGTCTTAAGGCAGCTTCTGCAGCATCTTTTACACTCTGCTCTGGTAAAATAATCTTAAAAAGATATTTTACCGGATCTTTTATTTTATACTGCACGATTGCCTCTGCACTTACTATATTTTCATCTCCAGTTAACATTAAGGCTTCGGTAGGAATTTCCTGGTAACGAGTAGAAGGACCAGAACTTAAGGTCCGAAAACCTATTTCTACTCTTTTTACCTGAGTAACCGCAGGAGTTAATACTGTTTCTATAGGATAGGGAAGATGGTAATTTAATCCAGGGCTGGTTAAACGATTAAATTTACCAAATCTTTTTACTACCCCCTGTTCATCTGGCCGGACAATAAAGATTCCACTGGCCAGATAGAGAATAAGGATCAAGATTAACAAAATTCCGAAGATCTTTTTAGTTAAGGTTAATTTGGGTATCTTTTTGCTAAGATTGATTACCCTTTTTCTTTCTTCCTCATCATATTCTGACATCTTTCTTCCTCCTTTGAAATATTTGAAATAATAATAGAATATTATATTAAGAATATATCACCAATTTTACTTAATCTCAAATAAAGTATTCTCCCCTTTCTTTTAAAATTTAACCTTAATTTCTCTATTAATCACTCAATCACCTCCGTAGGTCATAAAAAGAAGGAGAGAAATTAGTTATTCACCTTGAAATGAAAAAATAAAAAAGCTATAATAATTAAAATTTAAAGGAAATGAGAAGATTTTATCCGGAAAGGTAAATGGATCAATAATTAAATGTTCTATTCTATTTAGAAAGGAAGTGGAAGGAAGGAATGACTTTAGTAACTACCAAAGAAATGTTAATCAAAGCGCAAAAAGAAAGATATGCAGTGGGAGCTTTTAATGCCAATAATATGGAGATAATTCAAGCTATTATTGAGACTGCAGAAGAAGAAAAAGCTCCCGTCATCTTACAGGCTTCGCAGGGAGCCATAAAGTATGCAGGATTGGAAAGTATTGTGGCTATGGTGAAAGTAGAAGCGGAAAG
>Ga0067045_1030132_pt1 | contig 16577 bp, 13 predicted proteins | sample TerdegcTABiofilm_FD_59184 | JGI IMG/M metagenome (GOLD analysis project Ga0067045, IMG submission 59184) | Combined Assembly of (Gp0054472, Gp0054536) Wastewater bioreactor microbial communities from Singapore -Terephthalate degrading...
GGCCCACTGGAACCGCCGATCATCCAGCCACAACCGGGCATAGGCGGAATTGATCGCGCGATTGCGCGCCTGGGGATCGGCGATCAGCCTGCCGCCGGGCGCCACGATAGCTTCGGCGCGCTGCTGGTAACCCCGCCAGAGGTTCTCGCAGCCCAGCTCAGGTCGTTCGCCAAAGGGCATCGAGGGCGCAACGCCGTGAGTACCCGGCGTCGTGGATGCAGGGCGATTGAGGTGGTTGTTGAGCGGCTGGCCTGTGGCTGGGCCACGGGGCGTCAAGGTGCGATCCTCGAACAACTGACTTCTGAGGGTCTGGTTGGCAATCAACCGCGGCGGCGGGTCACATTGGCATTGGCAGAGGTCGCCATCGAGAGCGGCGTTGCGCCCATCCATCAGGTCCACCAGGTGCGGGCCGTCGCAGACGATCAATCCGGTGCTGGCGCACTGCGGGCAATCGACTTCATCGCCTTCGCGGGCAATGGCCTGACCATCGATGGTGCTGTACGCCCAGCCCGTGCGTACGGTGCCGCCGGCGGTGGTTTTAGCCCCGACGGTGATGTGATAGCGCTTCATACGCGAGTTGTCCTTGTCTGATCTGCAGGGACAAGCACGCTAGGCGAAGGGAAATGTGGCGGGCTATCAGACGTTTCGTTATCTGGTGTGGGGTGCGTCTTTAATCAGGCGATGAGGTGATTGGCATAGGGTAGGTTTTTGCCCAGAGGTGCCCAGCTCGCTGCGATGCAACGAGCCAGGCGCCTGCGTGTTACTGAATCTCCTCCGGCTTGACGATCACCCAGTTCTTGTCCGCCGTCACTGGCAGCCCTTCCTTGGCCTGGGCCGCAGCGTGCTTGGCCATCATGCCGTTGATCTGGGCCATGTATTTGTCCTTGCGGTTGACCCACAGGTGGATGCCGCCCTTGGCCACGTCGACGCTGTGGAACAGCATGTAGCCGTCGCTGGTCGGGGTATCGCCGCCCACCAGCACTGGTTTTTTCCACTCATCGATGTAGGTCAGGATCGCGGCCTGCTTGCCAGCCATCCAGGTCGCGGGGGTCCACAGGTACGGGGTCAGCTCCAGGCCCAGGTTGGCTTTCTCGTCATACTTGCCGGCGCTGATCTGCTTGCGCGCGGTGGTCAGCTCGCCGCTTTTGCGGTCCTTGAGCAGCATCGTCACGCCGATCACGTTTTGCGGTTTGACGTTGTAGCCATACTTGGGATCGGAGGCGACCATGCGCACCAGCTCTTCCGAGGCGGCGGTCATCACATAGACCTCGATCCCGTTTTCCATCAGCTTGTTGTACAGCTCGGCTTGCCCGGTGAAGATCTTCGGTGGGTTGACCTCGATGGTCTTGACCACGTCGCCGTCGTAATAGGTGCTGGGCACTGGCTTGCCGGAGGCCATCAACTCGTCGACGTAGCCCTTGAGTTCCTTGAGGGTGAAGCCGGAAAAGACCTGGGCGACCCAGGGGTAGCAGACCATGTCATCGAGCTCGCACAGCCGGTAGTAGTAACTGAACAGGCTTTCCTGGTGCTCGGCGGTGTCCTTGAACGGGATCAGTTTCAGGGAGGGGTCCAGCTTCTCGCGGGTGATCAGGCCCTTGTTTTCCATGAACGGCAACAGCGACTCTTCCAGGTCGTAGCGGTAGCTGGTGTTGTCCATGTCGAACACCGCGTAGTTACCCTTGTTGGCGTTGGCCGCGATCATCGCGTCCAGTTGTTTGGCCTGATCCTGGGGCCAATGTTTGAGATCGGTGGCGAACACCTGGCCGGCAAGGCCCAGGCACATGGCGACGGCTAACACGTGCGTGGCGACTTTCATGTGCATTTCTCCCTGAATGAAAGTCATCGACGCTAACAAATCTGCATGACCGTCCCCGTCTGAGCGCGACCGCTTGCGTGCTGATTCCGTCACCGGCATAACCGACAGCGTCAGGCCCTTATTCCAAAAACGACAGTCACCATGCGTTTTTGATATTAATTCAATAGATTTCAAGCTGTTAGGCTTGCCGGTTCGCAATTGCCCCGTGAGGCAATTGGCACAAGTCTTTTTTGGAGTCTCGATGAATCTGCCGCTGTTCCTCAATCTGCTGGTGTTCCTGGCCTTGCTGTTTGGCCTGGCACAAACCCGCCACACCACCTGGAGCCTGGCCAAGAAAGTGCTGCTGGCACTGGTCATGGGCGTGGCGTTTGGCGTGGCTTTGCACACGATTTACGGTGCTGGCAACCCCGTGCTCAAAGCCTCCATCGGCTGGTTCGACCTGGTGGGCAACGGTTACGTGCAACTGCTGCAAATGATCGTGATCCCCTTGGTATTTGCTTCGATCCTCAGTGCTGTTGCCAGGCTGCACAATGCCTCCTCCCTGGGCAAGATCAGCTTCCTGACCATCGGCACCCTGCTGTTCACCACCGCCATCGCGGCGCTGATCGGCATTGGCCTGACCAACCTGTTCGGCCTGACCGCCGAAGGCCTGGTGGCCGGCACCCAGGAAATGGCGCGCCTGCAAACCATCCAGAGCGACTACGCGGGCAAGGTCGCCGACCTCAATGTGCCGCAGTTGCTGCTGTCGTTCATCCCGCAGAACCCGTTCGCCGACCTGGCCCGCGCCAAGCCGACGTCGATCATCAGCGTGGTGATTTTTGCCGCCTTCCTCGGTATTGCAGCCCTGCAATTGCTCAAGGATGACGTGGAAAAAGGTCAGAAAGTGATCAACGCCATCGATACCCTGCAAGCCTGGGTGATGCGCCTGGTGCGCCTGGTGATGAAGTTGACCCCCTACGGCGTGCTGGCGCTGATGACCAAAGTGGTCGCCGGCTCCAACCTGCAGGACATCATCAAGCTCGGCAGTTTCGTGGTGGTGTCGTACCTGGGCCTGGGCCTGATGTTCGTAGTCCACGGCCTGCTGGTGGCGTTGGCCGGGATCAACCCGCTGCGCTTTTTCCGCAAGGTCTGGCCGGTACTGACCTTCGCCTTCACCAGCCGCTCCAGCGCCGCGAGCATTCCGCTGAGCATCGAAGCACAAACCCGCCGCCTGGGGATTCCGCAGTCGATCGCCAGCTTCGCCGCTTCGTTTGGCGCCACCATTGGCCAGAACGGCTGTGCCGGTCTCTATCCGGCGATGTTGGCGGTGATGGTCGCCCCGACCGTGGGCATCAACCCGCTCGACCCGCTGTGGATCGCAACATTGGTGGCGATTGTGACCTTGAGTTCGGCCGGGGTGGCCGGGGTCGGCGGTGGCGCTACCTTTGCCGCGCTGATCGTGCTGCCGGCCATGGGCTTGCCGGTGTCACTGGTGGCGCTGCTGATTTCGGTCGAGCCGCTGATCGACATGGGCCGCACGGCGCTGAACGTCAGTGGTTCGATGACGGCCGGGGCGATTACCAGCCAGATCATGCAGCAGACGGATAAAGAGCTGCTGCAGGCTGATGAGCACGAGGAGTTGGCGCACGCTTAAATTCTTTAGCGTCTGATCTGGCCTCATCGCCAGCAGGCTGGCTCCCACAGGGATTTTTGGTGTTCATACAATCTGTGTTTCACCTCAAACCCACTGTGGGAGCCAGCCTGCTGGCGATGCTTTCAGGCTTTTTCCCAGATTTCGAAGCTGTACGCCGGCTTGTCGCCTTCGGCCGGATTCGGCAGATTCGACACCCGCTTCCACTGGTTCAAATCAAACGCCGGAAACCACGCATCCCCCTCGGGGCTCAGCGCCACGCGGGTCAGGTACAGCCGATCGGCCTGGGCCAATCCTTGCGCATATAGCTGCGCGCCGCCAATCAGCATCAACTCATCGACACCTTGTTCCAGCGCCCATTGCTGTGCTCGCTCGACGGCGGCGTCCAGCGACGGATAGACCTCGGCGCCTTCCAGCTGCAGGTCGGCCTGGCGGCTGACGACGATATTCAACCGCCCCGGCAACGGCCTGCCGAGGGAATCCCAGGTCTTGCGACCCATGATGATCGGCTTGCCCAGGGTGGTGGCCTTGAAGTATTTGAAATCCCCCGGCAGGTGCCAGGGCATGCTGTTGTCGACGCCGATCACGCGGTTTTCACCGAGGGCTGCGATCAGGCTCAAAGGGAGAGTTTTTTTCATGCCGGCGAGGATACCAGAGCCGGGCTTTCCCCGATAAGCGCCACAGCGGTTATGCTCACAGCTCATTTAAGCGACGGGATGCCGCGTGACTGAACTGAACAACCTCTGGCTGACAGAAACCATCCGCCTGCGCGAAGAGCACGCCGGCCCCCTGGAAGATCTGGAAGCCAACCGACTGGCCCGCAGCGCGGCCGGCGATTTGCCGAAGCGTATTCAGCGCCGTGCCCTATGGCTGGCGGAACGCGATGGCTTGAGCGACGCACTCAAACACTGGCTGCAAGGTGCGCGACTGGCGCTGATCGTACTGACGGTGTTGGCCGTGGTCAGCGGCGCCGGCCTGGCGTTTGCCGCAATGGGCGACGGACTGCACCCGGTGAATGTGTTCTGGGCCTTGGGCAGCCTGCTCGGCCTTAATCTGATTCTATTGTTGAGTTGGGCGCTGGGCCTGGTGTTTGCCGGTGAACACGGCGCCAGCCTCGGGCGCCTGTGGCTGTGGCTCAGTGAAAAATTTGCCCGGGATGCCAAAGCCGCGCAACTGGCGCCGGCCCTGCTGCTGTTGCTGCAACGGCAGAAACTCAATCGCTGGGCCATCGGCGTGCTGGTCAACAGCCTGTGGTTGCTGGCGATGCTCAGTGCACTGGTGATCTTGCTGACGCTGATGGCGACCCGGCGCTATGGCTTCGTCTGGGAAACCACCATTCTCAGCGCCGACACCTTTATTGCCGTGACCCAGGCGCTCGGCGCACTGCCGGCCCTCCTCGGCTTCAGCGTGCCGACCGAAGAAATGATCCGCGCCAGTGGCGATGCCGCACTGAATATCGAAAGTGCCCGGCAGGCCTGGGCCGCATGGTTGGTCGGTGTGCTGCTGGTGTACGGCGTGGTGCCGCGCTTGTTGCTCGCGGTGTTGTGCCTGTGGCGCTGGAAATCCGGGAAAGCGGCCCTGTGCCTGGATTTAAACCTGCCCGGCTACGCCCAACTGCGCGAACGGTTGATGCCCACCAGCGAACGCCTGGGCGTCAGCGATGCCGCGCCGCAGCAACTTCATCGCGTGGAAAGCGGCGTCAGTGAACAGCAAAGCGAGGGCGCGTTACTGGTCGCCATCGAACTGGACGACGACCGCCCCTGGCCACCGCAACTGCCGAACAACGTCAGCAACGCCGGCATCCTCGACAGCCGTGAATCGCGGAACAAACTGCTCGAACAGTTGAGTCGTTTTCCCCCGGCACGCTTGGCCATCGCCTGCGATCCGCGGCGCTCACCGGATCGCGGCAGCCTCGCATTGATCGCCGAACTGGCCCGCAACGCCAGCGCCACCCGCGTGTGGTTGCTGCAGGCACCACCCGGCGAAGCGCTGGACGCCGATCGCCTCGGCGATTGGCATGTGGCGTTGGAACAACTGGAGCTGCCGTTTGCCGATTGTGCGCCGATGAACTGGCTGGAGACGGGTCATGACTGACACCAACAAGCAGCCTCTGAAACTCGCCGTCGTCGGCCACACCAACGTCGGCAAAACCTCGCTCTTGCGCACCCTGACCCGCGATGTCGGTTTCGGCGAAGTGTCCCACCGCCCCAGCACCACGCGGCATGTAGAAGGTGCGCGGCTGTCGGTGGACGGCGAGCCATTGCTCGACCTGTACGACACGCCCGGCCTGGAAGACGCCATCGCCCTGCTTGATTACCTCGAACGCCTGGAACGCCCCGGCGAGCGCCTCGATGGTCCAGCGCGACTGGCACGTTTCCTCGATGGCAGTGAAGCGCGGCAGCGTTTCGAACAGGAAGCCAAAGTCCTGCGTCAGTTACTGGCCTCGGACGCCGGTCTCTATGTGATCGACGCCCGGGAGCCGGTGCTGGCCAAGTACCGCGATGAGCTGGAAGTGTTGGCCAGTTGCGGTAAACCGCTGCTGCCGGTGCTGAATTTCGTCAGCAGCGCCAACCATCGCGAACCGGCATGGCGTGAAGCATTAGCGCGGCTGGGTCTGCATGCACTGGTGCGATTCGACAGCGTCGCGCCGCCGGAGGATGGCGAGCGCCGCCTCTATGAAAGCCTCGCCCTGCTGCTGGAAACTGCGCGACCGCAACTGGAGCGCCTGATCGCCGACCAGCAGGCGCAACGCCTGGCGCGCCAGCAAAGCGCTGCCCGCTTGATCGCCGAATTGCTGATCGACTGCGCCGCCTGCCGCCGCAGCGTGGCCAGCGACGCCGAGCAGGAGCAGCAGGCCATCGCCCAACTGCGCAAAGCCGTGCGCCAACGCGAACAGCGTTGCGTCGAAGCCCTGCTCAAGCTCTACGCCTTCCGCCCGCAGGACGCGGCCGCCAGCGATCTGCCGCTGCTGGACGGACGCTGGGGTGATGATTTGTTCAACCCCGAAACCCTCAAGCAACTGGGGGTTCGCGTCGGTGGTGGGATTGCCGCAGGAGCGGCGGCCGGGGCCGGCGTCGACCTGCTGGTGGGTGGCCTGACCCTCGGCGCGGCCGCACTGGCCGGCGCGATTGCCGGCGGTGCCCTGCAAACCGCGCGCAGTTACGGCAGCCGTTTGCTGGGCAAGATCAAGGGCCAGCGCGAGCTGACGGTCGACGACAGCGTGTTGCGTTTACTAGCACTGCGCCAGCGCCAACTGGTGCTCGCCCTCGACCAGCGCGGGCATGCCGCAATGGACAGCATCCAGCTGGCCACGCCCCAGGACAAGAGCTGGCGTGAAGGCAAGCTGCCCGAAGCCTTGAGCAAGGCCCGGGCGCATCCACAATGGTCGTCACTCAATCCCCAGGGCAAATTGAACCAGGCCGAGCGCCAGGAGCAGGTGGAGCTGTTGGCGCAGAAGGTGATCGGCGACTAACCCTGTAGCAGCTGCAACGCCTTGCCCTTCAAAACGGCCAGGTCGATCACCGGCACATTCATTTCCTTGGCCTGCTCATCCCACTGGCGCATGCGCAAGCTGACGGCGCACAGCGGGTCGCGGGCGAACACCCGGGCTTCGTCCTCGCTCATCACCCCACCCTGGTATTCCAGGGTGCGGCGACTGGCTTCACTCAGGCGCTGGTAGTAGCCGGGTTCGGTCAACGTCAGGTAACGCTTGGCTTGCACGTGATACTCCACCAACCGCGCCATGCGCTCGCTGAAACCCTGGCGCCGCAAGTAGTCGGCACCGAGGCGTTCATGGCTGACCACGCCAAACCCACCCATGTTCTGTGTGCTCTCGCTGCACAGATGGCCGATGTCGTGGAAGAACGCCGCCAGCACCACCTCATCGTCGAAACCCTCGGCCATGGCCAGTTCGGCAGCCTGGGACATATGCTCGATCTGCGACACGGGTTCGCCGATGTAATCGCTGGCACCGAAGCGCTCATACCAGCCGAACACTTCGGCGATCACTTGCTCAGTGCGGTCCATCAGTGCGCTCCAAATAATGTGCTGATGTTGGATTCGGCCATCGCCGGGCCGACGCTCATGCCCACGCCCGTGTGCATCAGGGCGGCATGCACGCCTGGCGCGGCCTGCAGGAAGGAAAACGGCGCCGGCCCTTGAGCACCATAGACGCCCTGCCAGCGCTCGACCACCTGCACCTTGCAACCCAGGGTCTGCTCGGCCAGCTCGATCATCCAGTCATCCACCTGCTCGGCATTGAACGGCGATGGATCGCTGCCGTAGTGGTGAGAGTCGCCAATGATCAGCTCACCATGGGGTATCGGGCTGATCAGCAGGTGAATGCCCTGTTCATGCAGGTGCGGGGTCTCTCGCAGAATCTGCGCCTGCACGGCCTGCGCTTGCGGCAGGTCGGCGAACGCACCGTAGTGCACGCAGCTCAACCCGGTGAGCAAGGCGTGTTGCAGATTGAGGTCGATCAGCGGCCGGGCGCGGAGCATTTGCAAGCGACAGACCTGCGGCTTGAGCGCGGCAATGGGCTCGGCCAACAGGGTTTGGTAATCGTGACCGGAACAGACAATGATCTGCTCGCCACTGAAGCTGCCCGCGGTGCTGTGCACACGCCCCGGCTCGACGTCGCGCACCAGGGTCGAGAAGTGAAACTCGACCGCCAGCTCCCGGCGCAGGTAGTCGATCAAGGCTGGGAGGGCCTCGCGGGAATACAGCTGCTGATCGTCCAGGCCATGCAACGCCGCGCGGTGATGGCTGAACTGGCCGCCATACAGATCACGCAACGCCGCGCCGCGCAGCAGTTCGACGCGGTAACCGTGCTCGATCGCGCGGCCTTCGCAGAAGGCTGACAACAGTTGCTCTTCCGCTTCGGTGCGGGCAAACAGATAGGAGCCGTTGCGTTTGAGTTGCAAGCCGGCGAGCTGCGCCCATTGGCCCCAGATATCCCGGCTGGCCCTGGCCAGTTCGAGCATCTGCCCGGGCGGTTGACCGGTGACCAGGGCCTGGCCGAAATTGCGCACCGAGGCCCCCAGGGGCGTGGCGCTGCGTTCGAAAACCCTGACCTTGAGGCCACGTTTGGCGGCGGCATAGGCGTGGGACAGCCCGAGAATGCCGGCGCCGACGATCAGTAGGTCGTTGTGTTGTGTCATTAAGAGATGTCCTGAATTCAAAGCCGCCTTCGCGGGCAAGCGGAGCGCCGCCCGGCCCGCTCCCACAGAGGACGCATTCCACTGTGGGAGCGGGCTGCCCGCGATAGGGCCCCTCAGCCAATAGAGAGCTTACTTGGCCGCCACTTTCTCGGACTTGCCGTCATAACGCTTGCGCCACTCGGCCAGGATCTCGTCGCGGTTTTTCGAGGCCCAGGCGAAGTCGTTCTTGATCAGGCGCTGTTCGTAGTCGGCCGGCAGTTCGGTCTGCGGCTTGGCGATGCCGGGCTGGGCGAGCACGGCGAAGTTTTCCTTGTACAGCTCCATGGCCTCGGTGCTTGCGGAGAAGTCGGCGAGTTTCTTCGCGGCCTCTTCATGGGGCGTGCCCTTGATCACGGCGGTGGCTTCGATTTCCCAGCCCAGGCCCTCTTTCGGCAGGACGATGTCCAGCGGTGCGCCCTGGCGCTTCAACTGCACAGCCGGGTACTCGAAGGAAATGCCGATCGGGAATTCCCCGGCGGCCGCCAGCTTGCAGGGCTTGGAACCGGAGTGAACGTACTGGCCGATGTTCTGGTGCAGGTCGTCCATGTACTGCCAGCCCTGCTTCTCGCCAAAGGTCTGCAGCCAGGCGCTGACGTCAAGGAAACCGGTGCCCGAGGATGCCGGGTTGGGCATGACGATCTTGCCTTTGTACTCAGGCTTGGTCAGGTCCTGCCAGCTCACCGGCTTGCTCAGGCCCTGCTTCTCGGCTTCCACGGTGTTGAAGCAGATGGTCGCGGCCCACACGTCCATGCCCACCCAGGCCGGCGGGTTGGCGGCGTCGCGGTAGTTAGCGCCGATCTTGCCCAGGTCCTTCGGTGCGTAGCTTTGCAGCATGCCTTGCTGATCGAGGATCGCCAGGCTCGACGCCGCCAGGCCCCAGACCGCATCGGCCTGCGGGCGGGCTTTTTCCGCCAGCAGCTTGGCGGTGATGATGCCGGTGGAGTCACGTACCCACTTGATCTCGACATCCGGGTTGGCCGCTTCGAACGCCTGCTTGTAGGTTTTCAGCTGTTCGGCTTCCAGCGCGGTGTAGACGGTCAGTTCGGTTTTCGCCGCGAAGGCGTTCATGCTGAAAGCAGTGAGGACAGCAGCGGCTAGAGCCAAGGGCTTGAACATGGTGCGGTTCCTTTCAGGTGCGGATCAGAGGGTTGTGGGGTTGAGTCGATTCAGTTGCCGGGCGCGGTCTGGCGCCAGGCCTGGGAGCGCCGCAGCAAGCCGCGCGAGGCCCAGGCCAGGAGCAGGGACACGCCCGCCGAGGTGAACAGGATCAGGGTCGACATGGCGGCGGCACCGCCGACGTTGCCGGCGTCGTCCATGTTCAGGACCGCCACCGCCGCGAGGATGGTGTCGGGGCTGTAGAGGAAGATCGCCGCCGAGACGGTGGTCATGGCCGAGACGAACAGATAGCGCACGATGTCCAGCAGCGCCGGCAGGCAGATCGGCACGGTGACGCGCAAATAGTGGCGGTACAGCGGCGCCTTGAGCGACAGCGCGGCGGCTTCGAACTCTGCGTCGAGTTGGCGCAGCGCGGTGGTGGCGGTCATTTGGGCGGTGGTCAGGTAGTGCGCAATGGTGCACACCACCAGCAGGGTCATGGTGCCGTAGAGCACATGCAGCGGGTTGCCGTTGAGGTTGAAGAAGAATACGTAGCCCAAGCCCAGGACCAGCCCCGGCACCGCCATCGGCACAAAGCTGAGCATGCGCAGCGCCAGGTTCAGGCCACGCTGGCCACGGGTCTTTTCCATCAGGTAGGCGCCGGTGAAGATCAGCCCGCTGCCGATCAGCGCCGAGCACAGGGCCATCTTCACGCTGTTGCCATAGGCCAGCCAGCCACCGCCTGCGGTGTCGCCGAACTGATAGTGCTTGAGCGACAACGACAGGTTGTACGGCCAGAATTTCACCAGCGAGGAGTACACCGCCATGCCGAACACCAGTAACAGCACGGTGCAGATCACCAGCACGATGCCCAGGTAACAGCCATCACGCAGTCGCGACGGCGCCGGTTGGAAGACTTGCGCCCGGCCGCTCATGGAGTCGCCATGGCGACGACGCAACCAGGCATCGACCGCAAAGCTGAGCAGTGCCGGCACCAACAGGACCATGCCGATCAGCGCACCGCGACCGAATTGCTGCTGGCCGACCACCGCCTTGTAGGCTTCCAGCGCCAACACCTGATAGTCGCCACCGACCACCACCGGCACGCCGAAGTCCGTGATGGTCAGGGTGAACACCAGGCAGAACGCGGCGAACACCGCCTGGCGCGTCGCCGGCCAGGTGATGCTGCGAAAGGCCCTGGATGGGCTCGCGCCCATGCTCGACGCGGCGTCGAACAGCCGCGCATCCGCCAGGGACAGCGCCGACAGCAGGATCATCAAGGCGTGGGGAAAGGTGTAGATCACCTCGCCCAGCACGATGCCCCAGAAACCGTAGATGTTGTCCGACAGCAGCCCACGCAGCAGGCCCTGGTTACCGAACAGGTACACCAGCGCGATGCCCGGCAGCATCGATGGCGCCATCAACGGCAGCAGCGACAGGCCGCGCCAGATGGCCTTGCCGGGGATCAGCGTGCGCTGCAGGGCGTAGGCAAACAGGTAGGCCAGCGGGACCACAATGGCCGCGACGCTGAGGGACACTTTCAGGCTGTTGCCGAGCAACCAGTGAAAGTTGGCACTGGTCAGCAGCTCGCGGGCGGCGACCAGGCCACCCCCTTGGCCGGCATCATTGCTGAAGCCGCGCCAGAAGATCGCCAGCAGCGGCATCAACACCGCGACGCTGAGCAGGCACAGGAGCAGGACCTTGCCGCCGAGGACAAAAATCCGGTCGCCGATCTGGGCTCGGGACGTCTGCCGAACCTGCTTGTGCGGTATCGGCAGGGCCATTTGCGTGCTCATCAGGCAAACACCTGCAGGCTGCGCGGTGGCAAGGCGACCATGATGTCCTGGGCACCGAGACGCGGCATGGCTTCGGGCGCCAGTTCGGCGAGCAGCGCATGGCCTGGCAGGTGATTGAGCTCAAAGCTCATGCGGCAGCGATTGCCCAGGAAGGTGATCTCACGCACCTTGGCCGGGAACAGGTTTTCCTCATGCACCAGCGGGTTGACGCTGATGGCTTCCGGGCGACAGAACAGCCGGCCGGACGCCGCTTTGCCGCTGTTATCGGCCAGGCGCACGGGCATCCCACCGACATGGGCGTGGCTGTCACTGCTGCGCTGGAACGGCAACCAGTTGCCCTGGCCGACGAACTCGGCAACGAATGGGGTGGCCGGGCGGTTGTAGATTTCCTGCGGGGTGGCGTACTGCTCGACCTTGCCGTTGTTCATCACGGCAATGCGGTCGGCCATCAGCATGGCCTCGTCCTGGTTGTGGGTCACCATCAGGGTGGTGATGCCCAGGCTGCGCTGCAATTGGCGCAACTCGGTGCACAGATGCTCGCGAACCCGGGCATCGAGGGCCGACATCGGCTCGTCCAGCAGCAGCAGTGAAGGCGCCGGCGCCAAGGCCCGGGCCAGTGCCACGCGCTGTTGCTGGCCACCAGACAACTGGCCGGGGTATTTCTTTTCACTGCCGGTCAGGCCCACCAGCTCGAGCATCTGCGCCACGCGCTGGCGCACTTGCTCACGGCCACTGCCGGCCAGGCCGTAGGCAATGTTGGCTTCGACGCTGAGGTTGGGAAACAGGGCGTAGGACTGGAACAGAATCCCGTAGTCCCGGGCCTGTGGGGCCAGACGGGAAACGTCACGATCCCCCAGGTACAACTCGCCGCGATCCTGGCGCTCCAGGCCGGCAATGCACCGCAGCAAGGTGGTCTTGCCGCAGCCCGAGGGACCGAGCAGGCACACCAGTTCACCGGCCTGCACGTCCAGTGAAACGTTATCCAGCGCGGTGAAGGCGCCGAAGCGCTTCTCGATACCGCGCACCTTCATCGGGGTGCCGGGGAAAACCTGGGCAGTTGCATTCGAGTGGTTCATGGACGGACCTCATCAAGCAGATGTGGGCCATCCTAGGGAGCGAATGCGTAGTTCGTGTGGCAGTGAGGCAAAAACCGCTGATAGTGGTATTGGGGGATTTTGGTTCAGCACCTACAGCAGCGGCTGTCTGCGATGAGGCATTGCTGGCACCGTAGATCTCAGGCCGGCGCCATTTCCTGCGCCAAACCCAGAAACGCCGCCGGCAACCGGGCACTCTTGCGCTCCTTGAGGCAATACAGGTATTCCGGGATCTGCGGCGCGTTCTCGATGCTCAACACCCGCAGTTGCGGGTCATGGGGCACTTCCTGGCGGGCGATGATGCTGATGCCGATATTGCGCAGTACCGCTTCACGAATCGATTCGCGGCTGCCGATTTCCAGCAGCGGGCCAAACCCCACCCCGGCACTGGCGAGCAATTCTTCGGTCAGGCGGCGGGTGGTCGAGCCGCTCTCGCGCATCAACAGGGTATGCCCGGCCAAGGCGCTCAGCGGCACGTGGTCGTGTACCGCCAGCGGATGATTGCGGTGCACGGCCAGCACCAACGGATCGCTGCCCAGCACCCGGCGGATCAAACGGGTGTCTTCCAGCAGTTGCGAGGACGCGGCCAGGTCCACCCGGTAGTCCTCCAAGGCTTCGAGAACCTGCTGGGAGTTGCCGATTTCCACCGAGACCTCCACCTGGGGCAGCCGCTCGCGGAAAGCTTTCACCAGGTCGAGAATGTAATACGGCGCGGTCGCGGCGATGCGCAATGCCCCCTGGACCTGACCACTGTTGCGCAGGAAAAACTCGATGTCGGCTTCCTGCTGCAGCAGTGTCTTGACCATGGGCAGCAGGCGCGCGCCCTCCTCGCTGACAGTCAGGCGGCGCCCGCCGCGGTAGAACAGCTCGACCGAGTACTGACTCTCCAGGTGGCGAATCTGGGTCGTCACCGTGGGCTGGCTCAGGCCGAGCTTTTTCGCTGCCAGGGTAATACTGCCCAAACGCGCGACCATGTAAAAAGCCTTCAGCTCGGCACTCAGCACATCAGCCTCTCTTTGTTTATTTGCGCAGCAGGCGCAGACCGTTGAACACCACCAGCAGGGCCACGCCCATGTCGGCAAACACGGCCATCCACATGGTGGCCAGTCCGAAGAAGGTTACCCCAAGAAAGATCGCCTTGATGACCAGGGCCAGGGCGATATTTTGCGTGAGGATATGGGACGTCTGGCGTGACAGGCGAATAAACGCTGGAATCTTGCGCAGATCGTCGTCCATCAGGGCGACATCAGCGGTCTCGATGGCGGTATCGGTACCGGCCGCCGCCATGGCGAACCCGATCTCGGCCCGGGCCAGCGCCGGCGCGTCGTTGATCCCGTCGCCCACCATGCCGACTCGGTGCCCCTGGGCATACAAGTCCTCGATCGCCTTGAGCTTGTCGGTTGGCAGCAAGTCACCCTGGGCCTGGTCGATGCCCACCTGCGCGGCAATCGCCCGCGCCGTGTGCGGGTTGTCGCCGGTCAGCATCAGGGTTTTCACCCCCAGCGCATGCAACTGCTCAATGGCCTCGCGGCTGGACTCCTTGACCGTGTCGGCTACGGCAAACAGGGCCAGCGGGCCAGAGGCGTCGAGCAACAGGACCACGGTCTTGCCTTGTTCTTCCAGGGCGGAGAGTTTTTCTTCCAGCGCTGGCGAGCACAGGCCCAGCTCCTCCACCAGGCGATGGTTGCCCAGATGGTAGGCCTGGCCGTCGATCTCGCCGCGCACACCACGGCCGGCCAGGGCTGCGAAGTTATCCACAGCGAGCAGGCTCAGGTCTTTATCCACAGCCGCCTTGGCGATGGCCAGCGATACCGGGTGGTCGGAGCGTCCAGCGAGGCTGGCGGCAAGCACCTGAGCGCGGGTCTCGACCGTGGGGTCCAGCGCCAGGTAGTCGGTTTGCACCGGCTTGCCATGGGTAATGGTGCCGGTCTTGTCCAAGGCCAGGAAGTCGAGCTTGTAGCCGCCCTCCAGGTACACGCCCCCCTTGATCAGGATGCCTTTGCGCGCAGCCGCCGCCAGGCCGCTGACGATGGTTACCGGGGTGGAAATCACCAGCGCACAAGGGCACGCCACCACCAGCAGCACCAGCGCGCGGTAGATCCAGTCGAACCAGGCCGCGCCCATGAACAACGGTGGAATCAGCGCCACACCGAGGGCAAAGACGAACACCACCGGGGTGTAGATTTTCGAGAAGCTGTCGACAAAACGCTGGGTCGGCGCACGCGCGCCCTGGGCTTCTTCCACGGCGTGGATGATCCGCGCCAGGGTCGAGTGGTTGGCGGCGGCGGTTACCCGGTACTCCAGGGCGCCGGCCTGGTTGATGGTGCCGGCGAACACCTTGTCGCCCACTGTCTTCTCCACCGGCAGGCTTTCCCCGGTAATGGGCGCCTGGTCGATGGTCGAGTTGCCGGCGACCACTTCGCCGTCCAGGCCAATGCGTTCACCCGGGCGAACCCGTACTAACGCGCCCAGCTCAACACTTTTAGCCTCACGTTCGACCCATGAACCGTCGGCCTGCTGCACCGTGACCTGTTCCGGGGTCATCTGCATCAGGCCGCTGATGGCATTGCGCGCGCGGTCGAGGGATTTGGCTTCGATCAGCTCGGCCACGGTGAACAGGAACATCACCATCGCCGCTTCCGGCCATTGGCCGATCAGCACGGCGCCGGTCACCGCGATGCTCATCAGGGCATTGATGTTCAGGTTGAGGTTCTTCAGGGCAATCCAGCCCTTTTTATAGGTGCCCAGACCGCCGCTGAGAATCGAAACCAGCGCGACCAGCGCCACCACCCAGGTCGGTGCGGAGCTGGTGAAGTGGATCACTTCGGCGGCCAGTGCCGTGACCCCGGAAAGCGCCAGCGGCCACCAGGGCTTTTTCACCGGCGCCGCGCGACTGTCATCCGCCTGCGCGCCGTCTTCGATCGGCTCGGCCAGCATGCCGATGGATTTGATCGCGTCGATGATCGGCGCCGTGGTCGGCAGGTCGTGGGTCACGCCCAGCACCCGGTTGATCAGGTTGAACTCCAGTTGCTGCACGCCGGCCAACTTGCCGAGCTTGTTCTGGATCAGCGTCTGTTCCGTCGGGCAGTCCATGGCCTCGATGCGGAAACGACTCAGGCGAGCGCCCTCGGTGGGCGCGTCACTGATTTTGACCAGCGCAGGCGCTGCACTTGAGCAGCAGGAGCCGCCGTGGCTAGCGTGATCGTGTTTATCTACCGGTTGAAGTTTGTCCCCGTGACTGTGCTCATGCGCAGTACCGGGTTTGTGGGTGTGCTGGGAATCGCTCATCAGGTCGCGTCCGTGTAGGTGCCTGTTGCCAAGTAAAGACCCTGTAGCCACTATAGGGTCAAGCACCCATTTGGAGATTATCGCGATGAAGATCGGAGAACTGGCGAAACTGACCGATTGCGCCGTCGAAACCATCCGCTACTACGAGCGTGAAGGCCTGCTGCCGGAGCCGGCCCGCAGCGACGGCAACTACCGCGTCTACACCCAGGCCCATGCCGAGCGCCTGACCTTCATCCGCAACTGCCGCACCCTGGACATGACCCTCGAAGAAATCCGCAGCCTGCTGGGCCTGCGCGACAGTCCACAGGACCAGTGCGAAAGCGTGAACGCCCTGATCGACGAACACATCCACCACGTCAAGGCACGGATCGACGGCCTGCTCGCCCTGCAGGCGCAACTCATCGACCTGCGCCAACGCTGCAGCGAAGGGCCGGATATCGAACAGTGCGGGATCTTGCAGCGCCTGGAAGTCAGTGGCGGAGTGGTTGCAACGGAGGTCGAACATTCCCACGTAGGCCGCAGCCACGGCCACTAGGCACATCACAAAACACTGTGGGACCGGGCTTGCCCGGGATGGCGGTGGGTCAGGGGCCATAAATGTTGGCTGTACCGGCCCCATCGCGGGCAAGCCCGCTCCCACAGGGGTGTTGCGTATGGCTT
>Ga0067045_1030133_pt1 | contig 16574 bp, 14 predicted proteins | sample TerdegcTABiofilm_FD_59184 | JGI IMG/M metagenome (GOLD analysis project Ga0067045, IMG submission 59184) | Combined Assembly of (Gp0054472, Gp0054536) Wastewater bioreactor microbial communities from Singapore -Terephthalate degrading...
ATGTCTTTCCTTCCATACCATCTTGCAGCTTTCATTTTTAATACCTTCTTATAGTTTTTTGCTTTCTCTCAAGCATTTCGCCTAACGGTATGCGGATAAAAGAAGTTGCTGAAGGCAATTTTGGTGAGGAAGCGTAGCACCGTAGCCTTTTATCCACTGTTATATGACCCGAAGGACAAGGTTGCGAAGCACCCGCAGAGTTCCGAACCCCGCTAAATTTTTCAACTATATCCTTATTTATCATTCTACTACCCTATTGGATAACCGCGTTTAATTTTCTAAATGCCATCTCCTCTGTCTGATAGCACTCAACTATTTTCTGTTTCATATTTTCCAATAAAGGTGTAGCATCTCTCTTCTGTAATTCAATCACTGCCTTTTTCATCAAATCATCCAACTCAACATTAATTTTTCCCATTTTCCCCAAGCCCCTTAATCCGTTTTCTTCAAATATCTGATTTTTTTCAATTGATAATTCTCTCATTCTTTTAAGTATCGGCCATGAATCTGGAAGAGCTGCAGTTGCAATCTCACTCCAAAGTTTTCCCGATTTTTGAAATATTTTGGCTACTTAATTTAATTCTGATTTATCTATTATAGAAGCAGACTCTTCAAGAAATTTAGCATACATAGGACGGAAGGCACTTCCTCCAGTACCACCAATCTCGGTATAAATAAAGGTATTGTAAAGGCAGTTAAAGAAATTCATACCTTTAGACTGTCCAGGCCATTTAAGAATAATATCTGCCCATTTCTTCATTCCTGAAAGTCCAATATTTCTTATAGGTGGATTTAACATATTCTGACAACTGCTTTTAATGCTTTCTTTGATAGCTTTATCCAGATTACTAATTTTTAAAGGATATTTCTTGATTTTCAACATTTTATTTTTAGGAGTAAATGGAGCATACTTTGAACTTCGAGCTTTCCTCAAATCCTCTATCGTAACATTTAATGAATTTCTGCTACGGTCAGAAATGTAAACCTTATTATTAATTTCATCTATACCATAAACAACAATGGCATGGCCTCCAAAGTGAGCGTCTTTAGGTAAAGCAAAATAAGGCAAGCAGGCCATATCCACAAAAATATTAACAGGTTCGCCTTGCTTTAGTAATTCTTTCAGCTCATAATATGCTTTCTTTTCGCTGTTTGTCTGGATAATATCTGCATCTATACCAATTCGTTTGCAGATGTTCAAAGTGAACTCATCTACTTTCACATTGCGACAACCTATAAATGGAGACGACATTTGCTTTGTATACCAATAAATAAAACCAATACCTCCACCAAGACCTAAAAGCATTTCTTCAGAAATATGTAATCCATGATAGGCAAAAATATTCTTCAATGCGGTTGTTTGACAATGCTTTCCGCCAAATTGATTAAATCCTTGAACTATTAATTTTTCGTTTTCTTTCATGCTTTCCATATTCCTATTTGTTATTTGAATTCTTATAATAATTTTTCCTTTTCAAAGGCGGAGTTCGAAATTTCAGATAACTTTTTCATATCGCATTGCATATATACTTCTAAGGCTTTTGTTATTTACATATGCATAAATTTCTATTATTTTATGCTTTTGTGTCCAAGTATGGCAATTTTTTTGTGTGAGATTGCTTTAAGCTCTCAGCTATCGCAGTGAAAGATAACTTGAAAGCCGAGCCTTATTCTAACCAGTATAGTTATTTTCATAGCATGCTAAAATTTAAGGAGATATGTCAAAGGGTATCTTTTTCTTTATGCTGGTTGTGTTTCCTGCAAGGTCTTGAGCAGTAAATCTAATCCAGAAATTGTCTTTCGTATAAGGTATATTAAATGAGAATGATCCATCATCTCTAACTTTTACAAGTTTAAGGTCTTCATCGTCTATTTCGTAATACAAAAATAGGCCTAAAGAGATATTCTCATCACTAATTTTACCTGTAACATAAAGAGAATCTTCATTTGGATTTTTCTCAATTTTAAGATCAAGTTTTGGAGGTATTCTATCTATTATGACTTTTGAACTTTTTCCAGTTACCCAATTTCCTGGATCCCTAAAGTCTTTACCGATTGGCAGAAGATATGGCTTAAATGTGTACATTCCATCGGGAAGATCATAGCCGTTCACATAGCCATCAAAGGAGATTCCAAAGAAACCTGAACCATATCTTTCTCTTCCATATGTAAGAACACCAATATGATTTTTCCCTTCTGCATCAAATAGATCAACTTCAACACCATCTGTCATATTCGGAGAAAGGAAATAAAAGTAATTATAGTCCCCCGAGTTATCATTATTTGGAGAAATTGCAACAGTTGGATAGGTAAAGCTTAAGAGAGTATAATCCATCTCTTTAAATTCCCCATAGTAAAACATAGCCTCTATATGCATCTTATTATTATCATCATAGTTTATCTTAAGACTAAATTCATTGTATCCTTTTTTAAGTTCATTATCAGAAGATATATTTAACTTAACATTAATGAGTCTTTCTTCACCAGAGTTAAGGCTAAAGCTATTCGGTTCGATAGAAATAGAAACTCCTTTTGTATCAAGCCCCTGTGCATTTATATTAATATTAGATAACTTGTCACCTTTATTTTTAAGAGTAAAACTAACTACTTTTTCTGAATCTTTCTTTATATCTTTAAACGATAAACTTACAGGGTCAGACACTATGTAGCCTTTAGAAGAGTTTAAGAGATGCATTCTTCCAGCACCCTGTAAGTAAACTGAGTATGGCGCATTTGTGGCTGGATCTATTAATTTTTCAGAATAATTTACAAGGAGTGATTTGATTTCCTTGGAAGTCCAATCAGGATGGAGCTGCTTCATAAGTGCAGCTCCTCCAGATACATGCGGAGCTGACATACTTGTTCCACTTGCATATGCATAAGAATCGCCTGGAGCTGAGGACAAAACATTGTATCCGGGAGCAGTTAAATCAGGCTTAAGCTCAAGATCAGGAGTTGGTCCCTCAGCAGAAAACGAAGCCATAAGACCTAAGTTATGATATTTTTCAAACTTTATTTGGATCTCTGGGTTTTCAAGCTCTTCTACAATCTTTAATAGTCTTTCTCCATCTTCTTTACTTATTGCAAGCATAGGAATATAGTCTCCACTTTCACCAAGAGTTCCACCAAAAGCACCTGGAACATTGTTATACACTATTGCAACAGAGGCTCCTGCATTCTTTGCATTAATATTTTTATCCCTAAATGAGAGTTCACCACGCTTAATAAGAACTGCCTTACCAGTTACATTTAAACCTTCATAATCGGTTGGTTTTCCAGTCCCGGGAATTGCGACAAGTTCATATTTTTCTCCTGCTGGAAGAGATGGCGAATAAGCCATCAAATTACCATAAATGCTTAATTTTTCACTATCGAGCAAGACATCAAACCCATTCTTTACTGACTCATCAGATGCAGCAACTGAAATTACCTCTTTCCCGGAGCTTGGCGAGGAAATTGGGAATCTATTATATTCGTTATCTCTTCTTCCATCATTTCCTGCAGAAGCAACAACTATCACACCAGCTTCAGCTGCATTATCGCAAGCAAGAGATAGAGGATCTAAAGTCCAACCATAATATTTACCAAGACTTAGATTTACTACATCACATTTATCAGCTACTGCCCTATCAAGTGCAGCAAGAATTGCATCACCACCTGTGCTTTTTCTTTGTCCGGAAAAAACTTTATATGCCATCAAGCTTGCATCCGGTGCAACACCTTTAGAAACTGGATTACCTGATGCAATTCCAGCCTCCCCTATTCCAGCTATAATCCCAGCAACATGAGTTCCATGAAAAGATATTGCAGGATCATAGGGAATTGCATTCATTTCAGCAAAGTCATAACCACCCTTTACTTTATAATTTGGTCCTATTCCTCCTCCAAGATCACCATGCCAATAGTCAATTCCTGTGTCAATTACCCCAACAAGAGTTCCTTTGCCAGTTATCGGGTTTCCATTGCTATCTTTTAGGTTCCAGACCTCAGGAGCATGCACTCCCGGAACTGAAAACTCTCTGTGAAGATAATATTCGTTTACTCCATAGATTTTTTCAACTTTTGGATTTTCCTCTAACTTCTTTAAATCTCTTTCAGAAGCCGAGATTGAAAAACCATTGAAGACATTTATGTATTCAAACTTAATTTTTGAGTCTTTAAGTGAAGAGTTCATGAAATTTAAAAAATATTTATGTTCCCTTAAAAGGTTATCTTTTGCGAGCTCAATTCTCTCCTCTGCGTCTTTGTATATGTTTTTATAGTTAGCATAATAAGAGAGTGGCTCTGATTTTAATTCAACAATTACCTCATCTGAAGATAATTCTTTAAATCTTTCAGCTAATTCCTCAGGAATTTTCGATTTAATAATTTGATTATGCTTATTCATTGCCACTGCTGGCAAAGAATAGCATAGAAAAGAGCTTACCAGAAAAACAATTAAAGTCTTTAAAAAGGAGTTATGTCTCATTTTGCCTCACTTTTCCTTTAAACAATTTTTCTACATAATATACTTATATATGAGTAAAAAACAATGAGAATTTTTACTATATCTGATATACATATTGAAGGGAAAAATAAGAAGATGGCATTTAACCTCCCTTCGATATTGTCAAATAAGCTAAAGAATGTAAAAGAGGAGAGCATCCTCATAATTGCTGGAGATATAACACCTTATATATCATCTTTGCATACTTATTTAATGTTATTCAAGGAATTGCCTCTAATTAAACTTTTTGTTGCTGGTAATCACGATATATGGGTCTCAGATGTTGGAGATTCATACTATAAATACAGATATATACTTAAGGATGCGGTTTTAGACGCTGGATTTCATTATCTGGACTTTGAGCCATTTATTTTTAATGAAGTTGGATTTGTGGGCAATATTGGATGGTATGACTATTCCTTCAGACAATTAAATGTTTATGTTCCCTTGAATTTAAAATTAATGAGAAGAGATGGAACATATATCTCATGGGAAGATTTAACCATTAGCGATTACGCAATAAAGGCTTTATATGCAGAAGTAAATGGTAGAATTAAGATGATTACTTCCTGGAATGATAGAATTTTTGTAAATTGGAGATTTAGTGATTTTGAATTTACAAGCTATTGCTTTGAAAAAATCAAAAAAGATTTCAGAGCTATTGAAGATAAAGTTCAAAAAATTGTTTTTATCTCGCACCACATTCATTTTTATGAAGGAGTTATCCAGAAGAAAACTCCAGAATGGGACTTTAATAATGCTTTTATGGGGAGTAAGGTAATAGGAGATTTTGTCAGAACTCATCCTAAAGTTTCTTCAATCATTTTTGGCCATTCACATGTAGCAGGAAAATGGCTTATAAATGGAAAAATTCCTGCTTATAATGCACCGCTTCTGATAAATAATAATAGTAGTAGTAGTAACTTTACAGAGATCAGCATATAAAAAACAGAGAAATATTATGGTATACTTTAACATAAGCTTTAATTTAGGATATTGAAATAACCTTTTTAAGGAGGAATACTTTGGAGCTTAAAGAATTTTATATAGAAAAGAATGTAATGCACGCAACAATAGCTTTTGAGGCAAAGGAAACAGATAATGCCTTTAAATGGGCTTATACCGAACTACTTTCATCTGTAAATGTGCCTGGCTTCAGAAAGGGACATATTCCCTACGAAGTTTTTAAAAGCTTTGTTGATAAAGATAGATTTTTGAGCAAGACTATAACAAAATTGTATTCCGAAGCTTTGAAACTCTTAATGCAGACAAATGAGAACCTGAACTATATTGATTTGCCAAGAGCCGAAAACCCAGATAATCCTACCGAAGGAAAGCCCTATGAAATTAAATTAATTTCTGAAATTTATCCTGATGTCTCACTTCCAGAGATAGAAGAAAAGGAATTAGAAATTAATATAAATAGAGATAAAGAGTCAATATTAAAAGATAAGATAAATGCACTATTAGAGGCAAATGCGACTTTTATCGAAAAAGAGGGAGCTCCAGAAGTAGGGGACTACGCTGTAGTTGCACATTATATCGAAGGAGAGAGTGAAGCTTCTGGAAGAAAGGAAACTTCACTTGTTGAGCTCGGGAAAGACGAAATATTCCCAGAAATCGACAGGGAGCTTCTCGATATGAAAGAAGGAGAAGAAAAAACTATCAAACGCAAGCTTGAAGATGGAAATGAGATCTCAATTCACTTAAAGATAATTGGTTTTAAGAAGAAGATACTGCCAATCTTGACAGAGGATTTTATAAAAAGTATTGGCTATGAAGAAACCTTAGAAAAATTTATGGAAGAGAAAAATAAAGAGGCTTTTGAGGAAGAGAAAAAAGAAGAAAAGAATATCCAGATAAATGCTTTATTTAACTATCTGATTGAGAATTCTAAGATCGAGGATATTCCTGAAAAACTGATTGATTCGTATATCGATGAGGAAGTTGAATCTTTTAAAGATGAAATTTTAAAATCAGGGCTGACAATGGATGAATTCTTAGAAAAGACCAATAGAACTCCTTCCTCTCTAAGAGAAGATTTCAAACCAAGAGCTGTTACTAAGGTAAAAATTGATCTAATTTTAAGAGAGGTCATAGTTAAAGAACCTCAGTTAAATCCAGATGAAAAAGAGGTTAATGAAAAAGTATTAGAGATAATGGGTAAATATAAAAATAGAGATGTAGATAAAGAAAAAATTAAAAATTGGATGAAAAATGAAATTGCAAAGCAAAAAGCAATTGACTTTTTGCTTTCAAAGGTTAAGTTTAAATGTGTTAAGGAGGAAATTAATAAATGACCTTAGTGCCATGGGTTATAGAACAAACCGCTTATGGTGAGAGACAATATGATATTTACTCTCGTCTTTTGAAGGATAGAATAATATTTATTGGAGACGTAATTGATGACAGTGCTGCTAATATTTTAATTGCTCAACTACTTTTTTTAGCAGCTGATAATGACTCAAAAGATATATCGATATATATTAATAGTCCTGGCGGGCTTGTAACAGCAGGGCTGGCAATATATGATACAATACAATACATTAAGCCACCTATTTCAACAATATGTCTTGGTTTAGCGGCAAGTATGGGAGCATTTCTCTTAGCTTCTGGAACAAAAGGAAAGAGATATGCACTTGCCCATTCAAGGATTATGATTCATCAACCACTTGGTGGAGCACAGGGACCAGCAACTGATGTAGAAATTCAGGTAAAAGAACTTTTAAAAATGCGTTCGCTTTTAAATGAACTATTAGCTAAACATACAGGGCAACCAGTCGAAAGAATTGAGCATGATACAGAGAGAGATTTTTATATGTCTCCAGAGGAAGCAAAAGAGTACGGGCTAATTGATGAAGTAATTACAGGAGGAATTTAATTTTTAGATATGCCAAAAAATAATAGCATTAAAAAAGAAAAAATTAACATTCCTACCATAAGGAAAGCAAATCTTCTTCCTATAAGGAATGTCGTGATATTTCCAAATACAGTTCAGCCATTAACTGTTGGAAGAGAAAAGTCAATAAAAGCAATTGAATCTGCACTTAAAAAGGATCGCTTTATAGTTGTTGCAACTCAGAAAAGTGAACAAATAGATGACCCCTCATTTGAAGACATCTACGATGTTGGTGTTGGTGCAGAGATTCTGCAAGTTGTAAAACTTCCTGATTCAACATTAAGGTTAATGATTGAAGGATTATTTAGGGTAAGAATCATTAATTATTTGGAAAGTGAAGATAAATTCGAAGTAGAAATTGAAACATATGTCCCCAAATTTGAAAACGACTCTATGACTATTGCTTTAACCAGAGAAGTAATTGATCTGTTTGAACAGTATTACCAGTTAAATAAGAGGCTCTCATCGGAAAATTACATCGACCTCATTAATATAAAGGATCCGGATAAACTATCTGACCTTGTTTCATCTTCAATTGTTCTTAATATCGAGGAGAAACAAGAGATACTCTCAACTTTTAATATTGAAGAAAGATTAAAGAAGCTTATTGAAATCTTAAAAAGAGAAATTGATGTCTTAGAGCTGCAGAATAAGATAGAATCAGAGATAAAAGATAAATTTGACAAAACACAAAAAGATTTTTACTTAAGGGAACAACTAAAAGCGATTCAGAGAGAGCTCGGAGATATTGAGGGAGAAGAATTCTCTGAAGAAGCTTCTCTTTACAGGAAGAAGATTGAATCAATAAATTTGCCGCCTGATGTTAAAAAGGTAGTTGAAGAGGAATTAAAAAAACTCGCCAAAATGCCTCCTATGATGGCAGAAGCTGGAGTTGTTAGAAATTATCTTGACTGGATTCTTGCCTTACCCTGGGATAAAGAAACGAAAGAACAACTTGATCTGAGTGAAGCGAAAAAAATTCTCGATAAAGATCATTATGGATTAAAAGATGTAAAGGAGAGGATTCTTGAATATTTAGCTGTAAGGAAGTTAAGTAAAGCAGTTAAATCGCCTATTCTATGCTTGATTGGTCCACCAGGAGTTGGAAAGACTTCCCTTGGTAAGTCAGTTGCACGAGCTATGGGTAGAAAATTTATTAGAGTATCTCTTGGTGGAATAAGAGATGAAGCTGAAATTAGAGGTCATAGAAGAACATATGTGGGTGCTCTTCCTGGTAGAATAATTCAAGGAATGAAGCAAGCAGGAACAAAAAACCCGGTATTTCTTCTTGATGAAATTGATAAAATTGGAATTGATTTTAGAGGAGATCCTGCATCAGCACTACTTGAAGCTCTTGATCCAGAACAAAATAGTAGTTTTTCTGATCATTATCTTGAAGTACCCTTCGATCTATCAAAAGTTTTCTTTATAACAACTGGCAATGTGATTCACACAATACCATCCGCATTACGTGATAGAATGGAAATAATTACGATTCCAGGCTATACAGTAGAGGAAAAGATGGAGATAGCAAAAGGGTTTTTAGTCCCTAAACAATTGGAAGCCAACGGATTAAATCCATCTGATGTCGAAATATTAGATGAAGCTCTGTTCAAAATGATTCAAGAATACACTCTTGAGGCTGGAGTTCGTGAGTTAGAGCGTAAGATTTCAAAAATCTATAGAAAAGCTGCTCTGCAGAAAGCAGAATCTAAAGGTAATTTTGAAAAGATAATTGTAACACCTGATAATTTGTTTGATTTCCTGAAAATTCCCGTTTTTAGACACGAGGTTACTGGCAAAAAGAATGATCCAGGTGTTGTTACAGGTCTTTCAGTAACGGAGTATGGTGGAGAGATAATATTTATCGAATCAACGAAAATGTCAGGTAAAGGAAATCTAATTCTTACAGGTCAACTCGGCGATATTATGAAAGAAAGCGCTACTGCTGCTCTAAGTTATATTAGAAGTAATGAGGAAAAACTCTCTCTCCCGAAAAACTTTTATGAAAACACAGATATTCATATTCATATTCCAGAGGGAGCAATTCCAAAAGATGGTCCTTCAGCAGGAATAGCCATTTGTGCTTCACTTCTTTCTCTACTTCTGAATAAGCAAATTCCAGCAGATACTGCAATGACAGGTGAAATTACTTTACAGGGCAGAATCATTCCAATAGGAGGGCTTAAGGATAAACTCCTTGCTGCTCAAAGAGCTGGTGTAAAAACTGTTATAATTCCTAAGGAAAATGATAAAGATCTTATGGAAATCCCACAAAATATTCTTAAGGAACTCAAGATTATAGAAGTGGATAACTTCGAAGAGGTTTACAAGATACTATTTCTCTAAAAGACTGAAATTTCCACCAAAAAAATCTGTCTAAATGGTATAATTGCAATTTATACACCCTTTTCAAGTGGATTTTTAATAAACCAATCGAAGGCTTTAAACTTATCTATAATTTAGTAAAATTATATATGTATGGAAAATATAGGCGAAATACTAAAGAATAAGAGATTGGAAAAGGGATTAACCTTAGAGGATGTTTCTAACCTTACAAAAATAAGAAAGAAATACCTGGAAGCATTAGAAAATGGTAATTATAACGATATCCCTGAAAAGGTTTATGTAAAGAGTTTTTTAAAAATTTATTCTGATTTTCTTGGACTGGATAGAGCTTATATCGTAAAAAGATATGAAGATCTCAACTCATCGAATGAAAATGCTACAATAATGTCCAATCTTTATGTGCCTTTGAATAATCGAGTATCAGAACATAAGAGAAGAAATAATCTATTAATCTATATAATTGCCGGAATAATAGGGATATCTTTAATTATCTGGGGAATTAATCGAGCAAGGACAACAAGTAATGTCTCTGACCTAGTAAACAATGAGGTTATAAGCGGTCCTTCGTCAACAGAATCTCCTGGTATGGCACCGGAGAATAGTTTGCCAGTAATTGAAGAAACAGAGACAACAGTAAAGCCTCAGCACAATTTTGATAAACTAACAATTAGAATTGAATGCATCGCAAACTCATGGATCAGCAAAACTATTGATGACAACGCAATCGCAGCATATACAATGCTTCCAAATAAAACTGAATCTATTGAAGCTCAAAAGAGAGTTGATCTCCGTATCGGAAATGCAGCTGGAATAAAGGTTAATGCAAATGACTTCGACTTAGGAGTCCTTGGTAAACGTGGAGAAGTCGTTGATTTGAGAATAACACTTATTCCTAAAGAATCCCTACAGGTAGAAATAAAAAGAGAGAATGGAAGTATTGAAAAAAAGACACTTAAAGACTGAAAAAGAAAAAAGATTTGCCTCAATAATAAATTTAGGTTGTCCCAAAAACTTAGTTGAAGCTGAAAAGTTTGCTTTCTATTTAAGAGAAAATGGTTATGGATTATGTAATCTCTTTAATTCATCAGACGTCGATTTGGCAGTTATTAATACCTGTGCATTTATAAAGAGTGCCCGCAGAGAAGCTATAGAAACGATAAATAAGGTTCTTTACTTAAAAAACAGAGGGATATGTAAAAAGGTGATAATAACTGGTTGCTATGCTGAGATGTTTCATAGTGAAATTGCAGAAAAATTTCCAGAAGTAGATTTTATTTGTGGAAAAGAGTCAATTAAAGAAATCTCGAGCTTCCTTTCTATTAAGAGGGAACCTGCCAATTTATTCAACAGGATACCTTCTACTAAATTTTACTCATATTTGAAAGTTGCTGAAGGCTGTAATAGGAATTGCTCCTTTTGTTTAATCCCATCAATAAAAGGAAACTTTTCAAGTGTACCGCTCGATAAGTTAATTAATGAAGCTAAGATACTTTCAGAAGAGTTTGAGATAAAAGAGTTTATCATTATCGCTCAGGATACTACAAGTTATGGAAAAGATCTTTCCTATAAAGATGGTTTACTGAGATTATTAGAAAAATTATCAAAAATAGAAAATCTGAAATGGATAAGGGTGATGTACCTTTATCCTTCTATTAACAAAAATTTCTTAAAGAATTTACTTTCAATTGAAAAAGTTGTAAGCTATATCGACGTACCATTGCAGCACTGTTCTAAAAAAATACTTAAAAGTATGAACAGACCAACAAATGTGATTGATTTCGCTGAGGATTTAGTAAGTTTAAGAGAAGACTTCAAGAATCTCTCTCTAAGAACAACATTTATTGTCGGTTTTCCAGGAGAGGATGAATCTTCCTTTAATGAACTACTCCGATTCTTATCAAAATACAAATTTGATAGAGCAGGCTTTTTAAAATATTCAAGAGAAAAATTCACTCCTGCTTATGATATACCCAATCAAGTCGATAGTAAAACTAAGAGTGAAAGATTAAAATTAGCTTATCAGCTGCAAAAGAAGATCTCGGGTGACATTCGAAAAGGTTTTATCGGAAAGAAAATGGATGTAATAATTGAGAAGATTTCAGAAAATGGTTATGCATTTGGAAGGACAGAACGTGATGCTCCAGAGATTGATGAGGGAGTAATAGTTAAGGGTAACAGTGAACTGTTTAAAGATAAATTAGGAGAAATTGTAAAGGTGAAAATGACTGCCTCTAAAGATTATAATCTTATTGGTGAAATTGTATGATTAATAATTATTATAATTTAGAAAAGGTAAGCCAAGAGCTTAAGGAGAAAAAACTTACCATAGGGGTTGCTGAATCTTGCACTGGAGGTCTACTCTCGGCTGCCTTAACGGAGCTCCCGGGAAGCTCTCTCTATTTCAGGGAGGGAGTGGTAACATATAGCGTTGATAGCAAAAATCAGAGGTTAAATATTGATAAGAAGTTAATTGCAAGATATGGAGTAATATCTTCCGAGATTGCTTATGCAATGGCAGAGTCTGCAAAAAAATTTTTAGACAACGACATAGGGATTGGAATAACTGGAAATGCAGGTCCTGATGTAAATCAGGAAGGTACTCCTGTGGGGCTTGTTTATATAGGTATTTCAACTAAATACCTGACAAAAGTTTATCCTTTTAATTTTTCAGGAATTCGCAGTGAAATAAGAAGAAAGGTTGTCCAGGAGGCGATAAACATAATAAAAGAAGTTTTAGAGGAATTTTAAATATGAGATTGTTTTTTGCAATTCCAATAACTGATGATGTTAAAGAATTAATTAATGATTCTATTCGCGAAGAAGCAAAGAAATTTAATGCAAAATGGGTTAAAAAGGAAAATCTTCATATTACTTTAAAATTTTTAGGTGAAGTAAATAAGGATATTGTGCCTGAAATTGAAGAGAAAATGGAGGAAATTTCCGCAAGACACAATAGTGTACCCTTTAAGATCACTAACTTAGGTGGTTTTCCTTCGAATGACTTACTCAGAGTCCTATTCTATAACGTTACCCCGATACAACCATTTATTGATCTATCAGAAGATATTGAGAAGATTATGACAAAGTTCGGATTTAAAGAGGAGAAAGACTTTTTACCACACATAACAATTGCAAGATTTAGAATTCCACTTAGAAAGCCATTAATTGACTTTGAAAAGAGTATAAATTTCCCACAGATTCTTACGAATTTTAATCTGATGGAGTCAAAACTCTATCCAGATGGACCAATTTATTCAATTATTAAGGATGTTAAGCTAAAAGGAGTATAAAAATGAATGAGAAAGAAAAAGCTCTTGAAACTGCAATGATGCAAGTTACGAGAGAATTTGGTAAGGGTTCAGTTATGAAACTTGGGGAATCTTATGAAAGAATGGAAGAAGATGTATTGCCCTCAGGTATTTTTTCATTAGATGTTGCATTAGGAATAGGTGGATTTCCGAGGGGAAGAGTCATTGAAATTTATGGTTCAGAGGGCTCAGGTAAGAGCACAATTGCTTTACATACAATTGCCGAAGCCCAGAAGAGAGGAGGAAAGGCTGTTTTTATTGATGCAGAACATGCCCTGGATCCAACTTATGCTGCAACTCTTGGCATAAATTTAACAGACCTCGTTATATCTCAACCAGACTATGGAGAGCAAGCATTAGAGATTGCAGAAATTCTTATTAGAAGCGGTGCAATAGATGTGATAGTAGTTGATTCAGTTGCAGCTCTTGTGCCAAAAGCTGAATTGGATGGGAATATGGGTGATTCACAGATGGGATTGCAAGCTCGGTTAATGTCGCAAGCTTTAAGAAAACTCACTGCTGTTATTAGTAAGTCAAAATCTTGTGCCATCTTTATAAATCAACTGAGAGAGAAGATTGGTATTATGTTTGGCAATCCTGAGACTACAACTGGTGGAAGAGCTTTAAAATTCTACTCTTCAGTAAGGCTCGAAGTAAGAAGAGGAGAATTAATTAAGGTTGGAGAAGAAACAATCGGGCAAGAGGTAAAAGTTAAAGTTGTGAAGAATAAGGTTGCACCACCTTATAAATCTGCAGTTTTCGATTTAATTTATGGAAGGGGCATATCTCATGTTAGTTCAGTTGTGGCTTTGGCGCTTGAGAAAAGCATTATAAATAAAAGTGGATCATGGTATTCATATGGAGATACTAAGATCGGGCAGGGAATTGATAATGTTAAGAAATTTCTTGAAGAAAATACTGAAGTATTCAAAGATATAGAAAATAAAGTGCGTGAAGGCTACAATCTCTTAGCTATTTCGAAATAATGAGTAAAGTTAAAAGTAATGCTTTTCTGTATGCCTTAAATTTATTGGGAAGAAGACCATATTTTAGTTTTGAACTTGAAAAAAAGCTTTCAGAAAAAGGCTTTGATTCTGAAGAAATAAGCAAAGTGATAAAAAAACTTACTGACTCCCTTCTTTTAAATGACAAAGAGAGATTTAAGGCACTAATAGAATATTACCAAAATTCAAAGAAGTTTGGGCTTGAGCGAATAAAGTTCGAACTTTTAAAAAAGGGTGCACAAAGAGAAATTCTGGATGAAATGCTTGATAGATACTACTCAAGGGAAGTTTCTGAAAGAATAAAAGAGGAACTTATTTTAAAAAAGAAAGAGGAATTAAAAGATGAAGAGAAATATAAGGCAAAACAAAAGATATATACATATCTTAGAAGAAGAGGATTCTAAAGACCCTCTTTGACCTATTAACTATTTCGATTCAATATTGATGAAAATGGAGGATTTGTGATTATGGATATTATCATATTAATTATAGCTCTTATTGCTGGTATTGTCGCTGGATATTTTACAAGAATCTACATTTTTGAAGGAGGCATAAAAGCTTCTAAAGAAAAGGCAAATAAAATTATTGAAGAGGCAAGAGAGAAAGCAGAGCGAGAGAAAAGGGAAATACTACTCCAAGCTAAAGATGAGGCTTTAAGGATAAAACAGGAGAGTGAAGCAGAATATAGAGATAAACAATCTCGCCTTCAAAAACTTGAAAAGAGAGTAACATTCAAAGAAGAAGAGCTTGACAGAAAGAATGAACAATTAGAAAAAAGGCAGAAAAACATATCTTTACGAGAGAGTGAACTCAACAGGTTAAGAGATACTCTGACAAGACAGATTGAGGAACAAAAATTAGAGCTTCAGAGAGTTGCAAACCTGACGGAGGATCAAGCAAAAGAAATCCTTCTCAATAAAGTAGAAGCTGAGGTACAACATGAGATAGCAAGCAGGATTAAAAATTTGGAAGAACAATTTAAGTTGGAGGCTGATAGAAAAGCAAGAGAAATAATAACAACAGCTATTCAAAGAGTTGCTGCCGAACAAACCCAGGAGGCAACTATTTCAGTTGTTCCTCTGCCTAATGATGACATTAAAGGAAAAATCATTGGCAGAGAGGGAAGGAATATAAGGATTTTTGAAAGTTTAACAGGTGTAGATTTATTAGTTGATGATACTCCTGAGGTTGTAACAATCTCTTCATATGATCCTATAAGAAGAGAGATTGGTAAAATTGCTTTAGAAAAGCTGATTCTTGATGGTCGTATTCATCCTGGTAGAATCGAGGAATTAGTCGAACAAGCAACACATGAAGTTGAACAAGCAATAATAACCGAGGGTGAAAATACTTCTATTGAATTAGGAATTCCAAATCTTCACCCCGAAATTATAAAACTCTTGGGGAAACTTAAGTATAGAACAAGTTATTCTCAAAATGTACTGACACATTCAAAAGAGGTAGCAGCGATAGCAGGAATAATAGCATCTGAATTAGGGGAAGATCCAAATAGAGCAAAAAGAGCTGGGCTTCTTCACGATATAGGAAAAGCAATTGACAAAGAGATAGAAGGTTCGCACGCAAAACTTGGAGCTGAAATCTTAGCAAAATATGGGGAGCCAATAGAAGTTGTAAATGCAGCTGAATCTCATCACGGTGATATTCCTGCAACTTCTGTAATTTCCGCAATTGTCCAGGCAGCAGATGCAATTTCTGCCTCAAGACCAGGTGCAAGAAAGGAAGAACTCGAAGCTTATCTTAGAAGAATAGAGTCCTTAGAAAAAATATGTAATGAGTTTAAAGGAGTTGAAAAAGCCTATGCAGTTCAAGCAGGTAGAGAAGCAAGAATAATTGTAAAATCCACTGAAGTAGATGATGCAATGCTTGCAAAATTATCATATGATATAGTGAATAGAATAGAGAATGAAATGGAATACCCTGGCCAGATTAAAGTAGTAGTTATAAGAGAAACAAGAGCAGTTGCATATGCAAAATAAAAAAGTCTCAATTCTGTTTATTGGTGATATATTTGGTAGACCTGGTAGAGAAGCTGTAAGAGATTTTTTAAAATCAGAAAAGGATAAGTTCAATTTAATTATTGCAAACTGCGAAAACGCATCAAGCGGAAAAGGGCTAACGCCAAGGAATTTAGAAGAATTACTCTCATTTGGAATAGATGTTTTAACTTCAGGAAATCATATCTGGAGCAAAAAAGAGATAATACCATATTTAAATGGGAACTATCCACTTTTAAGACCCTTAAATTATCCTGCCTCTGCTCCTGGAAGGGGAAGCTTAATTTTCGCAATAAATGACAATATAAATGTTGGAGTAATTAATTTGCAGGGAAGAGTTTTTATGCAAGCGATAGATTGCCCATTTAAAGCCAGTCACGAAGAAGTAGAAAAAATGAGAGAAAAAACCAATATAATAATTGTTGACTTTCATGCTGAAGCAACCTCGGAAAAAACAGCTCTTGGCTATTTCTTAGATGGAAAAGTGAGTGCTGTCTTAGGGACACACACTCA
>Ga0067045_1003905_pt1 | contig 16572 bp, 18 predicted proteins | sample TerdegcTABiofilm_FD_59184 | JGI IMG/M metagenome (GOLD analysis project Ga0067045, IMG submission 59184) | Combined Assembly of (Gp0054472, Gp0054536) Wastewater bioreactor microbial communities from Singapore -Terephthalate degrading...
GGGGGGGGGGGGGCGTCGAGCCTGATTCGATTCGGAACTTGCCAACAACGCGAGTGGACTTCTCATCTCGATGCAGCCCCAGGAGATACTCACGTCCCCGACCTTGTCAAAGGAACAAGGCAAACAGCCACAAAGGAGTTTCAGCTTGGCAGGGAAGACCAAAAGGCCGTAGATGCCTGGCGTTGCAAATCCATCGTAGCCAACTTTGCATGCGCAACATCCCCACACAGGTGAGCAAGCAGTTCCACCATACTGAGCTCCACGCACTGTCGAACTTGCGGAAAGAGCATCAGTGAGTAGCCCATCTCTGAGTCTATGAATTCGCTGTTCAACGTGTCAGGGCACAGTTCCACGGCAAATGGCAAGTTGCGATCCACAGTCATTGTCATCAGGTACGCACCGCCCGTTTTCAGGACAAGGATAACAACGGCTCCCTCGTAACCAACAAACTTGGCACTTTGAGTGGAGTTGAATATGGTTGGAGAGCCCCGCACTTCTGGCGGTGTTTGGGGGTACATCTTGAGGCCCATGCGAGCCTCCGCAGCTTGAGCAGTAGCAAGGTAGGGTTGTCCGAAAAGCGAGAATCCGACAGCCAGTGCCATCTTGCAAATGAATCGCTGATCGAACTTCAAGTTCATCTTCAGCTGCGCGCGAATTCGCCCCGAGTGGATTGCGGCTCGTATCGCCTGGACGTTTTCATCGTCCATAGCACAGGGCAAATCGAACCCAGGAAAGGTTGCGCCTGCTGGCAAGCCACCGACTGTGGCACCGAAAATGCGGCGAGCCTTGGTCTTCTTGAATCCTCCGACCAGCGCTTCCGCGCCCATCTGCAAGCGCACTGGATCATCAGTCACTGGCAGGAAATAGACAGTTGACGGGTGCTTACGTTGTGTTGGGTTACCTCCGGTGTACCAATACATCGACTCGTCGTCAGTACGCAGCCAGAGAATCGGCTCGCCTGAGGGGCCCAACCAGCACTCTGCAACTTCATTCCCTGTGAGTTGTATGCCGGGAATGTTTACTGGTCCCATGCACGTCAGCGGCAAAGGCTGACTTTGTCCCGGCCCGCAGTAGTATTTCTGGGCAGCTTCCGACAACGTATTGGTCACGAACCATGACTTGGCATAGGATGCATCCACATGCAGGCCGAGCCGGTTGTTGCAGGTGCTGCAGACATTGTGGAGCTTGTATTGCAGGGGTGCCTGCGCTCCACCAAGGAACTGCGGTACTGCATGCTCAAGTGAGGCATCGGAATCCGGTATGTCCTGTGCACAGTAAAGACATTCGAAGGTCATGACCAACTACGGCACACGCGACGCGGGACATGGCTCCCGCAGTGCATGAGGGACACCGGACTCATCGTTATCGACAATTTGGGCGGTATCAGCGCTTGCGATTGGATTGGGAGACCACGCTGCCCGCCAACGTCTTCGTCGTTGCCGATGATCTTGCGCTGGTCAGCGCGCTAGAGGCTTTACTTTCCGTGCGAGCTCCGGTTTGCGCGGGAGTACCAGCTTGGCGAAGTGCGGAACCTGCGAGTGAGCGCTGGACTGCACTGGTGGAACCGCTTTGAAGGGTCTTGCCGGCAAGTGAAGCGACTTGAGACGATGTTTGCTTGGTATTCGTGCCCATGACAACCTCCAGATAGTTAAAGCGCCAAATGCTGTATGCATTAACAGGCAAGAAAACTATATATAGTGTTTGGTGTGGTTGTCAAACACTACCCATAGTGTTCGATTCAGGCGCTTGAACGATTGTTTCTGGTGCGCCTGGCATAGGTGGTAACGCGCTTCCACCCACAAGCAACGTCACGTGACAGCTTTCATCGCTGGGTAGTTCGATGGGGAAAGCAGCTGAATGCGCGCACAACGCAACCTTGTGCCGACGTGGATTGGATCGGATGACCAAGCTGCCAAATTGCCCAGCAGGTAGCTGGGAACGCTGTTCCCCCAGCGATAGATAAAGCGATGGGTAGAAAAGCAAAACGGGCCGCGTAGGCCCGTTCGTCATCAATGCTTGTAGTGGAGGGCGGGATTCGAACCCGCGGTGGGGATTAGCCCACACACGCTTTCCAGGCGTGCGACTTAAACCGCTCATCCACCTCTCCGCGAAGCCTTCTATTGTAGCAGGCTTGCGGGCTGTTTCCGGGATCAGGCGCCGGCTTTGCCGGTGGTGACCATCTTCATGGCCGACGCAATGAGGGCGGAAACCTCGGTCATGTTGCCGGGCACGATGAGGGTGGTGGTTGCGTCGGCAGCCACTTTGCCGTAGGCGTCCACGGCNCGCTCGGCCACTTTCAGCTGNACCGCCTGTTCGCCGCCAGGTTGCCGGATGGCGGCNGCGATGCGTTCGATCGCGCCGGCCGTGGCTTCGGCCACGGAGGTGATNGCGGCGGCCTCNCCCTGCGCGTTGTTGATCTGGGCCTGTTTTTCNCCCTCCGACTTGGCGATGAAGGCCGCACGCGCGCCTTCGGCCAGGTTGATCTGTTCCTGGCGCTTGCCTTCGGAGGCNGCGATCAGGGCGCGCTTTTCGCGTTCGGCAGTGATCTGGGCCTGCATGGCGCGCAGGATTTCGGCCGGCGGGGTGAGGTCCTTGATCTCGTAGCGCAGCACTTTCACGCCCCAGTTGAGTGCGGCTTCGTCGATGGCCGACACCACGCTGGCGTTGATCATGTCGCGCTCTTCGAAGGTCTTGTCGAGTTCCAGCTTGCCGATGACCGAGCGCAGCGAGGTCTGCGCCAGCTGGGTGACCGTGTTTCCAGACTTCTCCTGCGACGTGTAGGCTAGCAAATTCGCCGTGAAGGCCATACGAACGGGCCGTTACGCTCTACCGGTTTGGAGGACATTCGATGCTGAAGCCAAACTCTGCCACGCAGTTGACTAAGCGGTGTCATTGGGTACCACAGGCCTACCTTCGAGCCTTCGCTGCCGATTCTCAGCGGCGCAAGATATGGCGATTCAGCAAGGACGTCGGCGACCCCGAACTCAAACCAATCGAAAAGGTCGCAGTCAGTTTCTATCTCTATGTGCCCCGTGATCCGAAAACAGGGCGTCGCGACGACAGTTTTGAGAAGAAGCTCAGCGAACTGGAGCAGTGGTTCGCAGACCCGGTCTGGCTTGCCCTGCAGTCTGAGATGCTCGATCTCAGCTGGGAACCACTTCGACAGATGGTGGGCTTGCTGGCGGCTACGATGATGCTGCGGAACCTCAAGAGCTTCGAACAGTACAAGCAACTGCATCAACAGATGCGCGACTTGATCGAGCGCAGTAGGGAGGTTCCGCACTCCTTTCTGCATAGGGGACGTACCTATCGTGTGGATAGAGCGAGCTGGCCAGCCTACCGGGATGCCACGGAGGATGACCTCAAGCGCAACTGGATCAAGGATATGCACGGCGCGGCGTACTATGCGAACCACTTCATGCGCATGCGCTGGTCGATGCTGTTTGCCGATGAGCCTGTGTTCATCACCAGCGATGCACCTGTGACTTTCGTACATCCCTCGCTACGCTTTCGCGGTATCGCCGATCCTCAGACCACGGTCCTGTTTCCGATCAGCCCCACGCGCTTGCTTTGCATGGACCATCTCATGCACGAGCCCCACAACCAGTACTACCCTCTGCAGGGAAGTGGCGCCGCTCAGAACCTGTTGCTGTGGCGAAACTCGATAGAGCACATGTTCAGCCACCGACATACCGATAAGGTCTGCGCGGACATGGTCGCCGAAGAAAGCGCCCTGAGGGCTGCTGGTGAGCGAACGCGATTCGTCCGCGCCGCCGGTACGACAGGCGAACCTTAGACCTGCTCGGGAACTCGTTCATGTCGTGGTGTTGCCCGCCCAGGCTACATGGCGCGGCTTATCCAGCGGAATCTCTTTAGGCCACCTTGTCGATGAACGGAACCAAGAGATCCACTGAGTTACATCGATTCAGGATTTTGGCGCTTGTACTCCTCGCAGCGAGCGTGAAACTCCTCAAGCTCTTCTGGTGATGGTTCTTCTGTGAACCGCTGTATCAGGAGTTCATCCCTTCGCAGATTCAGCAATGGGTCGAGATAGGCGATCTTCTTTTCTCGCGAGAACACTTGACCGAATGAGTTTTTAGCCATGTGAGTATTGACTGCAGCGATAAAGGAGCTGTGAGCAACCTCTATCTGGGCGCCTTGATCCCACGAGCCGCCTCGATCCCAGCGGCCGACTAGCACGGCATGTCGCGTGAGTGGAAAGTGAACCTCGGTGCCATCCAGTGCAAAGCCCGGGCTGCGACGCATCCAAGCTGGCACTTTCGATGGGTCAATGTATGTCAGCGTTAAAGGACGATTGGTAGTAACGAACTCTCCCTCCTTTCCGTCTGTTACATACACAGTCCACAGTCGCTTGCCCAGTTCCTCAAGTACAGCGGGCATCATTCCAAATTCCATTCCAATTTGGTACTCGCGCCCGACATTGACCGTGTATTGACCGCCCTCATGAAAGGCTTTGGCGTCTTCATACGTGACATTGTCATTGACTAATTTATTGGCAGCGCGCAACTGATCGACCTGCGCTTCCCAGCGTTCCTTTGATGCAAAGGTAAGATCCATTGCGCGTTTTGCAATTCGTTCGTGGAACTCGCGCATGTTTTCTCGCATTTCGGGAGAACGAACCGCAAGAAGCGACATCATGTTCATGATGAGGTTTGCATCATCACTTTTGAACAGCCCACTCGTGGCGACGCGACGGATGGCTTCTACCCACTTCGTCTCAAGAGCAGAGAGTTCATTCTCGATTAGATCCGGAGAATGGCCAGCGACGTTGACTCGCATGAAGTCCCGTTGTCCGCACACGTTCCTTGTGTTTGTCGAGTAGCTTTGCTTACTCTTCAGGTCCGCCACGTGGATGTACCATTGGCGCGCGGTTCGCTTTTGGGCGAAGCCTCGGAGATAGCCTTGTGGGATGTAGTGATGGTGACGGGATTCTTCGGTCATGTCTGGTTATGGTGTTCGCTTACTTCAGGAATTGTCCAATTGGTAGGTGTTTCCTTGATTCAATATCGTTGGTGCGTGGCCAGAGGCGGAGCAGGGTGGAGTGTTAATTCAAGGCTCGGTCCGCCTAACATGAGACCCGAAATAGGCGCTCTACCTGAATTTTCCAAGATAGCGAGAAAACACCCACCCCTGAACCTCGGCTCCACTTTCGTTGTCGGTCCAGCGTATCAAGGTAAAGTCATTCTCTTTCTTGATCAACTTCACAGCGCTCCCGAATGGCAGACGCCCGACTTCAGGCGAGCGAGCCCTGGGATTCTGCCGAACAATGAGCAACGAGGCCGAGACATAGCGGTAGTCTGCTAGCAGTTGGGGGGTACTTACCGCAGTGCGCGCGAGTTCCTGCACTGCCTTCTTGGCTGCTTGTGGACTTTCCCCTAGCACCATGGGGGAGTAGTGACTCATCACAGTTCCGATGGTTGCTGAAATCAGCCAGTCCATTACATTCCAGAGGACCATCAATAGCAACCACTGCACCGGGTGGTTCTTCGGCTGCTCTTGGATTGCAAGAGCGAATCGCTCAATGAGACCGGTAAGCGAGTCGTGCCCAGTGGTTGCTTGCGCTATGGATTCTGCAATCTCTGCGCTTTCGTGTTCGTCCTGCTCGCTGACCTCGAACTGACTGGCGTCAATATCGCGGAGCGTCGGTAGCCAGCGATCCAAGATCTTCTTGGCGTCTTCCACTGCGCGGAACGCATGGCTCCCCTCAACCAACTGGCGTGCAAATTCGTGATTAGAAAGCCCACCAGGTGCTCGGAGCTGGGCCTCTTCAAGTAGAGCTCGCTGTGCGGAAACCGGATTTAGATACTGCGTGTAGTGTTTGGCGATGCTGTCGATGCTCAGGCCCATCGCCCGTTTCATGGCCTCGCTGTCGATGCCCAGGCCCATCGCCTGCTTCATGGCCTCGCTGGCGGTACCCAGGCCCATCGCCCGTTTCATGGCCTCGCTGGCGGTACCCAGGCCCATCGCCCGTTTCATGGCCTCGCTGGCGGTACCCAGGCCCATCGCCTGCTTCATGGCCTCGCTGCCTGCAGTCAGGCCAGCCACTCGCCGAATTGTCTCGTTGTACTTCGCGAGTATGTTTTCGTGGGGTTGCTTTTCCTGCATGTGCGTACTCCGTTGTTCGGGTTTGTGTTACTGGCTTGAAGGTTCTTTATTGAGGGTATTCATCTGAATATTCTGTACTTGTGCGTTTGCATTGCCTGAATTGCCGCGGTTGAGACTATCCCAGACAAATGGAGATTGACTCCCAGGCAGACGGCAAAGATGTCCCTTCAAATGGGATGATCGACCGCAAATCATAGAAGTTGGGCGGAGCTAAATGCTTTCTCAGTCACATGGATGAGCATTAAGGCGGTCCTCACCACCGCCATAGATTGATTCTGGGGACTGCCCGACGGCTCGTCAGGCAAACCTACCCCTCGCGCTACCCATCGTTTACGCCACTAGATTCCAGCCGCCATCGCGCTTGGACGCCACTTGCGCTGCCTTGGAAGGGTGGTTTTGGGCCTCAATCTGTAACAAATACACAAATTATTACCTGATCCGGCGCGGGGGGACGAGGTTGTGCGCGCCTGAAACCGCGCTTCCTAGTGTGGACTGCGCATTTTCTGCACCAGCACATGGAAATCTGGAGAAATTCCATATGGCGAAATATTTAGCCCATTTATCCCTGAATTTGCCCTCCGACGGGCCATTCTGGGGATGTGACAGAGGATTCGTGGGCGACCCTCATGACCGGCTGAACTGGGAAATTTGTAACAGACCCAGGGCTTCATTTTGGGGGGCGCGCTCCCCAGCAGCAGCGCGCAGCCCGCACGGATATGCGCCGCTTGAGAGCTTCGCGACAGCGTAGCCCTCCCTGAACCTCCCGTTATCTCAGTACCCCTCGCGCGTGGTTGCCTGCAATCGGAATGGCAGCTCGCGCATTACCAAGGAATGAATCATGTTTTCTCAAGACCAATTTGCCATCGCATTTCTGTCCGTTTGCCTGATGAAGCAGCAAGCTACACAGAAAGACCTGGAAGCCATGCTCAACTGCCTCGCAGAGCGCATGGAATCGGTGGGCGATCAGCACCGACATACCGGCGATCGCCTGACGGCGCAGGGTGAAGCACTGGAGCAAATGGCCGCCCAGTTGACTGGCCTCGCGGAGCAAGTGGAAGCAGGGGGTGCAAAGCAGCAACGTACAGATTTCACGATCGGAACGGCTGCCGTCTGCCTTGCCCGGCACAGTGAAGCACTCGAACAGATGTGCGCAGCGATCCGTGAGCTGACGGAACGGGTTGATGCAGTGGAGTACCTGCAAAAGAAGATGCGCCGCGCTCAGCGTGTGGAGAGCGCTCCTGCCTCACAGGCCTGGGCACCCGGACTAAGGGCTCAGAAGCGCCATCAGAACCGCAAGAGCGCCTCTGCTCGCCAACGCATGGGCAAACGGGCATGACCTGACGCGATGGGGCTTAGCCCCGTCCATCTGCGTGCAGCAGGGCGCATAGGTCCATCCGTGGACTGCCGGAGCAGGGCAGGGCAATCCCCTGCCTGCCTTCTGTCGCCCTGCGCACGCTCCCTGAAATCAATTTTTCGAGACCCCAAATGACATACACCCATAGCACCCCCCGCGTCACTGCTGAGGCAGATGACGCCCTGACGAAGGTCATCAATGAGTTCGTGGCCCAGCAGAAGGCCTGGAAAGTAGAGAACTCGAAGGGCAAGGGCGACACCCGGCACACATCCGGGATCGCGAGTAGCCCCTCTATCCTGGCCGAGCCTCTTTCTCCTGCGGCGAACGACTTACCGCTGTCCTCGCCCGCAGGCCATCCGCCAGCCGCTTGTCATGCGCTGCCCGAGCCCACCCTGGCGCCACCTGTGGACGTGCGCCGCCTGCCCACCAGTACCTCCAGGGACTTCCGCAAGATGCCCCGTCCAGTCTGGTTGGTGCGCAATGTGTTCCATGGCGGGGAGGTCATCATGCTGTGGGGAGAATCCCAGGCGGGCAAGACCGTGCTGCTGCTCGACTTGGTGGCAGCCATCGCCGGGGGCTCGAACTGGGCGGGACTAGCCGTCACGCAGACGAACGTGGTCTATGTGGCTCGGGAGGGGCAGATCGGTTTGCGCGCACGCGTGCTGGCGCTGGAGCATGACCGGGGCCCCGGCTCCCAGGACTGCGTGCACTACGTCTTTGAGCCTTGTAACGTCGCCTTGGAGGATGACGTGAACGCGCTGGCGGCGACTGCGCTCATGCACGAGGCAAAGTTCATCGTGATCGACACGCTCTCTGCTTCCATTGCTGGCAAGGTGGATGAGAACAGCAATACTGGCATGGCCGGGGTGATCGCCAATCTCCAGCGCCTGACCCAGATGACTGGGGCGGCGGTATTGTTCGTGCACCACACCGGCAACGATCCTACGCGCGGAGCACGTGGCGCATACGCATTGCACGCGAACCCGGATGTGTCCATCGAAGTGGGCCGATCAGAGAAGGCACATTACTGGCGCTTGGACAAGAGCAGGGACGGCAAGCTGGACGTTGGTGGGAAGTTCAAGATCGATGCGGTCACCTTCACGCCAGATCCCGAGCAGGAGCCCCTAGAGTCCATCGTTGTGCGGCATCTGGACGGAGAGGGGGCATCCCCAGTTCTGGTGCGCCCGCCCCGGGGCGCCAAGGCCCTGGAGAGGGCAAAAAGGGCGCTCGCTGCAATTCGCGACCACCAGCTGGCTAAGCGGGGCGCTGATGGCCAGCCTGCAGCGACCACGATCAGCATGGACGAGGCTCACTCAGTGGTCCGGAAAGCGTTCAGGGACGACCACGCTCGGTTGGTGGCCGCTGGTGCGATCAAGGACGACAGGGGCAGGCACCGGGCTGACCAAGTGCGCAAGTCGCTTGAGCTCCTGATCGACTCGCGGCAGCTGGAACGGGACGGGGACACGTTGCGGCTGCCGGCCTGATCCCGGTGCTCCGATCCCGCCCCGTCCCCTATCCCCACAGCCCCCTCCCCTAAAGGGGGAGAGGGAGCGGGGGATTGGGGACAGGCCGGAGTGGATCGTGGGAACCCTGGATTCGGTGCCGAGCGCGTCCCGGGTAGCGTCCTCAGGACCCGTGTGGTCCCTGGCCCCGAGCGGATGCCCCACCCGGGTATCTCCTTGGTCCGAGGAGGCCTGCGGAGCAGCAGTGCTCTACCAGGGTAGTCGGTGGGTGCCCGCATTGCCCTCCGGGGCTGTCTTCGGTTCCCCGTATGCCTCCCCCGGGACCTGGCTACGCCCCTGGGGATCACTTGAGCCACACTACAGGCGGCAGTACGTGGCGATGCCCTGGCCGGGCAGGGGCTCCGGGCAATGCCGACCATAGCCATTCACGGAGCGTCCGAATGAGAGTTGACCTGAAGGTCCCGTTTGCTGAGAAAGATGCCGCGAAGGCTGCCGGAGCCCGGTGGGACCCCAATCGCAAGGTTTGGTATGTGATGGACCCCCCGGACCTCAACCGGTTTGCTCGCTGGGTGCCGGAGGTGGCTGCGTTCCAGGCGAACCAACAGTCGCCGAAGGCAGCGGTGCCGAAAGCCGCACCATTGCCGACGAGAGCTAGCCAGCTGGCAACCGCTACGGTCCTGCCGGACTGCGGGTGCAACGTGCCGCCATGGGAGCACTGCGAGCACACGGCCGGCCGCTGAGTGCTAATGGGTCCATCCCGGGTGAGCCGGGTTACGGCGACCCCGGCTTGGGTATCCGCTGCATCGCTTGATCCACAAGCACCCCCGGGGCGACGGATAGTCCTTCAGCGAGTTTCAGTATCACCCAGAGTGTGGGTTGATTCTGTCCCCGCTCGATCCGGCCCACATGTGCCCGTTCCAGATTGGCGCGATGTGCCAAATCCTCTTGGGATATTCCGGCAGCCAATCGCGTTTCGCGCACCACATCACCAAAGGCTGCGGCCGAAACCGGCTCAAAACTCCTTGAGCCAAATGGCCTTCCTTTGCTGATCCTTGATGCACCCACCATGGGTGGCGAGGATGGTTGTGTGCGCTATAGAAAGCGACGCATAATTATGCTCATTGGCTTAATCAAGACGCTCCATGTACGACATCTACCATTCCGACCGCGATGACCAATGGCGATACACATTGGGTCGCTCCGGAGCCCGCCCATTGCTGGTCATTGGCCTCAATCCCAGCACCGCCACCCGGGAGAAGCTGGACCCCACCGTCACCCGGGTGGAGAAGGTGGCCCAGCGAAGCGGATTCGATGGATTCGTCATGCTCAATCTCTACCCGGTGCGGGCCACCAAGCCCCAAGACCTGGGGCCGAAGGCCGACCCTGTGGCCTACCAGCGCAATCTGGAAGAAATCGAGAAGGTCATTGCGTCCCAGCCCGCGCCCACCATCTGGGCGGCCTGGGGGGAGTCGGTGGTGAACCGCCCCTATCTGCTCAGGGCCCGCGACGAGCTGTTCCAGCGGTTGGAGAAGTACGCGCCCCAATGGCGCCGGTTTGGTGACCTGACCGTCAACGGCCACCCGCGCCACCCTGTGTACCTGAGCTACAGCTGGACCCTGGAGCCCTACGAGCCCGCCTGAGAAAGCGGTGGGTCGTGCTCCCCATTGCTCCGCCACCACGCTACCCATCGCCGGGGGCCCCGTTGCTATGCCCGGCAAGAAAACGCGCCCGCGGCCATGTCCCTCATCGCCACTCGGGCCGTGCGCAGCAACGCGTCGGTGAGCTCGTCTGCCCCTGGTGAAAATTTAAGCACCCAGCACCACAGAAGCGGAGTTGATTGCCATGCCTGAGCCCTTCCCACCAGCGGCGCCACTGCCCTCCGAGCCCTTGCGGTTCGCCTACATCTACCAGTCCGGCACCGGGATGATCTCCCGGTTTCGCGTCTGGAACGAATGCCTCTCCAAGGGCGGTACTCGGGCCGTTGAGGGGGAGCTGATCGCCATGGATGGGGACACCTCTGTCCTGTCCTATGCGGCCGACTGCGAGTGGGACGTGCTGATCTATGAGCCCCCCGGCTGGACTGTCCCGGAGGCGAAATCGTGACGCCCCGCGAACCCCGCAAGGAACTGGGCGCCGCCCAGGTGGCCAACATCTGGCGGCGCGGCTCCAACCACGTGGGCGGCGTGCGAGGCCTGATTCTCAACGTCACGATGTACGGCTCGCGCAGCTGGGTGCTGCGCTATCAGGTGGCCGGCAAGCGGCGGGACTTTGGCCTCGGCTCCTATCCGTCCGTCACCCTGGCCGATGCCCGGGAGGCGGCCCGTGCGGCTCGGGCAAAGCTGGCCCAGGGCATCGACCCGGTTGAGGATGCGCGGCGGGCGAGGGCGCGCCTTGCCGCAGAAATCCACGCCAGCATGACCTTCGGTGAGGCGGCCAAGCGCTACATCGCAGCGCACGAGAAGGGCTGGAAGAACGCCAAGCACGCGCAGCAGTGGCAGCGCTCGCTGGACATGCACGCTGCGTCGGTGCTGAGCAAGGTGCCGGTGCGGGACGTGTCGCTGCCGATGGTGCTCAAGGTTCTGGAGCCGATCTGGGCCAGCAAGACCGAGACCGCCACCCGACTGCGCAGCCGCATCGAATCCATCATCGACTGGGCCATCGCCCGGGGCTACCGAACGGACTCCAACCCCGCCCGCTGGAAAGGGCTGCTGGACAAGCTGTTGCCTGCACCGGGCAAGGTGAGCAAGACCACGCATTTCCAGGCGCTGCCCTATGCCCAGTTGCCCGCCTTCATGGAGCAACTGCTGGCCCAGGAGGGCATGGGGGCCAAGGCCCTGCAGTTCGTGATCATGACGGCGGCTCGTTCAGGAGAAGTTCGGGGAGCGACTTGGGGGGAGATGGATCTGGCCGCGCGGATGTGGACCATTCCTGCCCAGCGCATGAAGGCCAGCAAGGCGCATCGGGTACCCCTGTCCAATGCCGCTGTGGCCCTGCTGCAGGAAATGCGGGAACTCGCGTTGGCTGCCGGGCGCACCTCAGACAGCGCCTACGTGTTCCCCAGTCCCAACAGCCGCGACCCTGAGCAGGGGAGCCCACTCTCGGACATGACGCTCACGGCGGTCTTGCGTCGCTTGAAGCTCGACGCGGTGCCCCACGGGTTCCGATCCACGTTCCGGGATTGGTGTGCGGAGCAGACGGACTACCCGAACGAGGTGGCAGAGATGGCCCTGGCCCATGCGGTGGGCAACAAGGTGGAGGCGGCCTACCGGCGCGGCGACCTGTTCGGCAAGCGCCAGCAGCTCATGCAGGACTGGGCCGACTACGCATTCGGACACATGGCCGCGGCAGAGACCTACGGTCTTATGTCCGATGCCCCGATTTCAACTGACGTGAACTGAAGGAAAACTACGATGCGATTCCAGAATCCTGCCAACGGGCATATTGAGGAGTTCGGTGAGGCCACCTGGCTGTGGGTATTGGTGGGTGGGCCGTTCTATTTCGCCTACAAGCAGATGTGGCTGCATGTGGTGCTCTCGGCGGCGCTGGCCCCGTTCACAGGGTTCCTGTCGTGGGTGCTGTTCTACCCGCTGGCGATCAAGTGGATTCTGCGAACCCACTACGCCAAGCAGGGATGGGTGGAGATCAAGGAGGGAGCTGCGCAGGTCTCCAACCCCAGCGGGGCACACAGCATGGATGTTCGGGTACTGACCACGCCACCCACCGGCAACTACCGGACCTTGTCCGAGGTGTCGGTGAAGCTCACGCGCTGGACGCCCATGGAGAGAAAGTACACCCGCGAGGATGTGGACCAGCGCTTGCGGGAAAGGGCGATGGCGCTGGGCGGCAACGCGATCATGAACGTGCGCTACGACCAGAAGGAACACACCATGGCCACGGCTGGGTACATCGAAGGGCGGGCCATGGTTATCGTTGACGAGTCCGATCAGGCCGTATGCCCCTTCTGTGCGGAGACGATCAAACCGCAGGCCACGCGCTGCAAGCACTGCGGCTCGGACATTCCCAAGGCTGCCGCGGGGGTCTGATGCAAATCCAGCACAAGGGCTGTGCCAATATGGCGAGAGGTAGTCTTCTCGTGCCTCTTTGTATGGTTGCCACGGCCTGGATTGGGGAGGCCATGGCGGACGCCTCTGCGTGCCATTCGATCAAGGATGCAGACGAGAGGGCCTACTGTCTGGCGCAGGCGCGGCAAAACCATGACTACTGCTACCGAATGAAGGATGCTGATCGGCGCAATGAGTGCCTTGCGAAGACCAAGGGGTTACGAGATCGCTGTCATGCCATCAAGGACCATGATCGTCGCAAATCCTGTCTGGCCCTGACCTGAAGGGAGGCCAGTAGCTGAAAGCTGAGTTGAGGGGGCAATACTTGCTCGAATGATGTCGTTCGCTACGACTTCCGGGTGGCTTAAGCTTTCAAGGCAACTTCAAGTAGCATTACGTTGGGCGTCGCAAGCCCCAGCAACTACCCTCACTAGGACCAGAATGAGCCAACACCAGGGAATTGAGCACCTAGCAGCAATTGCTGTCCGATTGAGTAAGAGTGAATCCGTCGGAACCGTAACGGTGAGGGAACTACTTTCGTGGTTTGGCGCTAAGCGAAGGGGGTTATGGGTAGTTTCAGAGATTCGCAATTCTCTTGAGGCGTACAAGCTTTCTACTGAACCGGACTTCGAAGGGACATATATTGATACGCCGATTCGATTCACCTTGGCCGCAGGTGCAGGCAGCACTCATTTGAACGACCTTGGAGCCGCACCAGATGCAACTGGACCATATGTTGCCGGCGTCTCTATCGACACCAACGTATCCGAGCCTATCGATCCAACGCATCGAATCGGTCAGCTAGCAGCTGCTAATAATTCGCCAGTCTCTATAGCGCCCACGGACTCACTTTCATCCGCAACGACGGCGATGCTCGTTCGTGGGTTCTCCCAGTTGCCGGTAATGACCAGCACTCGGGAGGTCAAGGGCGTTATCAGTTGGCAATCTATCGGCGCTCGCGTTGCGCAAGGCAAGATCGGAGCTACAGTCCAAGAAATGATGGAAGTGCCGCACCACGAGATTCGACATGATGCTTCGCTCTTCCAGGCGATTCCGGCCATTGTTGCTAACGACTACGTTCTTGTTCGGGCAAAAGACAACACCATCTGTGGCATCGTCACGGCTAGCGATCTCAGCCTCCAGTTCAGGCAACTCTCCGAGCCCTTCTTGCTGCTTGGGGAAATTGAGAATCACATTCGTCACCTGATAGCTGAACAGTTTCCGCTGAGCGACCTTCAGGTGGTCAAAGACCAACGTGATGTAGCTCGAAGCATTGCTGGGGTGGCGGACCTCAACTTCGGTGAGTACATATTCCTCCTCGACAACCCAGAGCGATGGGCGAAAAGCGGACTTCCGTGGGATCGGCGCGTCTTCTGTGATCAGCTGCATCAAATCCGTGAGCTTCGGAACGACATTATGCACTTCGATCCGGACCCACTTTCGGATTCAGACCTAGGCGCTCTCCGCGAATTCACTCGTTTCCTGCAACGAACCTTCGCATCTCGAAAACAGTGAAGCTTCCTTGGCCAAGTAACCATGCAACGGCATGGAGCCTTGCCGTTGCCGCCGGCAACAATGCCGTTTCTTTGTCTGCTCAAGGCCCGCTTTCTATCGATAGGAATTCAAGGGGACTTCACAAGAAATCTAGGTGACTCGCGTACCTGAAATGCGGCGACCAATAAGCGTAGCCCGTCCTGTTCATTCAAAAAATTACACGCGCCCTACATGCCACCACGTAACCGAATCACGCTCCAACAAGTTCAGGGCTACGTACGAAAAGCCATTCCTGCGCTGCTGAAAAAGGACCTACAAGCCTACCGGCTGCTACGTGAATCAGACGTCGAGTGTGCAACGTACATGCATCTTCGACGACTACTCGACGCCGATCAAAGCTGGACAGTGACTGCTCGTCGACACGTTCCGCAGACGGGCCGCTTTGTCGACATCGTGATCTTCCATGAGACTGTGCCGAAGGTCGCTATTGAACTGAAGTGGGGGCTGAAGGAAATCGATCACAAAGACCGCGACAGTCTTGACAAGGCCATCAAAATCCTTGGCGTAAACAAGGCGTATTGGATTTCTGCAGCCGTTCTTGGGAAGCCAGTTACGGCGCTCGACAAGCAGAGCGACGAAAAATACAGCCTCCATGTGATCTGTGTTCGCGCGGACTTGCCTGATGAGCAGGTTAAACATTGGGCATCATTTCGAGACAGTATTCGCTCAAAACTTGAGCCCGGAACTGGTCGCAAGCGGAAGATGCTTTCCCTTAACTGCGACGAGGAGTGACCCGCTGTCCGAACCAAGTTGCCGTGCCTACCACGGACCACCTCCGTTGTTTCACTAATGGACGACTGCTTCTCTGGATGGGGTGGTTGGGTACTCCGGGCCGGTTAGGGTCGATTGAAGCAACACCGCAGTGAGTAGCTCTTGTGCAGACGAGCTGCTGGGAGTGGCGGCATTCGAACACAAGGCATCGCAGTCCTGGTTAGGGTCCGTGAACAACAAAGACGTTCTTGGCAAGATCAATTCCGATGGTGACAATGCTCATGAACTTCCCCTTCCAACAAACGAGTGAGTTGATGAGAGATCGCGCTTCCCATCGTGGCACCTGGCTGCCGTACCCCGCAAATGCGCGGATCACCCGGGACAGAAAAGTCCCCTTCATTCGTTGTGCCTCTTCTTTCGAAAGGACATGTATATGGCAAAAAAGGAAGTAACTTCTAAAAGCGTGGCCAGCAAAGCCGCCAAAACCCTAGCATCGCCCACCAGTAGCAAGGCGGCCAAATCGGCTGCGGGTAGCGCGCTTTCCCAGCGAAATGCGCCGAACAAGGAAACCTCAAGTGCGGCAGCCAGCGCTGCATCTAAGACACTCAAGAGCCCAACTGCCTCAAAAGCGGCAAAGAGTGCAGCCGGATCGGCACTGACTCAAAAGCCACAAAGTGGCACAAATAGTGGTGGCCCTCGGAAGCCAAAGAAATGAAGCTCCAAAACGCACTTGATAACTACTACTTTCATACAGGGAAAGTCAGCGACATTGCGCGGCAGCTAGCCTTTGCGGCGATTGCCGTTATTTGGATTTTCAAGGCGGGAGATGGCATATCGATCTCGCTGCCGAATGAGTTGCTACAGCCACTGAAGCTTGTAGTCGTATGCCTCGCACTGGACCTTCTTCAGTATATTTTTGGAAGTATTGTCTGGGGCTTTTTTCACCGACTGAAGGAACGAGCAGGCACCTCTGATTCCAGTGAATTCAAAGCGCCTCGTTCAATCAATTGGCCTGCACTTGCATGCTTTTGGTCAAAAACTGGGGTGCTTTTGTATGCGTATTGGGAGCTCCTCTCCTACCTGCGGTGCGTCATTAGCCAATCCTAGTCGGATACATCAATGCAGCACTCTGCCTTCGCTCCCCAGCCTAACTGTCGTATATGGACTCCCCCTCAACGGCAAGGGACTGACCGATTGGGGACCGTGGGGTAAAGCACCTGCAGTCGTATATCCGGTATCTGGAGTGGACTCCAGTTTCAGCCGCTACTCAAATGCGGGGGGGGGGGGCGTCGAGCCTGATTCG
>Ga0067045_1004671_pt1 | contig 16572 bp, 15 predicted proteins | sample TerdegcTABiofilm_FD_59184 | JGI IMG/M metagenome (GOLD analysis project Ga0067045, IMG submission 59184) | Combined Assembly of (Gp0054472, Gp0054536) Wastewater bioreactor microbial communities from Singapore -Terephthalate degrading...
CGGAGATCGCAATCGCCAGGAAGATCACCGTGAAGATGGTGGACAGCATGGTCCAGCCGCCCTGGATCTTGCCGTTCATGTGCAGGAAGTACACCATGTGCACGAGCACCTGGATCACCGCGAACAGGCCCAGCACGGCCACGGCCGTGGTGCGGTCGGTGATGACGTTGTTCATGACCAGGTAGAAGGGGATGGCTGTCAGGATGACGGCCAGGATGAAGCCCTTCACATAGTCGCCCATGGTGACGTGCAGGTCGTCGTGATCGTGGTGATCGTCATGACCGGCGTGAATATCGTGTGCGCTCATTTACAGCACCCCCATCAGATACACAAAGGTGAACACACCGATCCAGACCACGTCCAAGAAGTGCCAGAACATGGACAGGCAGTTGATACGGCGCACGTTCTCGTTGATCAGGCCGTGCTTCTTGATCTGGATCATCAGGGTGATCAGCCAGACCAGACCGAAGGTCACGTGGATACCGTGGGTGCCCACCAGCGTGAAGAAGGACGACAGGAAGGCGCTGCTCTGAGGCGTCGCACCTTGATGGATCAGGTGGTGGAACTCATAGAGTTCCACGGCCAGGAAGGCTGCGCCCAGCAGACCGGTGACGGCCAGCCACAGCAGTGTGCCGTTCACGTTCTTCTTCTGCTTTTGCAGCATGGCAAAGCCGAAGGTGATGGACGACATCAGCAGGAAGGCCGTGTTGACGGCCACCAGCGACAGATCGAACAGATCCTTGCCCGAGGGACCGCCTGCATAGCTGCGGCCCAGCACGCCATAGGTGGCGAACAGTGCGGCAAAGATCAGGCAGTCGCTCATCAGGTAGAGCCAGAAGCCCAGCGAGGTGCCGTTTTCCGGATGGGGCTCGTGCGCGAGGTGGTACTCGCGAGTAGCCAGGGCGGCCGCGCCGCCAGCGTTGATATGTGTATTAGACATGGGCTGCTGCAAGCTGCTTGGTACGTGCTTCTTCCGTTGTGGCCACTTCGACCGCAGGGATGTAGTAGTCACGCTTGTAGTTGAAGGTATGAATGATCGAAGCCAGGATGGTCGCGACGAACGAAGCGATCGTCAGAGGCCACATATGCCAGATCAGAGCAAAGCCCAGAACCGTGGACAGGCCGGCAATCACCACGCCGGCGCCGGTATTGGCGGGCATGTGGATGGGCTCGAAGCCGCTCAGCGGACGCTGATAGCCGTGCTTCTTCATGTCGGTCCAGGCATCGATGTCGTGCACCACGGGGGTGAAGGCAAAGTTGTACTGGGGAGGGGGCGAGGAAGTGGCCCATTCCAGGGTACGGCCTTCCCAAGGGTCGCCGGTCACGTCACGCAGCTCGTCGCGCTTCCAGATGGACACGGCCAGCTGGATGAAGAAGCAGCCGATGCCGGCAGCGATCAGGGCAGCACCGCAGGCAGCGATGATGAACCAGATCTGCAGCGAGGGATCGTCAAAGTGGTTGGCACGGCGAGTCACGCCCATCAGGCCCAGGATGTACAGGGGAGTGAAGGCCACCCAGAAGCCGACCAGCCAGAACCAGAACGAAGCCTTGCCCCAGAACTCGTTGAGTCGGAAGCCGAAAGCCTTGGGGAACCAGTAGTTGATGCCGGCAAACACGGCAAACACCACGCCGCCGATGATCACGTTGTGGAAGTGGGCGATCAGGAACAGCGAGTTGTGCAGCACGAAGTCTGCGGGAGGCACGGCCAGCAGCACGCCGGTCATGCCGCCGATGGCGAAGGTGACCATGAAGCCCACCGTCCACAGCATGGGCACCGAGAAGCGGATGCGGCCGCGGTACATGGTGAACAGCCAGTTGAAGATCTTTGCGCCCGTGGGGATGGAGATGATCATCGTGGTGATACCGAAGAAGGTATTCACGCTGGCACCCGAGCCCATGGTGAAGAAGTGGTGCAGCCACACCAGGTAGGACAGGATGGTGATACACACGGTGGCGTAAACCATCGAGGTGTAGCCGAACAGACGCTTGCGGCTGAACGTTGCCACGATTTCGGAGAACACGCCGAAGCAGGGCAGGATCAGGATGTAGACCTCGGGGTGGCCCCAGATCCAGATCAGGTTCACGTACAGCATGGGGTTGCCGCCCAGCTCGTTCGTGAAGAAGTTGGTGCCGACGTAGCGGTCCAGCGACATCAGCACCAGGGCTGCGGTCAGCACGGGGAAGGAGGCCACGATCAGGGCGTTGGTGCACAGGGCAGTCCAGGTGAAGACGGGCATCTTCATCAGGTTCATGCCGGGAGCGCGCATCTTGATGATGGTCACGATCAGGTTGATACCTGACAAGGTCGTGCCCACACCGGCGACCTGCAGGCCCCAGATGTAGTAATCAAGACCCGTGCTTCCGCTCTGGTGCCCCAGATTGGACAGTGCCAGCCAGCCGGAGGTGGAGAACTCGCCCAGGAACAGGGAGATCATCACCAGCACGGCGCCGCCGGTGGTCATCCAGAAGCTGAAGTTGTTCAGGAACGGGAAGGACACGTCACGTGCGCCGATCTGCAGAGGAACCAGGTAGTTCATCAGGCCGGTCACGAAGGGCATCGCCACGAAGAAGATCATGATCACGCCATGGGCCGTGAAGATCTGGTCGTAGTGGTGAGGAGGCAGGTAGCCCATGTTGTCGCCGAAGGCCATGGACTGCTGCAGACGCATCATCACGGCATCGGCAAAGCCGCGCAGGAACATGACCAGACCGAGGATCATGTACATGATGCCGATCTTCTTGTGGTCGATGGAGGTGATCCAGTCGTTCCACAGCGGAGCCCAGAGGCGGAACTTGGTGATGCCGCCGACCACGACGAGGCCGCCAAGCACCACGGCAATAAAGGTCAAGAGCACGATGGGCTCATGCGTCATGGGAATCTGGTCCCATGTGATACGGCCCAACAGCCAGTGGGAGGCCGGGGTTGTTGTTTCAGACATGTTGAGTCTCTTTTGTCGTATTGGAGCGGCTGAGCGGTGAGCGCATCCGCACCGTGAACTACTTATTGCTGTGCGACAGCTCCGGAGGCGGCGACTTCGTCGAGCAGGGCGACAACGCGGTCAGCGTCTTTGGAAGTGCAGACATCCAGGGGCAGGGTCACGCTGGAGGTCTTGCCGTGGTGTGCAGGTGGCTTGCCGCCGGCGGCGTCGATGGCCATCATTTCGTTCATGCACATCTTGCCGTCTTCCACGCAGCGGTTGAGGACCTTGTTGTACAGGCCTTCGTCCACGCTGGCGAAGCGTTCAACGGGGTTGCGCTCGCTGGGCTTGGCCAGGTCGAGGTAGGCATCGCGCGTCAGGGTCTTGCCTTCGCTCTTGGCCTGGGCCACCCACTGGTCGAACTGCTGGTTTTCCAGACCGTGGAACTTGAAGGTCATGCCGGCAAAGCCAGCGCCGCTGTAGTGGGAGGACTTGCCGCCATAGACACCGGGCTTGTTGATCACGGCATTCAGTTCGGTCTGCATGCCGGGCATGGTGTAGATCATGCCGGCCAGATCGGGAACGTAGAACGCGTTCATGGTGTTGGTGGAGGTCAGCTTGAAGCGGATGGGGCGATCCACCGGGGCAGCCACTTCGTTGACGGTGGCGATGCCTTGCTCTGGGTAGAAGAACAGCCACTTCCAGTCCAGGGACACGACCTGAATCTCCAGGGGCTTGACGTTGGGGTCCAGCGCCTTGGTGGAGGAGATGCGGTCCAGCGGACGATAGGGGTCGAGCTTGTGGGTGCTGATCCAGGTAATGGCGCCCAAAGCGATGATGATGAGCAGGGGAACCGTCCAGATCACCAGCTCCAGCGCAGTGGAGTGGTGCCATTCGGGGTCGTACTTGGCTTCGGTGTTGGACTGGCGGTATTTCCAGGCAAACAGCAGCGTCAAAAAGATGACGGGGACGATGATGAGCAACATCAGCAAAGTGGCCGTAATGACCAGATCGCCTTGCTGCTTGGCGACATCGCCAGCTGGGTTGAGGACGACGGCCTTGCTGCAACCGGCGAGGGTTGCGGTCAAAGCGGCCGCTGAGAGCCACGCGGGCCCACGGATTTCCTTGATTTTTAACATGCTTTAGGCGTGACAAAGTCGCGCTTAGGTGTAAACGCGGATTACTGGATCTCGGCAAATGTAATACCAAACCGGGGGTTGTCCATTGGACATTTTGTCCAAGGTCAAGGGTTGGGTCTTGAAAATACGCTACGCGACAAGGGTTTAGCGCCTTTTGAAGGCGGGCAAACTTTGCGCTGACAGGGCTTGAAATTGTCAAATTCGCCCCAGCAGGCCCCCTCTGCCGAGGGCTGCGCTGACAGGGCTCAGGGCAAAAACTCTATTGCAGCTGCACATGCTTGGGCGTAGAACGGAAAGCGTCCCCGGGACTGAAAAGTAAGACAAGGAGTTGTACCTTTATGACAAGCATGAACCCGTCCGTTGGTCTTACTCAGCAAGACTATGAGAACTCGGAAACCCTGGCCTATGCGGATACCGATGAGGATGTGACCCCTGGCGAGATCGCGGTGGGCGTGATCATAGGGCGCTCTTCCGAGTACTTTGACTTCTTCGTGTTCGGCATCGCCTGCGTGCTGGTGTTTCCCTCGCTGCTGTTTCCCTATCTGTCCAAGCTCGACGGCACGCTGGCCGCGTTTGCCATCTTCTCGCTGGCCTTCGTGGCCCGCCCTGTAGGCACGGCGCTGTCGATGGCCGTGCAGCGGGTCTGGGGGCGTGCCACCAAACTGACATTGGCGCTGCTCCTGCTGGGCGTCTGCACGGTGGGCATGACCTTTCTGCCCAGCTATGAGACAGCCGGCATGAAGGCCGTCTGGGCGCTGGTGATCCTGCGCATCGGCCAGGGCCTGGCGCTGGGCGGCTCGTGGGACGGCTTGCCCTCGCTGCTGGCCATGTCCGCACCGCCGAACAAGCGCGGCTGGTACTCGATGATCGGCCAGCTCGGGGCGCCGCTGGGCTTCATCATTGCGGCAGCGCTGTTTGCCTATCTGTACTCCAGCCTGTCGGCGGACGAGTTCATGAGCTATGGCTGGCGCTATCCGTTCTGCGTGGCTTTTGCCATCAACGTGGTGGCACTGTTTGCCCGCCTGCGCCTGGTCGTGGGGCAGTCCTATACCCAGCTTCTGCAGGAGCGTGAGCTGGAGCCCATCAGCGTGACCAGTCTCATGGCCAACGAAGGCCGCAATGTGATGATCGGTGCTTTTGCCGCACTGGCCAGCTTTGCGCTGTTCCACCTGGTGACCGTGTTCCCGCTGTCCTGGATCTCCATGTACTCAGATCAGTCCATGACCGAAGTGCTGGTGGTGCAGATCATCGGCGCGCTGCTGGCTGGCGCGGCCATCATGCTGTCGGGCTGGCTGGCGGACCGAGTGGGTCGCCGCAACACCCTGGGCACCATGGCCTGCCTGATCGGTATCTTCAGCTTCCTGGCTCCCTGGCTGCTGGGCAGCGGCAGCACCGGCAACAATGTGTTCATCCTGGTGGGCTTTGTGCTGCTGGGCCTGTCCTACGGTCAGGCCTCGGGTACGGTGACTTCCAACTTCTCGTCGCGCTATCGTTACACCGGCGCGGCCCTGTCCACGGATATGGCCTGGCTCATCGGGGCGGCGTTCGCTCCGCTGGTAGCCCTGGGCGTCTCGGCCAAGTTCGGCCTGGTGGCCCTGGGTATCTATCTGCTGTCGGGAGCCTTGTGCACGCTGGCGGCCCTGGGCATCAACCGTGCCATCGAGGCGCGCGATCAATAGGCAGGCAGAGGTCCTTGCTGCAAAACGCCCGGTGCTGCGCATCGGGCGTTTTTTCTGAGGCTGCAGCGCATGAAAAAGCCGCCTTCAAGAGGCGGCTTCTTTACGGATGGGCGGGCTGGATGATCAGTCCAGAGCCAGACCGGCCTTCTTGATCACCTCGCCAAAGCGCTTGCTCTCGGAAGCCATGAAGGCCTTGAATTCGGCGGGTGTGGGGTTGAAGGACTCGTAGCCGAAGGCGGCGAACTTTTCCTTCACGTCCTGGCCGGTCAGCGCCTGACGGACGTCGGTGCGGATCTTCTCGACCACGGCAGCAGGGGTGCCGGGGCGCACGGCCAGGGCGTTCCAGCCGATGGCTGCGAAATCCTTGGGGCCGCCCGATTCGGACACCGTGGGCACGTTCTCGAAGCCGGCAATGCGGCTGGGAGCNGCCACCGCCAGGAAGCGCAGCTTGCCGCCACGCACCAGNGGNCCTGCNGTGCCCAGAGAGCCCAGGGCNAAGGTCAGCTCGCCATTGGCAACGCCCTGGTACAGCTGNCTGGTTTCCTTGTAGATCACGTGCTCCATCTTGGTGCCGGTCTGGTTTTCCAGCAGCGCCGAGCCCAGGTGCACGGGGTTGCCCACGGACCAGGAGCCGTAGTTCAGCTTGCCGGGATGCGCCTTGGCATCGGCGATCAGGTCACCGATGGTCTTGTAGGGGCTGTTGACGGGCACGCAGACAAAGAAGTAGTTGCGGAACAAGGGCATCAGGATGTCGAAGTCCTTGTTCAGGTCGTAGGGCAGCTTCTTGAACAGGTGGGGGTAGGCCGCGATGTGGACGTTGTCCAGCTGGATCATGTCCGTGCCGTCGGTCGCGCCGCGCTTGAATTCGTTGATGGCGATGAAGCCGTTGCCGCCGGGGCGGTTTTCCACCACCACGGGCTGGCCCCAGGCACGGCCCAGCTTGTCGGCCACCAGGCGCGAGATGCCATCGGGACCGCCGCCTACGGGGAAGGGGTTGATGATGCGCGAGGACTTGGTGGGCCACTTGTCGCTCTGTGCGAACGAGGGGGCTGCCACGGCTGCGGCAATGGCGCCAAGTGCAAATGCAGCTTGGCGACGGCTCATGTTGAGCTTATGGGTCATTTTGTCTCCCTGGAAGGATGTCGATGATGAATTGCGTGTGCACCACGCATTGTTGATATCGTCGGCTGTTATTTTTAGATATTCAGGCCCAGTTAATTACATTGTGTCACTTGGGGCATAAACACCTAGGTCTAGCTGAGGCTAGCAGCTATAGCAAAATAGCATAGCTTGTTTTGAAAGGTGTGAGCATGAATCTGCAGCAGATAGAGACCTTTGTTCGGGTGGCCGAAGTGGGGAGCTTCAGCAAGGCTGCGGTATTGCTGGACACCGCCCAGCCGGCGCTCAGCCGTCAGGTGCGGGCCCTGGAAACCGAGTTGCGCGAGACCCTGTTGATACGTACCGGGCGCGGCGTGACGCTGACCGATGCGGGGCGCCGCCTGCTCGAGCATGGTCACGCCATCATGCAGCGCGTGGCCATGGCCAAGGAAGACCTGGGCAGTCAGCGCGACGAGCCCGTCGGGCGTATCACCGTGGGCCTGCCGCCGAGTCTGGCGCGGCGCCTGACCTTGCCCCTGATCGACGGCTTCAGCCGCGAGATGCCCAAGGCCAGGCTGGCGGTGGTCGAAGGTTTCTCCATGAATATCTCGGAGTGGCTGACCTCGGGGCGCATGGATCTGGGCCTGGTCTACACGCCGGAGCCGCATCCGCAGATCGAGGTCTCGCCCGTGCTCGAAGAGCGTCTGTGCCTGATCGGCCCGGCCAGCACGCTGGCAGGGCGCACCAGCATTCCGTTCGAGCATCTGGCCGAGTTCCCGCTGATCATGCCCCAGCACGGGCAGATTTTCCGCAAGCTGATGGAGGCCCAGGCCACGCTGTCACAGGTCAAGCTCAATGTGGTCTGGGAGGTTTCCAGTGTGCCCGCCATTCTGGATCTGGTGCGCGGCGGCTATGGCTATGCGGCGCTGACCGACAGCGCCATGCACAGTCATGCCACGGATGCATCGCTGGTGGAGGTGCCCATCAAGTCTCCGCATATCGTCAGCACCTTGTGCCTGGTGCAGCCCGCCAAGAAGAAGTCCACGCCTCTGATGCGCCGCACGGCCGAGTTGCTGCGCCGTCTCAGCATGCAGGTCTGCTCGGTGGAGAGCGGCCATATCTGAACGCCGCGCCTGTACCGGGGCATTGCCGCTGCTGGTTCATGCTCCTGTTAGTAGAGCTTGTTGCGCCTGTTGAATAAAGATTTCAGATACATATCTATCTGAAATCGATTTAAGGCGGGCGCTATAAGCTTCTGAAACGATAGCGTCAAAGCTGGGGGCGCAAGGTTCTGGCGGCCTCCTGCAGCAGCGGCAGTATTTCCAGCTGCATGGTTTGCGGGCTCATGCGCTTGGCCGATGTCACCACATTCAGCGCTGCCACGGTGCGCCCGCGCATATTGCGCAGTGGCACGGCCACGGCCTGAATCGCCAGTTCATGCTCTTCGAGCGCCATGCAGTAGTCGAGGCGGCGCACCTCGTCGAGCAAGCCCTTGAGCGCCGCACCATCGGAGACCGTGTGCGCCGTCAGCTTGGGCAGGTCATAGGTGGCCAGCCAGTCGTCGAGCTCCGAGCCCGAGAGCGAGGCCAGCAGCACCCGGCCCGTGGACGTGGCATGCGCCGGCAGGCGCGTGCCCAGGTGCAGTCCGTGGGCCATCAGCCGCTCGCCTTTTTCATGCACGGCGCTGCGCGCGACGATGACGACTTCGCGGCCCTCGCGCACCACACAGGAGTAGGACAGTCCGGTCTGCGCTGCCAGCCTGTGCAGCACGGGTTGCACGATGCGCGGCAGCCGGGCCGAGGCCAGATAGCTGCCCGACAGGCGCAGCACCTTGGGCGCCAGCCAGAAATAGCTGCCATCGGATTCCAGATAGCCGAGATAGGCCAGGGTGAGCAGATGGCGCCTGGCGGCGGCGCGCGTGATGCCCGCGCGTTCGGCCGCCATGGTGGCGTTCAGGCGCTGGCGCTCGGTGTCGAAGCTCTCGAGCACGGCCAGGCCCTTGGCCAGGCCGGCAATGAAGTCCGCTGCAGCGATGGTAGGGGTGCCGGGTTCACTCATGCTCGGTTCCGTCGTTCTTGTTTTGCGCGATCTTCGTTCTCATTGTGCGATTATCGCGCAGACATCGATTCTCTCCTTTGTCTTGATGCAGCACAAAACTTAGTCTTGCTGCACAGCGCAATCGGCGTCGTCACGCGCGCCGATCGACAGGTTTTTGAGCCATAACAAGGAGTCATTTTCATGCGTACACAAGTCGCCATCATCGGTGCTGGTCCCTCAGGTCTGCTGCTGGGGCAGCTGCTCTACAAGGCAGGCATCGACAACATCATCATCGAGCAGCGCAGCGCCGACTATGTGCTGGGCCGCATCCGCGCCGGCGTGCTGGAGCAGGTGACGGTGGATCTGCTCAAGCAGGCGGGTGCCGACAAGCGCATGAACGAGGAAGGACTTCCTCACGATGGCATCGAGCTGCTGTTCAAGGGCAAGCGCCACCGCATCAATCTGCATGAGCTGACCGGCGGCAAGCGCGTGATGGTCTACGGCCAGACCGAAGTCACCCGTGACCTGATGGAAGTGCGTGCCCAGGAGGGGTTGACCACGGTGTACGAGGCCAGTCACGTGCAGCCCGTGGACTTCGAGAGCGACAAGCCCAAGGTGCGTTACGAAAAAGACGGCCAGGTGCACGAGATCGAATGCGACTTCATCGCCGGTTGCGACGGCTTTCACGGCATCTGCCGCGCCAGCGCGCCTCAGGACAAGATCAAGACCTTCGAGAAGGTCTATCCCTTCGGCTGGCTGGGCCTGCTCTCCGATACGCCGCCCGTGTCGCACGAGCTGATCTACGCCAACACCGAACGCGGCTTTGCCCTGTGCAGCCAGCGCAGCGCCACGCGCAGCCGCTACTATCTGCAGGTGCCGCTGACCGACAAGGTCGAGGACTGGAGCGACGAAGCGTTCTGGGAAGAGCTCAAGAAGCGCCTGGACCCCGAAGCGCGCGCCAATCTGGTGACCGGCCCTTCGCTGGAGAAAAGCATTGCACCGCTGCGCAGCTTTGTGACCGAGCCCATGCGCTTCGGTCGCATGTTCCTGGCCGGCGACGCCGCCCACATCGTGCCTCCCACAGGCGCCAAGGGCCTGAACCTGGCGGCTTCCGATGTGGGCTATCTGTCGCAAGCCTTTGTCGAGTATTACCAGGAACAGTCCGAAGCCGGCATCGATCGCTACTCCGAGCAGTGCCTGCGTCGCGTCTGGAAGGCCGAGCGTTTCTCCTGGTGGATGACCTCCATGCTGCACAACTTCCCCGGCGAAGGCGAGTTCAACACCAAGGTGCAGGAAGCAGAGCTGGACTACATCGTCCACTCCGAGGCCGGCTCCACCTCGCTGGCCGAGAACTATGTGGGTCTGCCTCTGGTGTAAGAACGTTTTGACGATCTCTACGCAGCCGTGTTGGAGCGCCATCGGGATGAGTTCGAAGCGATGGCTCGCCGCTTGCACCGGGGTGCAAGCAAGAGTCAGCGCGCAGCACATCGCCCGATTTCGCGCCAACCCTTAGGGACAGGTGCCTTGCGCACGCCCGGTCAGAGGCGGTCTGCGGGGTTGCCTCGCCGGCCGCGCGAATCCTCGCAATAGCGCGGCTATTGCTGCGGTATCGCGCGCGGGAGGCGCCCCCTGGCATCCCCTCCCGCAAAGCCTGTGTCGCGGCACGGGGAGATTGTCAACAGGTTCTACGCCCCAGACCGGCTGGCCTTCGTCACCGTGGTGATGAAGGCCAGGTGACCGATCCCGGCGCCTGGCGCTCTGCCTGCCTAGCTGTAAGCGAGGCAGGCATTTTTCATCCATGCAATTTGGTTGATGCTGCCTTGCGTAAATTTTGATGCCGGGGCGCAAGCCGCAAGGGCCAGCGAGGAGTAAGCTTGCCGACCTTATGGCGCACATCATGTTTTCCCCTCCCTATATTGCCGCTGCCGAGGCAGCCCAGTCCTTGCGTACGCGCGGCTATGCCGTGCTGCAGCCCGAGGACTTCGCCCAGTGGATGGGCCTGAGCGTGAGCGATCTGCATGCCATGGATGCGGACTGGCAGGGCCTGCCGCCCGACGCCTTCCTCAGGGATGGCGGCCGCTATCGCCGCCGCCGCCATTCCTGCTTTGTCAGCGAAGGCGATCAGGTTCAGCAGGTGCCCCACCGCGCCCACTGGCAGCCCGTGGAATACAACGCTCTGCATGGCGGCATGCAGCGCATGTTCGAGCCCATGCTGGACAGCACGACGACGAGCGCGGCATGGCTGGAGATGATCAATGCTCTGGGGCAACTGGCCGATCAGGTGTTCTGCACCGACGAGCGTCATGAGCGCTGGTTTGTCGAGGCGCACCAGTTCCGCATCGACACCACGGACGGCATAGGACGTCCCACGCCCGAAGGGGCGCACCGCGACGGCGTCGATCTGGTCGCTGTGCTGCTGGTGGGGCGCAAGGGCGTCAAAGGGGGCGAGACCCGGGTGTTCGAAGCGACCGGCCCCAACGGCCAGCGCTTTACCTTGACCGAGCCCTGGTCCGTGATGCTGCTCGACGACGCGCGCATGATTCATGAGACCACGCCGATTCAACCTGCCGAGCCCGGTGGCGTGCGGGACACGCTGGTGCTGACCTATCGCCGTGGCAACTTCCAGGGCGCCGAGCTTCAGGAGCAGCCGGCTCAGGCCTCCTGACGGACTCGGGCGGGCCGCTTTGGAAAATTTGGGCAAAACTGTAACGTTCTCAATGCATCAAAGTGACGCCCTCGACACTGCATGATGCGGGCTCGTCGCGACGAAGTTCTCACATCGCCGCGTAAGCTCTCATTCAGGCAGCCGGGTCCACCGGCTCACACCACGCCCAGCAAGGCGTGGTTTTTTTATATGAATCGCTTCTACGCCCTTAGCATTTCCGTGCTGACAGCTCTTGTCACGATAGCTGCCTGCCAGCCCTTCGAGGATCGCCCTGCGCAGGCGGCCCAGACCAAGGAACCCACGATCTATTTTCGCAATGGACTGGAAATCTCCCTTGGCGATATCTCGGTGCCGATTCACGGCGTTCAGGAATGTCCCTATGGCCTGGCGGCGCCGGCCGGAGCCGTCGTCGAGATGAATGATGCCAAGTGCATTCGCCTTTCCGACGACACCGAGCAGATCGTCGTGATGCTGGATATGCCCGACGGCGTCGTCCGGGAGGCCTGGACCGTGCGCCGCGATGCGCCCAGCAAGCCGCATGAGCCGGCTTTCAAGAACGTCTCCCTGCTGCGCCCCGACGGCACGCGCATCACGATCACCGACAAGTCCCACAGGCTGCTGGACAAGTGCTACGAATACCAGGCGGCGCATGTCTGCATCTGAGATGTGTTGAACTTTGGGGTTGATTCATGTCAACACGCTGAGGCATGATGAAGGCAGACTGCATGCTATTCCAAGAGCGGCATCGGCCCCGGGTCTCTGGCTTGAGGTACATGTCGCCTGCAACTCGAAAGGAGAAACATATGTCCATGTTCAATCACATTCTGGTTCCGGTCGACGGCTCCAAGCCTTCCATGCTGGCGGCACGCAAGGCCGCCGAGCTCTCCAAGGTCTTTGGCAGCGCCGTGACGGCAGTGTATGTGGTCGATCCCTATCCTTTCACCGGCGTCGGTGCCGACTTTGCCTATGGGCAGTCGCAGTATCTGAGTGCTGCAACGGCCGAGGCCAACACCGCACTGGATGCCGTCAAGGCCATCATGGACGAGGCAGGTGTGCCGGTGAAGACCCTGGTGGGCGAGGGCCATGCCGTGCATGAAGGCATTGTGCGCACCATGGAAAGCGTGGGCGCCGATCTGGTCGTCATGGGCTCCCAGGGGCGGCGCGGCCTTGAGAAGCTGATGCTGGGCAGCGTCACCCAGCGCGTGCTGGGTGCCGTGCGTGTGCCGGTGCTGGTCGTGCGCGAGTGAGCGCCAGGCGGCTGTCCACGTAGCAACGGCTCCCCAGGGAGCCGTTTTTCTTGTGGGCAAGCGTGCTCAGCGATTGAGCAGCCGGGCCAGCCAGCCTTTCTTCCTGCGCTGCAATTCCAGCTCCTGCAGCACTTCGGCCTTGAGCTGCTCCTTCTGTGCCGAGTGTCCGCTTTCCTTGGACATCATGCGCAGATAGACCTTGGCCGAGTCCACATAGCCATGGTCTTCGTTGCGGATATGGTTGAACAGCCAGCGCGAGAGCATGCCGTGCAGTTCGGCGGCCACATCCTCGCCCGCATCGAAACGGGTCTGCATCTCGATCACGCGGCGTGTGAACAGCTCGTGCACCTTTTTGTGCGGCCCGGCGAACATATAGCCGGCGCTCTCGATCAGGCTTTCCTCGAAGACGAAATGCGAGACGGTGTAATCGATCATCTCGCCGATGACATCGCCCAGACCTTCGCGGTCGGGCGAGCTGCGCAGTTCGTAAAGCCGGTTGATGTAGTCGACGATGCGGCGGTGCTGCCGGTCGATCTCTGCAATCCCGGTGTCCAGCTCGGGGACCCAGACCAGCAATGCCATGATGTTCTCCAGAAATTCAAGGATTTCCGCAGAAGTATTCATGAGCTTGCCATATGCCGCATTGATGCAGATCAGGTCGATCCGCTGCGGTAGCGCGGAGGATGCCGATCCTCCGCGCATTGCGGCGTCACTCGATCTTGGCGCCCGAGGACTCCACGATCTGCTTGGACTGCTTGAAGTCGGCCTGGAACATCTTGTCGAAGTTGGCGACACTCATGGACTGGGGCTCGGCGCCCTGGGTCAGAATGGCCTCGCGCACTTCGGGCATGGCCAGCAGCTTGTTCACTTCGAGATTGACCTTGGTCACGATGGACGAGGGCGTGCCCTTGGGCATGAACAGGCCATACCAGGTGCTCACATCAAAGCCCTTGAGGCCCGATTCGGCCAGCGTGGGTGTGTCGGGCAGCGAGCTGGAGCGGCTGGCCGAGGTGACGGCAATCGCGCGCAGCTTGCCGGACTTGATCTGGCCGATGGCCGATGGCACGGACGAGACCAGCAGGTCCACATTGCCGGCCAGCGCATCCATCATCGCGGGGTTGGAGCCCTTGTAGGGAACGTGGGTCAGGTGAATGCCCGAGGCCTTTTCCAGCATCACGCCCGCGAGGTGGATGCTGGTGCCGTTGCCGGGCGAGCCATAGGTGATCTTGGACGGGTTCTTCTTGGCTGCAGCCACCACGTCGGCCAGCGTCTTGTAGGGCGAGTTGGCGGCCGTGGCGATCACGATGGGGGTGTAGGCCACATGGGCCACGGGGATCAGGTCCCTGGTGGGGTTCCAGGGCAGGTTCTTGTAGAGATAGGGGCCGAGGACCACATTGTCCTTCTGGCCCATCACCATGTCGTAGCCCGTCGGGGCTGCTTTCACCGCTTCGGTGATGCCGATGGTGCCACCTGCACCCGCTCGGTTGTCTGGCACCACGGTCCACTTGCTGACTTCGGTGAGCTTGTTGGCAATCACGCGCGAGAGGATGTCGGTGCCGCCGCCGGGCGGGAAGGGCACGATCATGCGCACGGGCTTGTTGGGGTATTCGGCTGCGGGGTCTTGTGCAGCGGCGGAAAAGCTCAGGCCCGCGCTTGCGATCACGGCTGTGCTGATGAGGATTTGGCGAAACATGAAAAAGAAACTCCAGAGACGAACGGGGGGAGCGCTGGCCCGCAGAAAAGGGCGGCGCAGTCGCGGCTGGTGTCTGAGTCCTGAACTCAGAAGCCAGAGTCACGGAAGGTGGGCTTTTCGATGATCGGGGAGGGTGGTTCCGCCATCAATGGGTATTTGTCTTTACCGGGGAGCGCGAGCCATGCTGTACGGACATGATCGCCATCCGCACGCGCTGCACCGCAGGGTTGCTGCAGTTGCTAGCACGGAGGCAGCGTACCGATCGGGTGTCGCTGCCGATGTGGCCCACGGGCGCGGATTGCGGCTCTGCGCACGGCGTCGAGGCAGTTGCAGAGCAGTCGAAACATTTTGCCACGCATGGCCGAGGTGCGAAGGCTTGGTTCGTGAATAGGCCGGGCTTGTACCCCGGCTTTGCGGGGACTCGGCAGTGCAGCCAAGGCTTGGATGTCAACGGCTGCGAATGAAGGCTCAGGCCTGACGTACGTCGGCAATCACCTGGTCACCGAAATCGGGCCGCGCCAGCCAGGCCAGCACGCGGTCTGCGGCATCGTCGGCCGAGGTCAGCTGGCCGTTGCTGTGCAGACTGGCAAAACGGGCCACATCCGGAAAATCGGCCGAGGCCGCGCTGCGCAGCTGCACCTGCATATCGGTGTCGATGACGCCGGGGGCCAGAGACACAATGCGCGCGCCGTTGGGTTTGGCCGCTTCTTCCAGCGCCACGCAGCTGCTGAACTGGTCCATGCCCGCCTTGGCCGTGCAGTAACTGGCTTGCGAAGCCATGGCGCGGCGGCCCAGACCCGAGGAGATATTGAGCACCTTGCGGGGAATTTCCCAGCTCTCGGTCGCACCGAGAAAGGCTCCGGTCAGGGCCATGGGCGCTTCAAGACCCACGCGCAGCGCATGGATCATATCGGCCGCAGGCACTTGAGACAGCGGCGCAATCTGCGGAATGACACCGGCGTTGTTGATCAGGGTGATGCTGGCCCATGCGCTGTGGTCCTGCGTTTCCAGCCAGGTCGTGAGGCGCTGCGCGGCTGCGGCGCTTTGCGCCAGATCCTGCTCCCATTGCAATAGCTGCTCGGGCTTGCTGGCGCTGGAGGCCAGGGCGGTGCTGGTCTTGCGGGCAATGCTCAGCAACTGATGGCCTTGTTGCAGCAGCCGTTGTCCCATGGACAGGCCCATGCCACGGGAGCCGCCTGTCAGAATCGTTAAATGCTTGGTCATGCCGGGCATCTTACGGTCGATTCAAGGCAGAAAAGAACAAGCCCCGCAGGGCTGGCGTCCGGCGGGGCCTGCTGCAGGGTCAAAGGCGATCAATGACCCAGATAGGCCTTGCGCACGTCGTCATTGCTCAGCAGGTTGACGCCGCTGTCCTCCAGCACCACCTTGCCGGTTTCCAGCACATAGCCGCGGTCGGCAATCTGCAGGGCACGGTTGGCGTTCTGCTCGACCAGGAACACCGTCACACCCGCTGCGCGGATGGTCTGGATGATCTCGAAGATCTGCGCAATGATGAGCGGAGCCAGGCCCAGCGTGGGCTCGTCCAGCAGCAGCAGACGCGGCTTGCTCATCAGCGCACGGCCTATGGCCAGCATCTGCTGCTCGCCGCCCGACATGGTGCCCGAGCGCTGCGCTGCGCGTTCCTTCAGGCGCGGGAAGAGCTTGAAGACATGCTCGATGCCGTCGGCAATCTCGGTCTTGTTCAGGAAGAATCCGCCCATCTGCAGATTCTCGGTCACCGTCAGATCCTTGAAGACGCGACGGCCTTCGGGCGAGATGGCGATGCCGCGGCGCATGATGTGGTGGGTGGACATCTGGGTGATGTCGTCGCCCTCGAACAGAATGCGTCCGCCGCTGGCGCGCGGATTGCCGCACACCGTCATCAGCAGCGATGTCTTGCCCGCGCCATTGCTGCCGATCAGGGTGACGATCTCGCCCTGATCGACATGCAGGCTGGCATGATCGACCGCGCAGATCGCGCCGTAATGGGTGGAGACCTGCTCCAGTTGCAACATATGCTGGCTCATCAGGCCTCTCCCAGATAGGCCTTGATGACCCGTTCATCATTGCGAATCGCCTCGGGCAGGCCCATGGCG
>Ga0067045_1030134_pt1 | contig 16568 bp, 13 predicted proteins | sample TerdegcTABiofilm_FD_59184 | JGI IMG/M metagenome (GOLD analysis project Ga0067045, IMG submission 59184) | Combined Assembly of (Gp0054472, Gp0054536) Wastewater bioreactor microbial communities from Singapore -Terephthalate degrading...
GACGTTCGCCGCCAAGGACGGCCGCTACAACCGCGAGCATTTCTTTGGACAGAACCCCGAGCTCGCCGCCCTGGCCCAGGGCCTGACGGACGAGCAGATCGACCGCTTGAAGCGCGGCGGCCATGATCTGGTGAAGATCCATGCGGCCTATGCAGCGGCTGCCGCCCATCGCGGCCAGCCCACGGTGATCCTGGCCCATACCAAGAAGGGCTACGGCATGGGCTCGGCCGGGCAGGGCAAGATGACCACGCACAGCCAGAAGAAGCTGGACGAGACCGACCTGATCGAGTTCCGCAACCGCTTCAACCTGCCGCTCAGTGACGAGCAGGCCAAGGGCCTGGCCTTCCACAAGCCTGCCGATGACAGTGCCGAGATGCAGTACCTGCGCGAGCGCCGAACGGCCCTGGGCGGCGCACTGCCGCGCCGCGAAACGGTGTGCGACCGCGTGCCCGTTCCAGCGCTGGAGCAATACGCCCAGTTCGCGCTGGCGCCTGCCGGCAAGGAAATGAGCACCACCATGGCCTTTGTGCGCATGCTGGGCAGCCTGCTCAAGGATGCGCAGCTGGGCCCGCGCATCGTGCCCATCGTGGCCGACGAGGCGCGCACCTTCGGCATGGCCAACCTGTTCAAGCAGGTGGGCATCTACAGCAGCCTGGGCCAGCGCTACGCGCCCGAGGACATCGGCTCGGTGCTGTCCTACCGCGAGGCGCTGGACGGCCAGATCCTGGAGGAGGGCATCAGCGAGGCCGGCGCCGTCGCCAGCTGGACGGCGGCGGCCACCAGCTACAGCGTGCACGGCCTGGCCATGCTGCCGTTCTACATCTACTACTCCATGTTCGGCTTCCAGCGCGTGGGCGACGCCATCTGGGCCGCGGCCGACCAGCGGGCGCGCGGCTTTTTGCTGGGCGCCACCTCGGGCCGCACCACGCTGGGCGGAGAAGGCCTGCAGCACCAGGACGGCTCCAGCCATCTGGTGGCGGCCACCATTCCCAACTGCAAGGCCTGGGACCCTGCGCATGCCGGCGAACTCGCCGTGATCCTGGACGCCGGCATGCGCGAGATGCTGGTCGAGCAGCGCGATGTTTTCTACTACGTCACGCTGATGAACGAGAACTATGCCCAGCCCGACCTGCCCGCAGGCGCTGCCGAAGGCGTGCTGCGCGGCGCCTATGTGTTCAGCCGCTTTGGCGATGCGGACCGTGCCACGCAGCATGTCACCTTGCTGGGATCGGGCGCCATCCTCACCGAAGTGCTCAAGGCCGCCGAGCAATTGGCCAGCGAGGGCATGGCCGCCACCGTGGTCAGCGTGACCAGCTGGAGCGAGCTGGCGCGCGATGGCGTGGCCTGCGAGCAGCGCATGCTGGCGGGTGAGGCACCTGGCCAGCCCTGGATCGCGCAGCTGCTGCAAGGTACGCAGGGCCCGGTGATTGCCGCCACCGACTATGTGCGCGCGGTGCCCGAGACCGTGCGCGCCTTCCTGCCCGCAGGCCGCCGTTTCCTCACGCTGGGCACGGACGGCTTCGGCCGCAGCGACACGCGTGCGGCGCTGCGCGGCTACTTTGGGGTGGATGCACACAGCGTGGCGCAGGCTGCGCGCCGGATGATCCAGCCAGGTTGAGCCGAGCCTTTCCACGCACCCGGCATCCCCGGGATGTACACATGGCGGCCCCTTCGCGGGGCCGCTTTGCATGGCTGCGCCCCCATTTGCGCCGCCACTTTTCCTGTGGATGGATTAAGCCCGCGTTAAATGCGCAAGTGGCTTATCTTTTTCGTCGGCTTGCATCAAAAAATAGGGTGATTCCACTAGAATTTGTATATATAAGAAGATATTGCGCAAAGAGATTGATATTTGCTGCAATGGTTGCATGCGTTGGGTGGAATATCTCGTCAATATCCGATTTTCTCTTTCAATAATAATTTATTTCACGGGATAGAAGACGATGAAACTCTCGCTCAAGCAAGGCCTGCTGTGCGTGGCCGTGCTGTCGGCTGCCGCATGGCAGCTCGCCATCTCGGCGCCGGCGCCCGAGGTGGATCATGCGCAAATGCCGCAGATCATCGATGACCTGCCCGCCGACTATGCGGCGGACCTGAGCGCCGAGCAAAGAACCCTGGTAGACCGTGGCCGTTATATCGCGCGACTCGGTGATTGCGTGGCCTGCCATACCGGAAATAAAACACAGCCCATGGGCGGTGGCTTGGCGCTGGAGACGCCATTCGGCAAGATCTATTCCACCAATATCTCGCCTGACGCCGATACGGGCATGGGCAAATACAGCTTCGATCAGTTCGACCGTGCCATGCGCAAGGGCGTGGCGGCCGATGGCCGCAACATGTACCCGGCCATGCCCTATCCCTCCTACGCCAAGATGACGGCCGAGGACATGCAGGCCCTGTATGCCTACCTGATGCAGGGCGTGGCGCCCGTGAAGGCGGCCAACAAGGAGTCCGACCTGGGCTTTCCCTTCAACCAGCGCTGGGGCCTGGCGCTGTGGAACTGGGTGTTTCTGGATGACGCGCCCTTCCAGCCCCAACCGCAGCAAACTGCCCAGTGGAACCGGGGCGCCTACCTGGTGCAGGGCCTGGGCCACTGCGGCGCCTGCCATACGCCGCGCGGCGTGGGCTTCCAGGAAAAGACCATGACCGGCGAGGGCCGCAAGGGCGAGTACTTCCTGGCCGGCGAGACCGTGGAGAACTGGCGCGCACTGAGCCTGCGCGACCTGTGGACACCCGAGGAGACCGCCCAACTGCTCAAGACCGGGCGCAACAGCCACGGCACGGTCTCCGGCAACATGGTCGATGTGGTGCAGCACAGCACCCAGTACATGAGTGACGAGGACCTGCTGGCCATCGGCATCTATCTGAAGTCGCTGCCCGCAGGCAAGAACGATCTGCCCATGCAGATCGCCCAGGGGCCGGGGCCGGTCATCGCCCCGCATCCGGCGCCGCAGGCCTCCGTGCATGCGCCGTCCGCCACGTCGGCAGTGTCTTCCGATGTGCCTGCCGATCTCTACGCCAGCCGGGGCGGCCTGGGCTATCTGCAGTTCTGCGCCGACTGCCACCGTGCCGATGGCGGCGGCGTGAAGGACGTGTTCCCGCCACTGGCCGGCAATTTTTCGCTGCAGTCGCAGGACCCGTCCACGCTGATCCATCTGATGCTGGCGGGCTGGAAGGCGCCCGTCACGCAAAGCCACGCCCGGCCGCTGACCATGCCGGCCTTCGCGCAGCTCAAGGATGCGGAGATCGCCGACATCCTCAACTTCGCCCGCAGGAGCTGGGGCCGTGCCGATGCGCGCGAGATCCATGCCAAGGAGGTGCAATCCATGCGCAAGCAGCTCGATGCCAAGGGCGAAAGCGCACGCCCCTTCGAGACGCCGCGCCTGGCCGCCATGCTGGACGAATCCAACGCGAAGCAACTGGTCTACGGCGCCCGCCTGAACATAGAGACGCGTGACCTGCTGCCCAGGAATGTGGGCAATGCGCTGAATTGCGCCAGCTGCCACCTGAACGCGGGCACGGTGGCCGATGGTTCGCCCTACATCGGTGTCTCGGCCTTCTTCCCCGGCTATGCGCCGCGCGCGGGCCGCGTCATCACGCTGGAGGACCGCATCAATGGCTGCTTCCTGCGCTCCATGAACGGCAAGCCTCTGCCGCTGGAGTCCGACGAGATCAAGGCCATGGTCGCCTACTTCGACTGGATGCGCCGCGAAACCAAGCCCGAGGACAAGGTCGAAGGCCGGGGCGTGGGCAAGATCAGCCAGTCCATCGTGCCCAACGTGGACAACGGCAAGAAGGTCTATGCGGCCCAGTGCGCGGTCTGCCATGGCGGCGAGGGCGAAGGCGTGAAGAATGCCAAGGGACAGTGGGTCTATCCGCCGCTGTGGGGTGACCAGTCCTTCAACATCGGTGCAGGCATGGCGCGCACCTATACGGCAGCGGCCTTCGTCAAGCGCAACATGCCCATCGCCTTCCATGGCAATTTCCCGCTGGGCCAGGGCGGCCTCAGCGACCAGGAGGCCGTGGACGTGGCCGAGTACTTCAGCCACCAGCCGCGCCCGGACTTTGCCAACAAGCACAAGGACTGGCCCAAGGACAAGAAGCCGGCCGACGCGCGGTACTGATGCGCCATCGAGGGAGAAGAAGGCGTTCCCGCCACGCGGCGGGCGCCTGAAGGCGGGGCAGGGAGCGATTCCTGCCCCGCCTTTTTTCGAGGGCAGTGCCCAGTCTTGCGCGCGCTGCAGATCCTTCTTGGCGGTGGCCAGTTCATTGCCCAGCCCCTGCACGTGTTGCTGCCGTTGCCTGGCCATCTGCTGCAGCCGGCAGGCTTGGCTCCAGGCCTTCCCGGCAGCGCGTTCGGGGCGCTCAGCCCGCGCGCTGCAGCAGCACCGGCACCGAGGAGGCCAGCAGCGCCACGCCGGACAGGCACAGCAGGCCCAGCACGATCTGCCGGAAACGCATCTCGCTGATGCCGATATACAGCCTGGAGCCCAGCAGCGATGGAATGAGCATGGCCGGCGCCACGATGGCGAACAGCGGCAGCATGCTGCGCGCGACCATGCCGGTGCCCAGGTAGGTGGCCATGGTCACGGCCAGCATGGACAGGTTGAAGTTCTGGATGACCGAGCGCTGCTCATCCTTGGGGTAGCCGCGCAGCGTGCACCACAGCGTGGGCAGCGTGCCCGTGAAGCCGCCCAGTCCGCCCATCACGCCGCCCGCCAGGCCCACGGCGCCGTCTGCCACACTGCCGCCGCGCGCCAGCCTGGGCATCCGGGCCGACAGCAGCATCACCGGGCACCACAGCACCAGCATGCCGCCCAGCAAGGCCTTGAACCAGGCCATGTCCAGGTGCGGCAGCAGCAAGACACCCAGGGGAATGCCGACAAGACCGCCCAGGATGAAGGGCAGCAGCTTTGCCAGCGCAAACCCGCGCCGCACGGTGATGGCCGACAGCACCTGGCCCAGCAGCGAGCCGAAGACGGTGAGCACGGCCGCATCGCGCGGCTCCAGCACCCAGGCCCAGAACGACATGGCCACCATGCCGAAGGCAAAGCCCGACAGGCCCTGCACGAATCCGGCCGCCGCCGCGCCCAGCGCGATGATGAAAAACATGCCATCCATGGTCTGCCTGGTCCTTTCGTTCTGGGTGTGCAAGACGCCGGAATTCTGGAACGCATGCATAAGCAGAAATTCGTTTGTTTTTATTGTTCAATATGGTTTTGCTTATGACGCGCCACGCCTGAAGCCATGCCGCAACACCCCACTGCATCGACCGCTGCCCAACTGGCCCACCGCATGGCCACGCGCCTGAAGATGAAGCATTTGCTGCTGCTGCGCTCCATCAGCGAGCTGGGCACGCTGACCCGCGTGGCCGAGCGCATGGCCACCAGTCAGCCCGCCGTGACCCAGGCCCTGGCCGAGCTGGAGTCGTTGTTCGGCGCGCCCCTGTTCCTGCGTTCTGCGCGCGGCATGGAGCCTACGGAGCTGGGCGCGCTGGTGCTGGCGCGCGCCCGGGGCATGCTGGCCGACCTGGACCATTGGGCCCACGACATCGAGGCCGTGGGGCAGCAGCGTGCGGCGCACCTGCAGGTGGGTGTCATCCCCTTCCTGCCTGCGCGCATGCTGGCCGAGGCCATCGGCAGGACGCGGCCGCAAGGCCGGCGCATCACGGTCACGCTGCATGAGGACACCAGCGACCGCCTGCTGCAAAAGTTGCGCGCACATGAGCTGGACTGCGTGATTGGCCGCGCCTCGGCCGTGCTGGACATGAGCGGCATACGGCACAGCGTGCTTTATGAGCAGGAGCCTCGCCTGATCGCCCACCGCAGCCTGGCCACGCGGCTGGGGCGCCGGCCTCTGCAGTGGGCCGAACTCACGGGGCTTGACTGGGTGCTGGGCCAGCGCCGCACGCCCATGCGCGAGCAGATCACCGACTTTTTTCTGCGCGCGGGCGTGGAGCCGCCGCCGCCGTTTGTGGAAACGCTCTCGGCCAAGGTGATCGGCGAACTGGTGGCGGCCAATGAGCGTGCCGTGTCCATCGTGCCGGCCGACATTGCCGAGGAACTGGTGCGCATCGCGGGCGTGGGCATTGTGCGCCACCGTTTCGGCTGGACCCTGCCACCCGTCACCCTGTTCGAGCGCAAGGCGGGCGGGCAGTACGAGGAGCAGCGCCTGTTTGCCCAGGCCCTGAAGGAGGTTTGCTCCGATCAGGGGTGACGGGTGGCCGGCTTGAAGAGCGCAGCCAGCAGCGGCTCCAGCGTGGGGAATTCCAGGGCAAAGCGGGCGCGGTCCACGAAGAAGGCTTCGCAGGCCACGGCGAAGAATTCGGCGGGCGCCGTGGCGCCATAGCCGTCCAGCCAGGGCCATTCGCCGCCAAAGCGTTCGGCGATGGTGATCTGCTCACGGAAGGTGTCGTAGGCCGGCGCCCAGGCGGCCTGCCATATCTCGCGGGCCTGGCGCGCGGAGCCGCTGCCCATGAAGCCGGGCGGCAGGGGCGGGCAGCCATCGGCGCCGCCGTTGCGCATGTCGATCTTGTGGGCGAATTCATGGATCACCACGTTGGCGGCCTGGCCGCCGTGACCGTGGTGGCTGGCATGCGGCCCGCGGCCTGCGCCGATGGCCTGCCAACTGAGCATGACGGGGCCGCCATGCATGGCCTCGCCCATGATCACTTCGTCGTAGTCGTGGATGACGCCGGCCTCGTCCATGCTCTGGCGCCGTGCCACGGCATCGCCCGGGTGCACCACGATGCCGACAAAGTCGTCATACCAGGACAGCGCGCCCTGCGGCTCGCCCCAGTGCAGCAGAGGCAGGCAGGCCTGGGCGGCAATCTCCAGCGCCATGGCGTCGCTCACTTGCAGGCCGTGCGCGCCGTGGAAGCGCTTGCGCTGCAGGAAGACGGCGGCCAGTGCGCGCAGCTTCGATTGCTCCTCCAGCGTCAGCGAGGAAAGAAAGGGGTAGGCGGCCAGTATGGACAGCCACAGTGGCGCTGGTATCTCGGGCACCGGCGAGACGGCGGAGCGTGCGCGGCGGCCCAGCCGCCGGGCCCAGTGGCCCAGTTGTCGCCAGAGGCTCATCGTTGGGGCGCCTGTTCAAGTACTTCGGACAGCGGCAGGCGCCGCAGGCCCTGGCCCTGCTCCCAGCGCAGCACTTCGGCGCGCGGCACGGCGGCTGCCAAATCCCAGTCGCTGAGCACCACACGCCGCAGGCCATCGCCCAGTTCATGGTCGGCCGGGCGGTGCGTGTGGCCGTGGACCAGGGTGGCGGCGCGTGCGGCGCGCAGCCAGCTGCGCGTGGCCTCGGCATCCAGGTCGGCATAGGTGGGCATGGCGGCGGTGTGGCTGGCGGAGGGGGCGGCTGCGTCCGCTCCGGCCGATTCACGTTTGCGCGATTCGCTCTCCTGCCGGATGCCGCGTGCCTGCTCGCGGCGCAGCGGCAGCGGCTGCGCCAGGAAGGCCGCCTGCCACGCGGCGGAGCGCGCCATGGCGCGAAAGCGCTGGTAGTCCGTATCGTCCAGGCACAGGGCATCGCCATGGCTGAGCAGGATGCGCTGGTCGCCGCAGTCGAGTACGGTGGGGTCGGCCAGCGTGGTCGTGCCGCACAGCGCATCGAACTGCGCTCCGGTCAGGAAGTCGCGGTTGCCCTGCATGAAGAACAGCGGCCTGCGGGCGGCGGCCTCGCGCAGGGTGGCGGCGCAATCGGCCTCGAAACTGCCGGGCTCCAGCAAGGCGTCGTCGCCCACCCAGACTTCGAACAGGTCACCGAGCAGAAAGACGGCATCGGCCTGCGTGGCGTGCAGGTAGCGGCGAAAGGCCTGCACGGTGGCGGGCTCGCAGGCCTGCAGGTGCAGGTCGGAGATGAAGTCCAGCGTGCGCCAGGCCGCGGGCAGTGTCCATTCGGCCGCAATGGGCGGCACGCAGGGAGGGCGAGGTGCGGCAGTCTGGGCCATGGGCGGGTGCGCGCCCGGCAAGGGCGCTGCATGAAGGCTTGGGAGGGCTCTGGAGCAGGGCTGTTGTCCATGGGCACGGCCAGGGGCGGGCCATGAGCATGGACAACAGGGCGGCTGCACGCCAAGGGGGCAGCCGCCTTGTCGGAAGGGCGCCTGATTACAGGGCCACGGCCTTTTCGATGATCACGTCATCCTTGGGCACGTCCTGGTGGCCGCCGTTGCGGCCGGTCTTCACGCCGCGCAGCTCGTCCACGATCTCGGTGCCCTTGACCACCTTGCCGAACACGGCATAGCCCCAGCCCTGGGCGCTGGGCGAGGTGTGGTTCAGGAAGCCGTTGTCGGCCACGTTGATGAAGAACTGGGCGGTGGCCGAGTGCGGGTCGCCGGTACGGGCCATGGCGATGGTGTACTTGTCGTTCTTCAGGCCGTTCTTGGCCTCGTTCTCGATGGGCGCATCGGTGCCCTTTTGCTTCATGCCGGGCTCGAAGCCGCCGCCCTGGATCATGAAGCCATCGATGATGCGATGGAAGATGGTGTTGTCGTAGTGGCCCTTGTTCACATAGGCCAGGAAGTTCTCGGTGCTCTTGGGGGCCTTGGCGGCGTCGAGTTCGAGGGTGATGACGCCGTGGTCGGCGATGTGGAGTTCGACTTGGGGATTGCTCATGGCGATTCCTTGTTGGGTGGAGGGCAGGGGCGTGCCACGCTGGGCGCGGCGCGCGGTTTACTTGACTTCGGTGGCCGAGAGGATGGTCACCGGCTTGGTGGGTACATTCTGGTGCATGCCCTGGTTGCCCGTGGCCACCGTGCGGATTTTGTCCACCACATCCATGCCCTGGACCACGCGGCCGAAGACGGCGTAGCCGTGTCCGTCAGGCTTGGGTGCGTTGAGCATGTCGTTGTTCACCACGTTGATGAAGAACTGCGAGGTGGCCGAGTTGGGATTGCCAGTGCGCGCCATGGCGATGGTGCCCCGGTCATTCTTGAGGCCGTTGTCCGCTTCCAGCGGAATCGGCGCGCGCGTGGGCTTTTCCTTGAGGCTGGCGTCCATGCCGCCACCCTGGATCATGAAGCCGTCCATCACGCGGTGGAACACCGTGCCGTCATAGTGCTTGTCGCGCACGTACTGCATGAAGTTGGCCACGGTCTTGGGGGCCTTGGCCTCGTTCAGCTCCAGCACGATGTCGCCCATGCTGGTCTTGAGCTGCACCTTGGGTGTGGCGTTCTGCGCCATGGCGGGCAGGGCGGTGCAAAGGGAAGCGGCCAGGGCCATGCCGGCCAGGGAAAGCGACGCAATGCGGCGTGTGGTCATGCAAATCTCCTGAGAAAGCCAAAGGGCTGGGGGATGGAGTGGGAAAACCCGGGCAGGTTCCTGCGCGTGCGCGCAGGCGTGGCAAGACCCAAATGGCGCGCAGACCGCCGTGCCTGGGCGCCGGGGTCGTGCGTGTGGGCCGTGTCTTCTATTTGGTGCCGGTGACTGGAGCCAGCAATTCGCGCAGCAGCTTGAGCTTGGGCCGCACGCTGGCAGCACGGCCGTCCAGGCCTTGTGCCTTGCCGTAGGCCTCGTAGGCCAGGCGGGCGTGGATGTCGCCCAGATTCTCGTAGGCAACGCCGTAGTTGGGGTTGTTGCGCACGGCCGACTCCAGGGCGGAGCGGGCCTTGTCGAGCTGGTTCTGGCCTGCGTAGATGACGGCCAGGTTGTTGTAGGGCTCGGGCAGCTCGGGGTAGTCCTCGATGAGCTGGTTCAGCGCGGCGATGGCCTCGTCGGTCTTGCCGCTGTCGGTCAGGGCCACGGCCTTGAGAAAGCGCATCTGGGGGTCGCGTGCGTTCTTGGCAAGGTAGGCTTCGGCGCGTGCCAGGGCCTGGGTGCTTTTGCCGTTGCGCAGCAACTGGTTCACTTCCGTATAGTCGTCGGCGTGGGCGTGGCCTGTTGCGAGCAGGGCCGCCAGTGCCGCGAGGCGCAGGGCGGAGCGAAACGAGTTGCGTAGAGGCATGTAGGTGCTTTCGGGGCCTCGGGGAAACGCCCCGCGGCGCGGGCTTATACTGCTGTGAATTGTAGCTGAGGGGTGTGCTGGGTCACACGGGCTCTGCGCCTGCCGCTCCTGCTCCCTGCTGAGCATGCCTGCATCGGCGCCAAGGGTCCGGCGGCGCGTGGGACGCGCCCCCTGCAGCGGCCCTTTCTCCCCTGATGAACATCCATGAGTTTGCGTATCTACAACACGCTGTCGCGTGCATTGGAAGCGTTTTCGCCAATCGAACCGGGCCATGTGCGCATGTATGTGTGCGGCATGACCGTGTACGACCTGTGCCACCTGGGACACGCGCGCTCCATGGTCGCTTTCGACGTGGTGCAGCGCTGGCTTCGGGCCAGCGGAAATCGCGTGACCTATGTGCGCAACATCACCGATATCGACGATAAGATCATCCGTCGTGCCGTGGAGAACGGCGAGACCATTCGCTCGCTGACCGACCGCATGATCGACGCGCTGCACCAGGACGCCGACGCCCTGGGCATCGAACGCCCCACGCATGAGCCGCGCGCCACCGAATACGTGCCGCAGATGCTGTCCATGATCGGCCGCCTGCAGGACAAGGGCCTGGCCTACCAGGGCAGCGATGGCGACGTGAACTTTGCCGTGCGCAAGTTCCCCGGCTACGGCAAGCTGTCGGGCAAGTCGCTGGACGAATTGCAGGCCGGCGAACGCGTGGCCGTGCAGGACGGCAAGCAGGACCCGCTGGACTTCGTGCTGTGGAAAAGCGCCAAGCCCAGCGAGCCCGACGAGGTCAAGTGGGCCAGCCCCTGGGGCGTGGGCCGGCCGGGCTGGCACATCGAGTGCTCGGCCATGGGCTGCGAGATGCTGGGTGAGAGCTTCGACATCCACGGCGGCGGTGCCGATCTGCAGTTCCCGCACCACGAAAACGAGATTGCCCAGAGCGAAGGCGCGACCGGCAAGCCTTTCTCGCAGGTCTGGATGCACAACGGCTTCATCAACGTGGACAACGAGAAGATGTCCAAGTCGCTGGGCAACTTCTTCACCATCCGCGACGTGCTCAAGGAGTACGACGCAGAGACCGTTCGCTTCTTCGTCGTGCGCAGCCACTACCGCAGCCCGCTGAACTACAGCGACGTGCATCTGAACGATGCGCGCGGCGCGCTCAAGCGCCTGTACACGGCGCTGAGCCTGGTGGCCCCTGCCGAGGTCGCCATCGACTGGAGCCATCCCGCTGCCGCGCGCTTCAAGGCGGCCATGGACGAGGACTTCGGCACGCCCGAGGCCGTGGCCGTGCTGTTCGAGCTGGCTGCAGAAGTCAATCGCAGCAAGAGCGCCGAGACGGCGGGCCTGCTCAAGGCCCTGGCCGGATGCCTGGGCTTGCTGCAGGGCGACCCCCAGGCCTTCCTGCAGGCAGGAGCGGCAGATGTGGATGCCGCCGCCATCGAGGCGCAGATTGCCGCACGCGCAGCCGCCAAGGCGGCCAAGGACTGGGCCGAGGCCGACCGCATCCGCAAGGCCCTGATGGAACAGGGCATCGTGCTCAAGGACTCCCCTGCAGGCACGACCTGGGAGGCAGCCGCCAAGGGCTGATCCGTATGCCTTGCCAGACGTGCCGCGCCAGGTGCGGGGAGGTGCTTTGATGGCCTCCGCCAAACCCCTGGACACCATGGATTTCGAGCAGTTGCCGCTGGTGGCCGATCTGCCCGTGCCCGAACAGCAACCGGCCCCGCTGCCGGTGGTGACGCTGGGCGCGCGCGCAGGCTCGCCGCCTGCCGCCGCAGCGGCCGCTGCCGCCACGCCCAAGGCCAAGATATCGCTGCCCGCGCCGCCCGAAGGCGCGCCTGCCTACTGGGCCGAGGCCTGCCGCCAGCTCGTGCGCCGGGACCGCGTGATGAAGCGCCTGATCCCGCGCTTTGCCCACCTGGCCCTGCAGCCCGGTGGCGATGCCTTTGCCACGCTGGCGCGCTCCATCGTGGGCCAGCAGATCTCGATGAAGGCCGCGCAGACGCTGTGGAACAAGTTCGCACGCCTGCCTGCGCGGATGGCGCCTGACCTGGTGCTCAAGCTCAAGGTGGACGACATGCGCGCCGTGGGCCTGTCCGCCCGCAAGGTGGACTACCTGGTGGATCTGGCCATGCATTTCACCGAGCACCGCCTGCACCAGGACGACTGGCAGGGCATGAGTGACGAAGCCATCGTGGCCGAGCTCATGTCCATCCGCGGCGTGGGCCGGTGGACGGCCGAGATGTTCCTCATCTTCTACCTGCAGCGGCCCAATGTGCTGCCGCTGGACGATGCAGGCCTGATCTCGGGCATCAGCCAGAACTATTTTTCAGGCGACCCCGTCAGCCGCAGCGAGGCGCGCGAGGTTGCCGAGGCCTGGAAGCCGTGGTGCACCGTGGCGACTTGGTATATTTGGCGCTCGCTCGAGACGCAGCCTGCCGCCTGAAGACAAACCGATCACACCCGATCAACCCCCGTTTTCCGGCCGGAACGCATGCACCGTGCCTGGCTGGGACAAGGAGAAACAAGTTGGCGAAAAAGAACTTTCTGGATTTTGAGCAGCCCATCGCCGAGCTCGAATCCAAAATCGAGGAACTGCGCTACGTGCAGACCGAAAGCGCAGTCGATATCTCGGAAGAGATTGAGCAGCTCAGCAAAAAGAGCCTGCAGCTGACCAAGGACATCTACAGCGACCTCTCGCCCTGGCAGATCACCAAGATCGCGCGCCATACCGAGCGTCCCTACACGCTGGACTATGTGCGCGACTGCTTCACCGACTTCATCGAGATGCACGGGGACCGGCACTTTGCCGACGACCAGTCCATCGTGGGCGGGCTGGCGCGCTTCAATGGCATGTCCTGCATGGTCATCGGCCACCAGAAGGGCCGCGACACCAAGGAGCGCACGCTGCGCAACTTCGGCATGACGCGCCCCGAGGGCTACCGCAAGGCCCTGCGTCTCATGAAGACGGCCGAGAAGTTCGGCTTGCCGGTCTTCACCTTCGTGGACACGCCCGGCGCTTTCCCCGGCATCGAGGCCGAGGAGCGCGGCCAGTCCGAAGCCATCGGCCGCAACATCTACGAAATGGCCCAGCTGCAGACCCCCATCATCACCACCGTTATCGGTGAAGGCGGCTCGGGCGGCGCACTGGCCATTGCCGTTGCCGACCAGGTGCTGATGCTGCAATACGCCGTCTACTCCGTGATCAGCCCGGAAGGCTGCGCCTCCATCCTCTGGAAGACCGGCGAAAAGGCCCAGGACGCGGCCGATGCGATGGGCATCACGGCCCACCGCCTCAAGGCCCTGGGCCTGGTGGACAAGATCGTCAACGAGCCCGTGGGCGGCGCCCACCGCGACCCCAAGCAAATGGCCGCCTTCCTCAAGCGTGCGCTGGGCGATGCCTACCGCCAGCTGGCCGACCTCAAGCCCAAGGAACTGCAGGACCGCCGCTACGAGCGCCTGCAAAGCTACGGCCGTTTCGCCGATACCAAGGCAGACAATCGCTGAAGGCCGGCGCCACGCTCTGGCACACTGAACGGCTCCCCTGTGGGAGCCGTTTTCTTTTTGTGCCGGGACTCGGCCTGAGCCCTGGCATACCTGATCCAAGCCTGTGGAAATGCCGATCACCGACCTGCCGCAAAACCTGCCGGACACCTCACCAGACGCCGAGTCAGGCGTCGCGTCAGGCGCCGCCTTGGGTGCTGCCATCCAGCGCTTTGCGCCACCGCTGCCGCTGGCCGTTGCCTTCAGCGGCGGAGCGGACTCCACTGCGTTGCTGCTGGCCTGTGCCGAGCGCTGGCCCGGCCAGGTCGTCGCCATCCATGTGCACCACGGTTTGCAGTCGGCCGCCGATGCCTTTGTGCTCCAGTGTGAAAAAACCTGTGCGCAGCATGCCGTCCCCTTGAAGATCTGCCGCGTGGATGCGCGCCACGCGCCGGGCCAAAGCCCTGAGGATGCGGCGCGTCAGTTGCGCTACGCCACGTTGATCAAGGCCGCCACCGAGCCCTGGCCTGCGCAGGGCGGTGTGCCCATGCCTGCCGTTCGCAGCCTGGCCCTGGCGCAGCATGCCGACGATCAGGTCGAGACGCTGCTGCTGGCACTGTCGCGCGGCGCCGGCGTTGCGGGGCTGGCCGCCATGCCGGCGCAGTGGAGCAGGGCGGGACTTGCGTGGTATCGACCGCTGCTTGATCTGCCTGGCCAGGTATTGCGGGACTGGCTTGCTGCGCGCGGCCAGGAGTGGGTGGAAGACCCTTCCAATGCCGATGCCCGCTACACCCGCAATCGCATCCGCGCCCAGTTGCTGCCGGCGTTGCACCAGGCCTTCCCCCAGTTTCGCGCCACCTTTGCGCGCAGCAGCCGGCATTGCGCCGAAGCGGCCGAGCTCCTGCAGGAGATGGCCCAGGCCGACCTGGGTGCGGTGGGCAACCCGCCCCGCATCGCCGCATTGCAGGCGCTGAGCCCAGCGCGCCAGGCCAATGTGCTGCGCCACTGGCTGCGCAGCGTGCATGCCACCACCCCGAGCGCCGCGCAGCTCGATCAACTGCTCGCGCAGGTCGGCGTTTGCCGTACGCGAGGCCACCGCATCCATCTCAAGATGGGCAGGGGTTTTGTGCGGCGCCTGGGGTCAGTGCTCGATTGGTACAATTGACAGGTTTTGGTCCAACTTTGCACGAAAACCGGCGGCGCGCCAAAACCAAATGGCTTGCGCAAGACGGGTCTGGACGGACATTTCGCTACATGCGCAGTCCTCTTGAGCACCTGGCTTGCACAAGCACCCCCTGTCGTACAGCGCCGTGCCTAGCAGTTTCGTCACCCTGATATCCAATGGCACTGATCGTTCATAAATACGGCGGCACCTCGATGGGCTCGACAGAGCGCATCCGCAACGTTGCCAAGCGCGTGGCCAAGTGGGCTAGGGCCGGTCACCAGATGGTGGTCGTCCCCAGCGCCATGAGTGGCGAAACCAACCGTCTGCTGGGCCTGGCCAGCGAGCTGGCTCCCAGCTCGGCCAAAACGGCGTACTACCGTGAACTCGACATGCTCGCCTCCACGGGCGAGCAGGCGTCGTCGGCACTGCTGGCCATTGCGCTGCAGGCCGAAGGCCTGGAAGCCATCAGCTTCTCGGGCTGGCAGGTTCCCGTGCGCACGGACAGCAGCTTCACCAAGGCGCGCATCGAGTCCATCGATGACAAGCGCGTTCGCGCCGAACTCGACGCTGGCCGCGTGGTCATCATCACCGGCTTCCAGGGTATTGATCCCAACGGTCACGTCACCACGCTCGGCCGTGGCGGCTCCGACACCTCGGCCGTGGCCGTGGCTGCGGCGCTGAAGGCGGCCGAATGCCTGATCTACACCGACGTGGACGGCGTCTACACCACCGACCCGCGCGTGGTGCAGGCCGCCAAGCGCCTGAACACCGTGAGCTTCGAGGAAATGCTGGAGATGGCCAGCCTCGGCTCCAAGGTGCTGCAAATCCGCTCCGTGGAATTTGCCGGCAAGTACAAGGTGCCCATGCGTGTGCTCTCCAGCTTCACGCCCTGGGACATCGACCTGGAGGAAGAGTCCACCTCCGGCACGCTGATTACTTTTGAGGAAGACGAAAAAATGGAAAAGGCCGTCGTATCCGGCATCGCATTCAACCGCGGCGAAGCCAAGATCTCCGTTCTCGGCGTGCCCGACACCCCCGGCATCGCCTACGGCATCCTGGGCCCGGTGGCCGACGCCAACATCGAAGTCGATGTGATCATCCAGAACATCAGCAAGGAAGGCAAAACCGACTTCAGCTTCACCGTCAGCCAGGGTGACTACCAGCGCGCCATGGAACTGCTGCGTGACAAGGTCGTGCCTGCCCTGGGTGCCTCCGAAGTCGTCGGCAATCCCAACATCGCCAAGGTCAGCATCGTCGGCATCGGCATGCGCAGCCATGTGGGCGTGGCCTCCACCATGTTCCGTGCGCTGAGCCAGGAAGGTGTGAACATCCAGATGATCTCCACCTCCGAGATCAAGACTTCCGTCGTCATCGACGAGAAGTACCTGGAGCTGGCCGTGCGCGCGCTGCACACCGCCTTCGGCCTCGACAAGACGGAATAAAATCGATGTTTTGCCGAAACCGGCAAAAAAGCACGTTACAATAACGTCATTCCGGAAACGTGACCGAGTGGCCGAAGGTGCTCCCCTGCTAAGGGAGTATGGGGTGTAGAGCCTCATCGAGGGTTCGAATCCCTCCGTTTCCGCCAGAATCAAAAAGCCACCCGCAAGGGTGGCTTTTTTTATGAGAGGGTTGCTTCGGCGGCCTGATCAGGCGGCTGGGGTTGATGCTCTGGTTGCGATGGCGAAGTTCTTCTTGTTGGCTTGTTGGAAAAACGTGCTACAATGCAAGGCTCTGCTGAAGAGAGTGATGCAGATCGCTGGTGTTGAAAAGATCGAAGAAATTTGATTGCAACGACGCTGAAAACTGTGCTATAATTCAAGGCTTCGCTGATCGCAGCAAGTCAGAAGTAAAGAAGAAATTCTTCGCTTCGATCCTTAAAAATATACAGCCGATAAGCGTGGGCGTTTGAGGCGAACAGCCAAGTTCTTTGGAACTCGGCTCTTTGAAGCCAAAAAACGCTCATGAGAATAGAAGTGAA
>Ga0067045_1030135_pt1 | contig 16564 bp, 15 predicted proteins | sample TerdegcTABiofilm_FD_59184 | JGI IMG/M metagenome (GOLD analysis project Ga0067045, IMG submission 59184) | Combined Assembly of (Gp0054472, Gp0054536) Wastewater bioreactor microbial communities from Singapore -Terephthalate degrading...
TTTTCGCGGCGGCGTTCGGCCGTGAGCTTCGCTCACGGCCGGACCCGCCGCGTAACACGGGTGCAGGGTGCTTAGCACCCTGCCGGGGGCGTGGGGGCGGCGCCCCCACACTCCCCATCTTACACTTCGCGGGCGAAACGCTGTTTCGGCGCGCCGCAGGTGGGGCAGCGCCAGTCTGCGGGAAGATCGGCAAACGGAGTTTCTGGCGGAACGTCCTGGGACGAATCGCCCTGGGACGGATCGCCCTGGGCGGGATCGTAGGCGTAGCCGCAGGCCAGACACAGATAACGGCCGGACGGCGGGGAAACGGCGGGAGACGCCGGGGACGCCCGGCGTCGGGCGGGTTTGAAGCGGTCCCCGGCACAGCCGCAGGCGGGACAATTCCAGCCAGGAGCAAGGGTTTCGAGCGAACCTTCATGCACGTAGCCGCACACGGGACAGATGGATGTGGTCATGGCCGGGCCTACTTTTCGCAGGAGGCTTCCTGGGTGGAACCCGGTCCGGCCAGGGGCCGGAAACACTTTTTCGTGGCCCGGCAGATGGGACATCTCCAGTCGTCGGGCAGGTCCTCGAAGGCGGTGCCGGGAGGGATCTTGCCTTTGCGGTCGCCACGATCCGGATCGTAGATATATCCGCAATTGACCGTCTGACACTGCCACATGTTTTCCGGAGCGGCCATGCTGGTTCTCCTTGTTTGAGATTCACTGCGGACGGCCTGATGATCTTGGCTTTCGCCGAGCAACGTTTTTTCAAGGGGCTTCGCGGTCTCCCGGAAGCCCCCCGATATCATGAGCGTCGCTGTGTTTCGGCCCGCACGCTTCACCCTCGGGTTCGTTTACCGACACGCGCGGCAGGTCCCGACGCGACGCTACACGACCTTGAAGAAGGCCTTCTTGGCCGCCTTGCACACGGGACAGGAGTCCGGGGCCTCGCCTTCGCAGGTATAGCCGCACACGGAACAGACGTGATAGTCCGTCTCGGGGAGTTCGCCCATCATCTCGGAGGCCTTTTTGTAGAGGTCGGCATGGATGGCCTCCACGGCATTGGCGTAGGTGAAGGACCGCTCGGCGGCCTTGTGGCCTTCCGCCCGGGCATGTTCGATCATGGGCGGATACATCTCCTTGAATTCGTGGATTTCTCCGGCCATGGCCTCCCTGAGGTTCTCGGCCGTGCTCCGGACTCCGCCCGCTGCGCGCAGATGGGCGTGGGCGTGAACTGTTTCAGCCTCGGCGGCGGCCCGAAACAGTCTGGCCACCTGGGGATATCCCTCCTTGTCGGCCTGGGTGGCGAAGGCCAGATACTTCCGGTTGGCCTGGGATTCCCCGGCAAAGGCCTCCATCAGGTCTTTTTCGGTCTGGGTCATGAAGACGGCTCCTTTTTTGTGGTAACGGTGTCACACATGGCGGATCGACTTCGATCACGCGCCTTCGGAATCATTCGAGTTTGATCCATCCCGCCTGCCGGATTCGAGGCACCTCCGGCAGATTCCCCGGATGACCACCTGGGCGTCGCGCACCTTGCCCCAGTGGGCGACGGACCGCTGGAAACGGCCCGGGTCGAATTCGTCGAGCGGCAGGTCGTCGATGCGCCCGCAGCACTCGCAGGCCAGGTGATGATGCGGGGTGACATCGCCGTCGAAGCGGGCCGTGTCCCCGTCCACCGGAATCCGGGCTGCCAGTCCGTGCTCGCGCAAGGTGGTCAGAGTACGATAGACCGTGTCCAGGGAAATCGTCGGGACCCGCTCCCTGACCCTCTTCCAGACCGTCTCGGCGCAGGGATGGTCATGCGCGGACACCAGCTCCGCATAAATCTCCAGGCGCTGATGGGTGAGTTTCAGCCCGTTTTGCGCGAACAGTTTTCGGAAATCAGCGGGACCAGGCCCGGGCGGTGTCGCATCCTTCATCACTCGCTCCCTATTCGTAATGATTCTTAATTAAAAATTGATCCTATTGTTGTCAATCCCTTTTCATCGCACAGGGCAGGACGGGTGCCGTCTCGACTCGGACAACATAAAAAATTGCCAAGAAAACAAGGAGTTCGCGGCGCGAAAGCGTGTCCCGCCGCGTCGCGCATATCGAGGAAAGCGGACATGGCCGCTATTTGAAAAGTTTCATGCGTTCCCGGATCCTGTCCATGTTCAGGGACAGGAAGGTCCCGTATTCAGGCATGTTGTCATGGATGGGCACCCCCTCCTGGCGGGCCAGTTCGTACAGCTTGGCCCTGGACACCCGTTCCCCGTGTTCCCACATGAGGCGGGCGGAAAAATCCACAAGGCGGTCCAAGGCCTCCCCGGAAAGCCCAGAAGCGCCGTCACGACCGCTTACAACCTCGAGAGGCGCGGACTCCCCTGTCGCCCCGAAGGCGCCTTCCAATGCCTGGACACGCCGTTCCAGATCAACCAGACGCGAGCCCAAATCGTCCTGATCCGATCGGCCGGCATGGTCGGTGCCGCTCCCGGACTCTCCCGGCGCATGCCCCATCCGAGCGGCGGCATATTCCAAGGCCCGGGAAATAGCGTCACGTTGCGACAGCTTGAAACGAACTTGTAACGTTTCAAGTGCAACCGCCGCACCCGGGGTCAGGGTGACCCCCACAGCCTTGCCGCCGTTGGCCACCAAGGCGTCCCTCCAACGCGAGGCGCGTGATTTTCCAGGCATATCGCCTCCTTGATCTGGATACATTCTTGATACATTTATAGACACAAAAGAAGAAATACGGCAAGGGATATTTCACTTCACCGGTTTCGTTCGCCGTCCCCTTCGGAGGCAAGGCCGTCCGGACACCGGATCCGGCCGGCAATCCCCCGGCGACGCGGCCCCCGGATTGCCGCTTGTCGGATTGTTGGCGCCGCTTACCGAAAGGGCGTGGCGTTTTTCCGTTCTCCCGGCTAGGCTTTGTCCAGGCACACGCGAAAAGCACACTGGGTGGACGCAAGGAGTCTCCCATGGATCAAAATGGAACCCTGGATGCCCTGCTCGTCGAAAAGCGGGTCTTCCGCCCGCTGCCCCGGCAGGTACTGGAAGCCAACCTCCCGCCGCCGGAGTTCGAGTCCCTGCGTCTTCGCGCCGCCGACGACCCCCAGGCGGTGTGGGCCGAGGCGGCGTCGCAGCTTGTGTGGTTCACTCCCTGGGACAGGGTCCTCGACGCCGATACCCCCCCGTTCTATCGCTGGTTCCCGGGCGGCCGCACCAATATCGCGGCAAACGCCCTGGACCGGCATGTGGATTCCGACAAGCGCAACAAGCTGGCCCTGATTTTCGAATACGCTTCGGGCGAGGTCAAAAAATACACCTATTTCGAGTTGCACCGGGAGGTGTGCCGCTTCGCGGCGGCCCTTCGCGATCTGGGGCTTTCCCGCGGCGACCGCATGGTCATCCACATGCCCGCGCTGCCGGAAACCGTCGTGGGCATGCTCGCGGCGGCCCGCATCGGGGCCGTGCATTGCCTGGTCCATCCGGATTTCTCGGCCAGGGCCCTGTCCCGGCGCATCGAGGCCTGCCGCGCCAGACTGGTGTTGACGAGCGACGGCCGTTTTCAGGGTGACCGGAGCGAGGCGGTGAAGGCCGTGGTGGACGAGGCCCTGGCCGGATCGGCGGGCGGCGGGGTGGAAAGCGTGGTGGTCGTGCGGCATACCGGCGAGAACGTGGGCATGCTCGAAGGCCGGGACCTTTACTACCACGAACTCGTGGCCCGGGAAGCCGTGCCGGTCGCGGCGGAACCCATGGAATCCGGGGACGGGCTGTTCGTGCTGCACGGGTCCGGGGCCTCGGTCACCCCCAGGGGCATCGTGCACGGCCATGGCGGCTATATGGTGGGCCTGTGGCGCACCATGACCTGGGTCCTAGACATCAAGCCCACGGACGTCATCTGGTGCACGGCGGACCCGGCCTGGATCACCGGCCACGGGTACGCCGTCTACGGTCCGCTGTTGGCCGGGGCGACAACGGTGATGGTCGAAGGCAACCCTTTGGCAAACCACGGGGCGCGTTTTTTTAACATCATCGACAACCACGGTGCAACCATCCTGTACACCACCCCGACCGTGCTGCGCCTGATGCGCCGCCACGGCATCACCCCTTCCCGGGAGCACGACCTCTCCTCGCTCCGCATCTTGGCGACAGCCGGCGAGCCCGTCCTGCCGGAAGCCTGGATATGGTTTCACAAGACCGTGGGGCGCGGCCAATGCCCGCTTCTGGACACCTGGTGGCAGACCGAAACCGGGATGATCATGCTCTCCCCCCTGCCCATCTCCCTGCTCATGCCCGGCTCGGTCGGCCGCCCCCTGCCGGGAATATCCGCCGATGTCGTGGATTCCCTGGGCCAGCCCGTGCCGGCGGGCAAGGGGGGATACCTTGTGATCAAAGGCCCCTGGCCGGCCATGCTCCTGACCCTGGACAACGACCCCGCAGGCTACCGAAATTTCTATTGGGAAAAGATTCCAGGCTGCTTCTGGACAGGCGACATGGCCCGGAAGGACGAGGACGGGTATTTCTGGATCCAGGGTCGGGCGGACGACGTCTTGCAGCTTGGCGGCCACCGCATCGGCAACGCCGAGATCGAGGGCGCCCTGGCCTCGCACGCGGCCCTGGCCGAAGCGGCGGTGATAGGCGTGCCCGACGCCATGGGAGGGTTCTCGGCCAAGGCCTTTCTCGTCCCCGTATCCGGATGGGAGGAGCGCTACGACTCCGAGGAGGCGCTCGTGCGCGACGTCAAATCCCATTTGCGCCGAGAGATTGGGTCCGTTGCCGAGATCCGCTTTTTTTCCGTTCGCGCAAGTCTGCCCAAGACACCGAGCGGAAAAATATCCCGGAAAAGCCTTCGGGAAGAGGAAACCCGCGCTTCAATCGGTTCGGCTTGAGCTGAGCCGACTCTTCGGGGTTTCCCCGCAATCAGGAATGCCAGCGCCAATTCCGGCCGGCCCGATATAGATCGCTTAAGGTCCGCAAACGACCGCCCTGAATCTTTTTGATCAGGAAAAGAAACAGATACGCCGTCTGCATGGCGTCGGACAAGGCTTCATGGGCCGGGAACAACGGCAACCCCCACTCTTCGGCCAGATCCGTCAAGGAATAGGACACATTGAGGGCATAGCGATCGTAATAGTTCTCCCAGTGCTCAGCCCGATAAATCTGGGCCATGCGCAGGGTATCCAGACACGGATTTCCCATCCTCCCCAGAAAAATTTCCTCCATGGCCCGGTTCAAAAAGGCCATGTCCAAGCCGATATGGTGCCCCACGATCAGCGACGGGCCGACGAATTCCAGAAAATCGGGAAGAATGTGCCGCAACCGGGGGCGATCCTTGATCTGCTCGGGTGTGATGCGGTGGATGAGCGTGCTTTCCTTGGGCAGGTCCTTTCGCGGCCTGACAAGGACATGAAAGGTTTCATGGGACACGATGCGCAACTCCCGGATACGCACCGCACCGATGGACACGATCTCCTCATGGCGCGGATCAAGTCCGGTCAGTTCCGTATCCAGAACCGTGAATACGCATGACTCCAGAGGCACATTTGGGTCGAAAGACTTGAACCACTCCCGGTTGCGGACAATCAGGGGATGGGGCGGGACACGACGCGGCCGCAAAAAGCGCCCCAACCAAGTCAGGAACGACCCCTGAGCGCCGGTCGGATCGATGGAACCGGCCACATTCACGAACATGCCCCTGCCCCGCTCTCGGCCACCCCGTACCGCTCGGCCAGAATGGCCCGCACCGTCCGGACCAGCCGGAAGACCCCTTTGAGGATGCGTCCGCCAAGAGGGCTTATCCCGGCGGGATCGAGCAGATCATCCGGACGTTTCCCTTCTTCGATCCGTCGCAGACGGTGCACGAGTCGAAGCTGCAAAAGATATTCGTAGGCCGGGACGATCCGCGCGCACAGGTCTTCATCCAGATGTCCGCCGTCCCGCAGGGCGGACAGCCTGGCCAGGGTCCCGGTCTCGTCAATGCCGAACGACAAGGCCATCACCCTGGCGAACTCCGTAAAATACGATGCCCCCTGAATAACGACATCGAACATGGGGCTGATGTTCCCGGCGGCGTCCACCATCACATCGCCGTACAATGCCAGCGGGGGACACCGGGACAAACACAATCGGGCAAGACGTTCCAACAACGCCGGGGTGTTCCGGGCCTGACGGCGCGCCTCACGGCACAATTTTTCTCCCATCTCCAGAAAGCCGAACGCCGGCCGACAGTCATGAAGCAGGGCGCAAAAGTTCGCGGTCTCGATCCGGGGATCGGCCGCCGCCTCGTCGTGATGCCGTCTGAATTCGGAAAAAGGCAACCGAAACCGTTCATCCGAGGCCATCACCCCTGCGGTGTCCGCCGGAATGCCGCAACGTGCGAGATGGTCCACGGCCCTTTGGGCAAAATGGGCGAAATATTCCCCACAGCGCGCTTCCTGACCTGATGCGGGATCCTGATAGACCAGGGCGGTTTCCTGCCCTGTGCCCAAGGAGGCCTCCACCCGCCCCCCCTCGCCCAGGGCCAACCAGCAGAAGGGGACGGGGGGAGGACCCAGTTCTCCTTGCAGCAGGGTCAAAACACGTTCGAGCACCGCATCGTGCAAAAGGGAGATCATCCGGGCCACATGGGTGGCCCTGGCGCCCTCTTCCACCAGGGGTCTTGCCACCTGGGGCGCCCGATGCGCCAGGGCTGCAAGGGTGTCGAAATCCCGGGCCGTTTCGATATCCGCGAACAGGGAAAACGGCGAACGGCCCTGGAGCACCATCAGATCATGGGAGGTGACCATGCCCAAACGCCCGCCGCTTCCTTCCACGGCCAGATGATGAATCCGGCGCTGGGTCATGGTCAAAAGGGCGTTGAAACAGGCTTCCCGGTGGTCGATGCCGCAGACGGGGGAACTCATGATCTCCCCGACCGGGCGTGCGTAGTCCAAGCCTTGGGCCAAAACCTTGTACCGAAAATCCCGGTCGGTCACGATGCCGACCGGCTCACCTTCCTTGCCGGTCACCAGGAGCGAACCCACGCCATGTTCGGCCATCCGCTCCGCAGCGGCCACAATGTTCGCTTCGGCGTCTACGGCCACGGCCGGAAAGCGCGCCAGAGCGCCCACCGTGACGGAAAACAGGGGCTGCGCGCCCTGGCGGCGTTGCGGCACCTTGGTATGCAACAACTCGGCAAAGGCTTTGTCCACAAAGCTCCTGCCCAATATTTCAAGATAAAACCTCGCGACGATGGGATATTCGCTGGCAAGGCGGACAAACGATCGGCCGTCCATGCGAATGAAAAAGGAATCCTCCAGGGCATAGGCATCGAAATCCGCCGCCTTGCCGCTTAACAGCTCGACGGCGCCAACTGCCGCGCCGGGCCCAAGAAAGTCAACCAGTTGTTCTTGTCCATTCCCACTCCGGTCACAGAGCTTCACTCCACCGGACTGGACAAGCAGCAAATCGCCGATGTCGGACATGCCCCGGGCCATCAGCCGCGTTCCTTTGGGGCAGAAGTCCACGCCGCAATGCCCCGCCGCGTCCTCGACCACCCCCGGCGGCAAGTCGGAAAAAGGGAGCGTCCTGGCCAAAAACGCGGCCGGAAGTTCAGCATAGACCGGATTTCCGGTTTGATTTCGTATCATGGCCCGAGGATCTCCCGAAATATCATGAAGCTTCACCGCCACGCCTTCCATACTCCGGCGCAATCATGCGGGCATGCCCTTTTCGACAAGCGGCGCTCTGCCCACGGCCAATGGCGGTTCGCCAGGATTGGCGGCCGGGCACATAATCGAATCGCGACGGCCTTGGGCGGACCACATTCATCCACTTCATATGGCTGGAAATTTTCCAGGGCATGCACGACGAACGGCCTTCATTCGCCGCCAAACGGCATGATCCGAACTCCCGCAACGCCCGCTCCGCGTACACGACAAAAAAACCGCCATTTACCTAAAAAAACTGCGGCCCCGGATGCTCTCTTTGCTAGACAGGCTCATCAACCCGATCGTCCGGGGCGATCCCACGGAACGGAACGGCCCCGGACCGTGCGGTCAGACACAACCGCCGGAGGAATAAGGAGGAACCCCATGACCGCTGAAGCCAGCAGACACCTTGACGAAACCGCATTCCGGGAGCTGGTGCGCACCAAATGGACTATCTCCCTGGTTCTCACGGCACTCATTCTTGGCATTTATTTCGGATTCATTTTGATTTTGGCATTTGCGAAAGACGTCTTCACGATCAAGATCGGTACCCATATGACCCTGGGGCTGCCTGTCGGCTTAGGGGTGATCCTCTCGGCCTGCGTACTTACCGGAATCTACGTATTCTGGGCCAATACGAGCTATGATGCCTCGGTACGACGCATCATCCGCTCCATGAGGGGAAAATGACCATGACCGACTTTACTTCGACCCTGGGACAACCCAATGCCGTGTCCATAGGCTTTTTCTTTCTCTTTGTGGCCGCGACCCTGGTCATCACCTATTTCGCGGCGCGCAAAAGCAAGTCCGCTTCGCAATTCTACGCCGCCGGCCGCAGTGTCACCGGACTGCAAAACGGCCTGGCCCTGTCCGGCGACTACATGAGCGCGGCCTCGTTTTTGGGCATCGCGGGACTTGTGGCCCTGAAGGGATATGACGGCCTCATCTATTCCATCGGCTTCCTGGTCGGTTGGCCCATCATCATGTTTCTCATCGCCGAGCCCCTGCGCAACCTCGGCAAATACACCTTCGCCGACGTGGTGGCCTACCGGCTGTCCCAAAAACCCATCCGGGTGGCGGCCTCATGCGGATCGCTGATGACCGTGGCCTTCTACCTCATCGCCCAGATGGTGGGATCGGGCTCCCTGGTGCAGCTCATGTTCGGTCTGCCCTACGAGGCGGCGGTGGTGGTGGTGGGCGCGATCATGATCGCCTATGTGCTGTTCGGGGGAATGCTGGCCACCACCTGGGTGCAGATCATCAAGGCCGTGCTGCTGCTGGGCGGGGCATCGGTCATCGTATTCATGGTGCTGGCGAAATACGGCTTCGACCCGTCGAATCTTTTCGCCTTCGCGGCGGAAAAATACGGCGATAAGGTGCTCGCTCCAGGCGGCCTCGTGGCCAATCCCTGGGACGCCCTGTCGCTCGGCATCGCGCTGATGTTCGGCACGGCCGGCCTGCCGCACATCCTGATGCGTTTCTACACCGTGCCCGATGCCAAGGCCGCGCGCAAATCCGTGTTTTACGCCACGGGGTTCATTTCCTACTTCTACATCCTGACGTTCATCATCGGATTCGGAGCCATGGCCATCGTGGGTCAGGACGTGGTGACCAAGATCGACAAGGGCGGCAACATGGCCGCACTGCTCCTGGCCGAAGTCACCGGCGGCACGGTGTTTCTGGGATTCATCGCCGCGGTGGCCTTCGCCACCATCCTGGCCGTGGTGGCCGGTCTGACCCTGGCCGGAGCCTCGACATTCTCCCATGACCTTTACGTCAACGTGTTCAAGTCGGGGCGGGCCACGGAAGAGGACGAGGTAAAAATGGCCAAACGGGGCACCATCTTTCTGGGCATCCTGGCCGTTGTCCTGGGTATCGCCTTCAAGGGACAAAACGTCGCCTTCATGGTCGGCCTGGCGTTCGCCATCGCGGCCAGCGCCAACTTTCCGGCCCTGCTCATGTCTATATTGTGGCGACGCTTCAGCACCTTCGGCGCGACAGTAAGCATCGCCACCGGATCGGTCCTGGCCGTGGGCCTGATCATCATCAGCCCCACCGTATGGGTGGACGTCCTCGGAAACGCGGCTGCCATCTTTCCGTGGAAAAACCCGGCGCTCATTTCCCTTCCGGCCGCGTTTGCGGCAGGCTGGCTGGGCTCGATACTCCGGCCCGAACCCGACGCGGAAGAACGGTACGAGCAGCAAAAAATCCGCAACTATCTGGGCATGGGAGCTGAATGAATCGTTCTCTCGAGGAGTTTCTCCTGCATACCCGTCCCTTTGCGAATCTCCCCGAGGGCCGCCTCGGGGAGATCGCCAGGGATTGCGAAATCAGACATTTGCCAGACGGAGAACTCCTGACCCTTTTTCTCGGGGAGGCCCAGGATCGGGCCTTTGTCGTCTTCAAGGGTGTGACGGCAATGCTCCTCGAAGACGAACGCATCGACATGCTGGTCGAGGGGGATGCGTTCGGCCATGAACGCCTTTTCATCCCGGAAACCCCGGGACTTGGCGTAGAGGCCGTGGGCGACGCGGTTTTGTTGTCCATGCCTCTGACCGTGTTTCGCGACATGCTCACGGACGAACACGTGATGGCGTTTTTTCATGAACGTGCCTTCCGCCTGCGCATCGTGCTGGACCTCTTTCACCGGCGGGTCTCCCTCCCCGGGGCCGACCCCTTTCTGCGCCTCACCGTCGGGCATATCCCCCGCCGACCGCCGGTCTTCGTGGAACAGGACCAAAGCGTGGCCGAGGCCGCACGGATCATGACCGAATCACGATCCTCGTCGTGCCTGGTGCGCCATGGCCAAACCATCATCGGCATCATAACGGAACGGGACATCGTGTCGGCCGTATCCGCCGCCACTCCCTCGGCGACGCCTCTCGGGCCAGATCCCCCGGGGGAAACGAAATCCACCGAAAAAAGGCCTCCAATCCCCCTCGCCATCCCGGACCCGGCGCTCATCCCGGCGCATGCGATCATGAGCCCTTCCCTGGTCACGGTGGAGGAAAACGAACTGCTTTTCGAAGCCTTTTCCCGCATGGTGCGGCGAGGCATCCGACGCCTGGTGGCCGTGGACGAAACCGGAACCCCCACGGGCGTCATCGAGGAGGGCGACCTGCTTTCATCACGCGGAGAGAATCCGGTGCAGCTTTCGGCCGCCATCTCCCGGGCCGAGGACGTGCCCACCCTGGCCGGCCTCTTCGAGCATATCCGGCGCATGGCCTTGCGCGGAGTGGACGAGGATATCCCGGCGGAGAATCTGGGCCGTCTGGTCAGCGAACTCCATGACCGCATCATGGCCCGACTGGCCGAACTTGTCGCTCCCGAACCCGGTAGGCCGTCCGGGACCTTCTGCCTGGCCGTCCTGGGCAGCGAAGGCCGCAAGGAACAGTTCCTGGCCACGGACCAGGACAACGCCCTGATCATTTCCGACGCGTCCGGAGCACAGGGGGAAGCATCGTTTGCCGCCTTCGCCGGACAGTACATCCAGGCCCTTCTGGGTATCGGCTTCCCCGCATGCCCCAACCGGGTCATGATCGACAATCCGGCCTGGCGCATGACCCTGTCCAAATGGATGGACAATGTGGACGAGATGATCCAGTCGGCCGACGGCCCGTCCATTCTGACGCTTTCCCTGCTGACGGACGCCAGGGCCGTGGCGGGAGACCCGTCTCTTTGCGCCAAGCTCCGCGAATACCTGCACAAGCGGGTCACGTCGGCCCCCGTGGTACTCAAATACATGGCCCGGGAGGCCCTGCGCTTCACACCGCCCATCGGTTTTTTCAACAACTTGGTGGTGGAACGTTCCGGTCCGGACAAAGGCTGGCTTGACGTCAAAAAGGGCGGCATCTTTCCGGTCACCCAGGGGCTGCGCACCCTGGCCCTGGAGCATGGCCTGACCGTGACCGAAACCTCCGGAAGACTCTCGGCCCTTCGCGAACTGGGTTTTTTTTCCGAATCCATGACCTCGAACCTTTGGGAGGCGTATTCCTTCCTGCAAACCTTGCGGGTGCGCGCCCAGGCCCTGAAACTGCGTCAGGGACAGCCTCCGGACAACATGATCCTCCCCTCCCGGCTTTCCAGCCTCGAGCGCGACCGGCTCAAGGACTGTCTGAAGATCGTGGCCGAATTCCAGGGACTTTTGCATAACAAATACGGCCTGCGGCTTTTCACCTAGCAAGCGCAAAGAAAAAAGGGTCCGGGAGATTCTCCCAGACCCTTGCTTTCTTGTGGCGGGGCCGACGAGACTCGAACTCGCGCCCTCCGACGTGACAGGCCGGCGTTATAACCAGCTTAACTACGGCCCCGCATGCCGTATCCTGGTAGGCGGAACAGGACTCGAACCTGTGACCCCCGGCTTGTAAGGCCGGTGCTCTCCCAGCTGAGCTACCCGCCCGCCTCGCGAAGAAAAGCGTTTATACTTCCCCCCCCTCCCTGTCAACACCTTTTCACCGCCACGGCGAACCCGCCCGGGGGTTCGGGTCCGCCCGTTTCCGTCTTGCCAAACGTCCGGCGAATGTGTATGTAGCCCGTCTCCCGCGCACGGGAAACTCACGGCGAGGTAGCTCAGTCGGTCAGAGCATGCGGCTCATATCCGCAGTGTCGGGGGTTCAAGTCCCTCCCTCGCTACCAGACAAAAACGGCGGGATAGGCCAACGCCCTATCCCGCCGTCTCTTTTTTCGCAGCCGACTTTCCCCGTTTTCCCGCCTTTCGCCCCCGAAACCGGCCCGCGCGGCTTTCGGCACAAAATGGTGGTACAAACTGCCATCACAAAGCCCCGTGGTCATGGGGGGCCATGGCTTTCGGACCTTCGCATCCGGTATAACGTCGTGGCGCCTTTTACGGAGACGGCACTCCTTAGCCGGGGAAATCCATATCGGAAACATGGACGAGGACCACCGTCACGTTGTCACGGGATTGTTTCCGCAGGGCCTCGTCCACAAGTTCGCGACACAACGCGTGGAGACCGTTACGGTTGTCGGCACCCAGAATGCGGGCCAAGGCGGCCTCGTCCACGACATCGGTCAGCCCGTCCGAACACAGCAGAAACAGGTCGTCTGGCCGTGCGGCGACCGGGAAAACATCCACCTCCACCTCAGGGCCCATCCCCAGGGCGCGGTAGATCACATGGCGCTCCGGACTGCGCATGGCCTCGTCCAGGGTCAGAAGCCCCTGGCGGACCTGGGCCATGACCAGGGAATGATCCTCGCTCAACTGGGATACCGCTCCCTCGCGATACAGATAGGCCCGGCTGTCGCCGACGTTGGCCACCACAGCCCCTTGGCCGCACAGGGACAACCCTACCAGGGTGGTGCCCATGCCCGAAGCCCCGGAGGGTCCGAAACGAACCCGGGACTCGGCCAGAACCGCCCGGTTGGCCTCGGATACGGCCCGCTCCATGCGGTCGGCGCAGGCCCGCCACCACGGGGCGTCATGAGCGGGGCGCTCCTCGGTGGGAGCCTCGGATCCCGGGGTCAGACACCGGGCCACGGTCTTAAGGGCCAAGCCGCTGGCCACCTCGCCGGCGTCCAGCCCCCCCATGCCGTCGGCCACGAAAAAAAGCCCCGCGGCCACATCCACCGAAAAGGCGTCCTCGTTGTTGTCCCGGATAAGCCCCTTGTCCGTGATCCCAAAGGCCTCGACCCTCATTGGGCGCCTCCCGACCCGGGGGAGAGGGCCAGCTTGGCCGCGGCCTTGCGGTAATATTCATTGTCCTGAAGCGGCATGGTCTCAAGCACCGCGCGCCAGCGGGCCTTGGCCGTCTCCCGGTCGCCCAGGCCGTCGTACACCAGGCCCTCCTCGTAGAGTCGCTTGGCCTCGGCCTCGAGCATGGGCGTCAGTTCGGCCACCCGGGCCTTGGTCTCCTTGGCGTCCGGATAGACCTCAAGGACCTTGGTCCAGACCTTGAACGCCTCGCCGTATTTCTTCTGGGAATACAGCTTCTGACCCAATGTGAAGTCGGGCATGATCCGCTTCACCAAGGCGTCCTGGATCTCGGCGGCCTTCTTTTTGACCGCGGCCGCCCGGCCAGGGTCCGTCTCCTCCTCGGCCAACCGGCGGTAAGCCACCAGGGCCCGATATGGGGCATCGGCGGCAAGCGCGGCCTCGGCTTCGTCGTACAAGGCCACCAAGTGCCCCCGTTCGGCGGCCTGGGCCTTTTTGCGCTCCTCGACCTCGCGCCGCGCGGCCTGCTCCCGGGACTCGATGTCGGCCAGAACCTCCCTCACCTCGGGCAAGTCCGCACCAACGTCACCCGCCTGGGGCAGGACCTGCCGCGCCCCGGCCGTATCGCCGGCCGCAAGCAGTTCGCGGGCCTCCTGCACCAGGGGCAGGACCTTGTCCCGAACGGCCTGGGCCTGGGCCTCGCGCTGCCTGGCCTCGGCGGCCCGGGCCTCCATCCTGCCTCGCAACGTGGCCTCCAGCTTCCGGGCCTCCTCGTTGCCGGAGTCGATCTCCAGAAGGGCCGCCAGCCGGGCCAGGGCCTGCTCGTCCTGGCCCTCGTCGGCAAGCCGGCGGGCCTGAACGAGGAGCGTCATGACCCGGCGCATGTATTCCGCGTCGTCGATGGCCCGCTCCTTGGCCCGTTCGCCCTCGACCACCGCGTCCTGGGGGGCCTTGCCGGGTGAACTCAAAAGGAACACGGCCGTGATCACCAGAAACACGATCACGCCGGCGACCGCCAGCAGCTTCGGGTTGCCCGTCAGGCGGGCCAGGATGCCGGCTCCGGGTACCGAGGCCCCGGGACCGGACAGGGCCAGACGCAGCCTGGCCGGACCGACGGTCAGGATGTCCCCCGTGGCCACCACGGCGGTTTGGATGGCGGCACCGTTTCGCAACGTGGTGTTGTTCGGGTTCTGGTTCACGGCCTTGAAGCGGCCGTCGCGAAACTCGATGAGCAGATGCTCCCGCGAGATCGTGGGGTCGTCGAGCACCAGATCGCACCGGCTCGAACGGCCGATTATGACCCGATTCCCGAAACGCCTGATGGTGCCCTGGCCCGGCCCCTCCACGACCTCCACGGCATTGGGCCCCTCGCCGACAAAGGTCGGCCGGGGACGGAACTGGGTGCGCTCGGGAGACGCCGCAGCCTCTGGGGCCGTGATGGAAACGCTGATGCGGAATTCCCCTGCCTCAATGGTCTCCCCGTCGGACAAAGGCCGCGAACCCGATACCCGGACGCCGGCCACGGAGATCCCGGACGCGCCGCCGATCTCCTCGACGGTCCAGGTCGTCCCGGTGTGGACGATCCGGCAGTGCTCGGGCGAGACGCCCTGGCCGTCGAGCACCAGGTCGTTGGTCTGAGCCCGGCCGATGGTCACGGCCCGGCCCTCCTCGGCCTGGACGCGGCCTGCGTGGAGGCCGTCGCGGGAGGCGGACAAAACGATCATGGCTTCTTTCCTTCCAGCTGCCCGAGATGCCTGGCCGCATCCAGGCAGCGTTCATCGGTGTGGTCGCGGCAGTGTTCGACCACAAACCGGAAATGGTCCAAGGCCTCGTCATGGCGTGAATATTTCACGGCCGTAAGGCCCTCGCGGTAATGCTTGTCCACAAGCTGATCCAACTCGCCCTCGGCCCGGGCCAGCCATTTGGCGGCCTGGGCGTTTTTCGGGTCCAAAGTCACGGCCTTTTCCCATTCGGCGATGGCCGGCCCGATCCTGCCGGAGTTGTAGAAGAACAAGCCCTGGCGGGCGTGGTCCTGAGATTTTTCCGCAGCCTCGGGCGATACGTTCGGCGTGTCCGCCGGAAGCGGCGCTCCCTGCCCGGATTTGGCCGGGGCCGTTGCGGGCTCGTCTTTGACCGGGAGGGCGGTGGGCGCGGCGGGAGGGGGAACGGCCGGGGCATCCGACGGCGAGGCCGGACGGGCCGTGGCCTGGGTGTGCGGGGGAGGGGCGGGCTTGTCGGGTCCGGAAAACACCATCACCCCGACAAGGATCACCAACACGGCCAGAACCGCCAGATACAGGATCGTCCGCGACAAAGCCCGCTTTTTTGCGCCCGAAGCGGCCGGTCCGCCCCGCTCCGACGGCGGGGCGACGGGCTGGGGCGCGGCGGCCTCGATGGTGAGGACCGTTTTCCCGAGGCGCACCTCATCCCCGGGTTTCAACGCGGCCCGTTCCACCCGGACCCCGTTGACCAGCACGCCGTTGGTGCTGCCCCGGTCCGCGATCATCACCACCGGACCGTCCACGGTGATGACCGCGTGGTGGCGGGAGACGCTCTGGTCATCCTGGTCCAGGACCAGGGCGTTGTCCGCGCCGCGCCCGACGGTCATCTCGCCGCTTAAAAGGGGCACCCGCCGGATCTGTCCGGAGGGGTCGCGCACCAGCAGGATCTGGGCCGATAGCGGCCGGATGATGGTCAGGTCATTGTCCGTCGGGGTCATGTGGCCTCCGTGATCCGCACGCGGACCGTGCCGGGGTTCGGCCCCGGGGTCTTGCGGGCCTGGACCGGCCGGCCCTCGACCGGACGAACGGCCTCGGGCGACGGGTCGTCCACGGCCCCGGCCACCGCGGCCAGAAGAGCCGGATCGGCCAGCGCGGTCAGCAGATGTACAGGCGGGGCCAGATCCGGGACGGCCAAGTGGGCCGCGAAGGCCGGACTCCAGCCGGTCAGTTGAAAGCTCTCCAGTTCAAGCAGGCACCAGTCCTCACCCGAGGCCGCAGCCGACGGCGTGGCCTGGCCCGGCATTTCGGTCTCGCCGGTCCGCTCGGCCCGGGGCGCGGCTGGCGGGCACTCGGGAGGCACGATCCGCTCCGCCCCGGCCACCGCGGGCGTCTGTTTCGGACCGGGTTGACCTGCCCCCCTAAACCTGAGCCAGGGATTTTGTTAGTCTCTGGCCAACGGAGGGAAGGCAATGGGCAGGAAAGGGCAAGCACCGGAGCTGATAATCGCCAAGCTGCGTG
>Ga0067045_1030136_pt1 | contig 16563 bp, 13 predicted proteins | sample TerdegcTABiofilm_FD_59184 | JGI IMG/M metagenome (GOLD analysis project Ga0067045, IMG submission 59184) | Combined Assembly of (Gp0054472, Gp0054536) Wastewater bioreactor microbial communities from Singapore -Terephthalate degrading...
TTTTTTCCAGAGTAAAAGCCCATTGCTGAATAGAACCTCCTCCATTCGGATCGATGAACGGAAAGGTTTTATTAAATACAAGATCGCCCATATGAGCAATATTAGATTTCTCGAAATGAACAACTGAATCGCCACCCGTATGAGCCGGACCGAAATATCTTGCAACTACTTTTTCATCTCCAATATCTTCGCCCCATGTGTTAGTAAAAGTAGCCGTGGGATATGTCTGGGGTTTTTCCGGGTTGCCGCCATAATTTTTTTCCTGAAGAGCTTTACAGTTTTCTTGAGCAATAATCTTATTGGCATAATCTTTTAAGAAAATGTTTCCGGCGGTATGATCGCCATGATGATGGGTGTTAAAGAGCAGATCAATTTTTCTTGGCGTTTTCTGCTTAAGTCCTTCAACTAAATTTTTTGCTGTTTCGGGATATTGAGAGTCAATTACAACAAGAGCATCCTTGGTGGCATACCAACCGATTGTTCCACCGCGCTCTGTAAAAATGCCTATGTTATTTCTAATTGTTGTGAATTTATAAGTCTGTTCCTGGAAAGGATTGTAAAATTTGAAACCCGGTAATAAAAGTCCTCCGGTAAATAAAGCTCCTGTTTTTAGAAAATCCTTACGGGTCAGTTTCATTTTATTTTCCTCAAAATATTTTTGATATGCGAATTATCTTTGGTTAATTTAATAACAAAATAAACGATAGAATAATTCAATTAAGAACAATTGTTTGTGTACCAGATTTCTGTCGATTGCAAATTATGAGTAATCTTTCAGTTGAAAAATATCTTGGTCGAATAGGAATAGTAAAAATTGAAGAGCCTTCGTTAGAATTTCTTTCACGCCTTCAATTAGCGCATCTCTATTCAATTCCATTTGAGGATCTCGATATTCCGGATAGAGCGAGAGTTATTCTCGACATCGAACGGATCTATAACAAAATTATTCCCACCGGGCGCGGTGGTTTCTGTTATGAATTGAATGGACTATTTCATTGGTTGTTAACTCAACTCGGTTTTAATGTTGATATGCTCTCTGCGCGGGTTTATAATCACCAAAAACAGGAATTGGGTCCCGAGTTCGATCACATGACTCTCCTGGTTCATCTCGGTAAAGATTATCTAATTGACGTCGGATTCGGCGATTCATTCCGTATTCCGATTGAAATGCCCCATGGTTTATGTAACGATATTAGCGGTCATTACAAAATATTTCAAATCGATCAGACCAATTATCAACTTAAGAGATACGAAGAAGAGGAATGGAAGCTGCAATACTCATTCACAAATATTTCGCGTAAACTTTCTGACTATTCGGAAATGTGTGACTTTCAGCAGGATAGTCCGACTTCTCACTTTAGAACCAGAATGAAATGTACTCTTGCAACACCGAAAGGGAGAATAACACTTAGCGATACATCATTAACCATTACTGAAAACGGACAGAAAAGTAAAATTGAAGTTACTACGGGAAATAATTTTTATAATCTATTATATAATTACTTTGGAATAAAATTTTAATTTTACCGGGAAGAATTGAAAACAAAACTTTTTTATAAACAAATCGGGGTAGTAATGAGAAAACTATACTTAACCTTTGCAATTATGATCTTTGCATCATTTCTGATTGTCGGTCAGACTCAACCGATAACAAAAGCCAATTATTCATTAGCTGCAAAATTCTCTCCTAAGAAAGTAGATAAAATGGTTTTCAGTACTGCGGTAGATCCACACTGGCTTAAAACAAGCGACAAGTTCTGGTACAGTTTTGAAACACCAACAATTAAAAGTTATTACATCGTAGATCCTGCAAGGGGGAGTAAAAAACTGCTTTTCGATAATGTTCAAATGGCAAGGAAGCTTACTCTTTTAACAAAAGACCCATATGATGAAAAACATTTACCGATTACAAAAATTCAATTCAACAAAGATGAAACAGCTTTTATTTTTGAAGTAAATAGTTCACAGGACGAAGAGGACTCAACTAAAACTCAAAAAGATAAGAAAGAGAAGAAAATTTTCGGTTTTGAATTCAATATTAATACTCAAGAATTGAAACTGATTGATGATTATCAGAAGAAAAAAGAAATTCCTCGCTGGGCAAACATCTCTCCCGATGGAGAAAAGATTGTTTTCTCGAAAAATTATAATCTCTACTGGATGGATAAAGAAAATTTTGAAAAGGCAAAAAAGAAAGAAGATGATTCAACAATAGTTGAACACAAAATAACGACAGACGGAATTGAAAATTATTCTTACGGTGAAATGACCGGCGGTCCGGAGAACAATGTTGACAAAGAAAAAAATAAGAACAAGCGTAAAGGTGCCGGAGTAATCTGGTCTCAGGATTCAAAGTTTATTGCGCTTGATAGAGTTGATAACCGCAAGGTAAAGGACTTATGGGTAATCAACGCTTTATCTGAGCCACGGCCAACACTCGAAACTTACAAATATCAAATGCCGGGCGAAGCAGAATCACCAATTGAAGAATTGATGGTAATTAATCTTACGGATACAACTTATAAGCAGACAAAAATAAAAGCGGATAAATTCAAGGATCAAAATCTTACAATAATTTCTGCAACAAGATTAGAAAATACAAAAGATGATGATTACCGTCCTAACATGTGGTTGTCTAAAACGAGCGATAAACTCTACTTTGAAAGAATAAGCCGCGACCTGAAACGTCTTGATATTTGCGTTGCCGACGTTTCAACCGGTGAAGTAAAAACACTTATCTCAGAAGAGATGAACACTTATGTGGAATCGCGAAAATTAGGATTAGTTAATAACGGCGAGGAATATATTCATTGGAGCGAGCGTGACGGCTGGGCTCATTTCTATCTTTATGACAAAAACGGGAAATTAAAAAATCAGATTACTTCAGGAAATTTTCATTGCGAAGACATTGTGAAGATTGATGAAAAAAACCGCGTATTATACTTTGTTGCTAACATGGTTGAACCGAATGAAGATCCATATTACACACATTTATACAGAGTTAATTTCGATGGAAGCGGATTCAAATTACTCACTCCCGGTAACTTCAATCACACCGCAAGTATGAACGACTCAAATAAATATATTATAAACAATTATTCGCGCGTAAACACTGTTCCTAAATCTACTCTTTACGATAACACAGGTAAAAAAATTATGGATCTGGAAGAAGCCGATCTTTCACAACTCTTTGCTGCGGGTTATAAATTTCCAGAGCCGTTTGTTGTTAAAGCAGCAGACGGAATTACAGATATTTACGGAGTTATGTATAAGCCATTCGATTTCGATTCAACAAAATCTTATCCGCTTATAGAATATGTATATCCCGGACCTCAAACCGAATCTGTTAACAAAAGTTTTAGTAAAGGCATGGATAGAATTGATCGGCTTGCTCAATTCGGTTTTGTTGTTGTAACACTCGGAAATAGAGGCGGTCATCCATCCCGTTCTAAATGGTATCATAATTATGGATATGGAAACTTACGCGATTACGGTCTGGCCGATAAAAAGTACGGTGCAGAACAGTTGGCAGACAGATATAAATTTATTGATATCAGCAGAGTTGGAATTCACGGGCACTCGGGCGGAGGATTTATGTCAACCGCAGCCATGCTTGTTTATCCCGACTTTTTTAAAGTTGCGGTTTCATCAGCAGGTAATCACGAAAACAATATCTATAATAGATGGTGGAGCGAAAAGCACGACGGCGTTAAGGAAGTAAAGGATAAAAAAGGAGAGATCAAATTCGAGTATGATATTGATAAGAATTCTGAGCTTGCAAAAAATCTTAAAGGAAAATTACTTCTCGTTACAGGTGATATTGATAACAATGTTCATCCCGGCAATACAATTAGAATGGCTAATGCTCTTATCAAAGCGAACAAACGTTTTGATTTTATGATTATGCCGGGTCAACGTCATGGTTTTGGTGATATGACAGAATATTTCTTCTGGTTGATGGGAGATTATTTTTGCAAGCATTTGTTAGGTGATTATTCAACTAATGTTGATATAACTGAAATGAATAATGAAGTTGAACAAACGGGTAACAAGAAACCAAGATAGAAGTCTGTTTTACTGATATGTAATTATGAGGTCATGCTGAACTTGTCGAAGCGTGACCTTGTTTCTTTTTATGTCAGTCTTCGACAATCTCAGACTGACTTTAAATATTTATTAGCTATTAGGATTTAGGCAACAACTTTTTCTACCTTCAAACTTTTTCTACTTTTCTCAGCGGCAAATCCCATTATGTGACTTTCAATCGAAACATCAATTGTAGATGAAAGTAGATCCGGATTATTTTGTGTTATTGCTTGAATCCAATCTCTTACTAACCTCCAATCGCCACCACCGTGACCGCTGTTTTTATAATTCTCAATTTCTATTGAACGCGCATCGTATGTTTTCGATTCTTTAGTTCTGAAATCAGAAATTGTAAACGTGTTCATATCGCCGTAAATATGCCCCATGCTTCCCATAACATGAGTACGCCTTCCGCCGTAAGGTGTAAATGCTTCCATCGAAAAACTTGCCGTAATACCATCAACAAATTCCATCGAGCTTACGTAATGATCTTCCTGATCGTTATCCATTTTATAAACGCATCTTCCATAATTAGTTGTTCGCAGATATTCAAGAATTGCATCCCCATGTTTTTCTTTGTCATCAGGTAAATCGAATACATAAGTCCAACCACGTTCACGATAATAAATTTTTAATGCAGAATAAGGACACGTACTTTCAACCGAACATCCGTTCGTGCAGCGGTCAGTACTTCCTTCGGGAGCGTTTTCTTTTCTGAACCATTTAAGGTTTGCCATTGCAACAATTTGTTTGCAAGGTTTATTAACCATCCAGCGCAGAATATCAAGGTCGTGACAGCTCTTTGCAAGGATAATAGGAGTTGTTTCTTTACTGTTGTGCCAGTTGCCGCGTACATAAGAGTGGGACATGTGAATGTGTTCTATCGGCTCGAGATGTTGAAAACTAACTAACTCGCCAATGGCACCGCTTTGAATTAATTCTCTTAACTTTATAAAGTAAGGTGCGTATCGAAGAACATGACAAACCGCCACAATTCTTCCGGATTTCTTTGTAAGGTTTAGAATATCTCTACATTCTTTTTCCGAAGGTGAAATTGGCTTTTCCAGAAGTACATCGTAACCTTTTTCGAGTGCAGCAATACAAGGACCATAATGAAGATTATCCGGCGTGCTTATAATTACTGCATCTGCAAACTTTGGACGATCGAATACATGTTCCCATGTAACAAAACGGTTTTCATTTTTGATGTTATGTTTTTTTGAATATCGATCGTTACGTATTGGAATTGGTTCTGCAACTCCAACAATATCAAGTTCATCAGGATATTCGATAGCATAATTACCGTAAACATTTCCTCTTGCGCCGGCTCCACATGTAATTGCTGTAATTGGCTTTGATGGTTTTTTGTAAAAAGGATTATCATCGTAACCCGATAGTGGTATTCTTGTGTTTTCATCAAACCTAAAATTTGATAATATAATTCCACCTGTTGTAATACCCAATGTTTTTAATACTTCCCGGCGTGTGAAAGGCATGTTAATCACCATTTTCTTTTTAGTGTTAATGGAACTTAACAAAAAAGAAAATTATATGAAGAGAAAATTTATCATTGGCAGTATTGTTTTTGTTCGTGTAAATTAATACAGCAGTAAGTAACTTATTAGCTGAATTATTCAGAGGGGATAAAATGGAGAAGTACAATAAGAATGATTTTACAATCAGTACAAATAAGCGCAAGTTAGATATTTTTGAAACTCACAGATTTCTTACAAATTCTTATTGGGCAAAAGGAATTCCTTTAAGTGCAGTAAAAGAACAGATTAATAACTCCTTCTGCTTCGGCGTTTATTACAATAAAAAACAGATAGGATATGCAAGAGTAATTACTGACTTTACAGGATTCGCATATTTGTGCGATGTTTTTATTATTGATAATTATCGCGGTCTTGGTCTATCAAAAAAACTTATGGATGAAATCCTAAATCATCCGAAACTCAAAAACGTAAAATCGTGGATGCTTGCAACTAAAGATGCTCATGAGCTTTACAAAAAATTTGGTTTTAAGCGGCTTGAAGAACCGGCTAAATATATGAGAAAGTACAACTTCAAAAATTGGTCTGATAAGACTTAAGATTGGTTAATCATTGCAACAAATATTTTTATGGAATTAGAAAATGTCAACCGCTATATTCCTTTAAGGAAAAATCCTTGAGCTAAATATGGGACATAAAAAAGAGAAGTCAGAAAAATTCAAAAATGAAAAAGACCCCGCCAAAAAAGAAAAACTCGACAAAAAATTTTATGAGAAAGAACTTTCTAAGCTGCAAATAGAATTGGTTAAACTTCAGGAGTGGATTAAGAATAAAGGTTTGAAGGTTGTTGTCTTATTCGAAGGAAGAGATGCTGCGGGTAAAGGGGGCACAATAAAAAGAATTATTGATAAATGTAATCCGCGAATTGTTAGATTGGTTGCGCTTGGTGTTCCTACAGAAAAAGAAAAATCCCAGTGGTATTTCCAGAGGTATGTTGCAAATTTGCCATCAGCCGGTGAAATGGTTTTGTTCGATCGCTCATGGTACAACCGTGCTGGAGTTGAGCGCGTTATGGGCTTTTGTTCCGATGAAGATGTTAAAGAGTTTTTTAGGAGTTGTCCTGAATTTGAAAAGATGCTCATACGCTCAGGAATAATTTTGATTAAGTACTGGTTCTCTATAAGTGATAAAGAACAGGAGAAACGTTTTCAGAAGAGAATTAATGATCCGCGTAGAAGATGGAAATTAAGTCCGATGGATTTAGAATCGCGCGCAAAGTGGGAAGAATATTCAAAAGCAAAAGATGAAATGTTTACTTACACTGATAGCAAGCAATCGCCGTGGTTTGTTGTTAATGCCGATGATAAAGAGCGCGCACGGTTAAATGTTATTCATCACCTGTTAAGTTTAATTCCATACAAGGACTTAACACCGGCACCGATTGAACTTCCACCGCGTGAAAAATCAAAAGGTTATGTTAGACCGCCAATGACGGACCAGACGTTTATTCCGGAAGTATATTAAACCGGCAGCTATTTTTTGCAGCCGGTAAATCTAAAGATACTTACTTCTTCGGCGTAACCTTTACGTTAAAATCGAGAGTTACATTTAATTTCTTATCTGCACCGGTAATAGCATTTTCGACTGCATATACAACCGGGTATTTTTTGTTTACATCTGTATTATCCTTACGGGCCCTTACAGGAAACATCATTGTTGTTCCGGCAAGAAGTTTTATGTAATCAGGAAATCGAATTGTGTCATCCGTATTTACTAATCTTAATTCAAAATCAATATCCGAATTATTTGTTACTTTAATATTAGCGGTTCCACGCCCAACAGTGTTCACATTTGTTGTTGCAAACTGAACAGATGATTTAAAGAGCGGTTCAAGAAACTTTTCCTTGCCGAATAATTTTCCATCAAAAAATATTGCAGTTCTCTTATTTAATATGGCATCTTTAATTCCGGCTTCTGATTTATCACTTGCAAAAACAAGCGTAACGGGTCGTTTGCTGTTACCGTAATCAAAATTAATCGGGTTGTGAATATCGCTGTTACCTATGATCGCTAAATCTTTTTGTAGGCACCATTCTAAAACATCGGGATAATACTCAATACTATTAACAACCTCTATTCCAGCAAGTAATTTGTTATCATATAAAAATGTATGTTCGTCATACCAGCGCGGAACACCATCGGGTTGTTGACCTCTCCAGCCGGGATGATTCCAGAAAATAAGTCCGCCCTGATTAACGGCTTCTTTAATTACATCCCTCCAATCATCTTTTACAAGAGCGTTTGCATCGGTTATAAAAATTGCATTTAAGTGTCCGGGAGGCATATCGCGTGTTACTTCTGATCCGTGGATTAAAATTAATCCAAGTTCATTCGCAAGATTTTTTCCGATCTCATACGCAGCGTTATGATTTGTTGGCACATAATCTTTGTGAGGTTGATACTCGATATGATCCGTAATTGCTAATGCATCCAATCCATCGCGCCACGCCTCTTCTACTCTAAATGTTGGCCAGACTGTTCCATCAGAAAAAACTGTGTGAGAGTGGAAGTCGCACTTCAATGTTTTGTAACCCGGGATATCAGGAATTTTAATTTCTTTTCTATAATTTGATTGTGCACTCAAACTACAAAATGATATTACAAGTAATAATCCGATTAATAATTTGGCAAGTTTCATTTCGGTCGGCTCCATATTTTTGAAATTACTTATGCAAAATAGTTAATACAAAATAATTATTTATAAGAAATCATTTACTAAGTAATTCTTAATGAAAAAATAATATGTATAGAATTTAACAAGAGTTTTTCATTTAATAATTATTGCTATTTTTGATTTGTAAAATAGAGGATGAAATATGAAGAAGTTGCTGGTTACAATTTTCATAATATGTTCAATCAATCTTTATGCTCAAACGGTAAACGTAAAACTAGAAGTTGTTTCTCCGCCGCTTGATGACACTGCAAAAGTTTTTGTAGCCGGTAACTCAGAAGTTTTAGGAAATTGGAAACCGGATCTGGTAATGCTTGATAAGGTTGGAAGTAAAACATGGTCAAAAAACATTCAGGTTCCTAAAGGTTTTAGAATGGAATATAAATTCACTAAAGGAAGCTGGGATACAGAAGCATTGGGTAGCGATTCATCAGTTCCACAAAATTCTGTGTTGGTTGCTGATAAAGATACTGTCGTTGTTGTTACAATTATGAACTGGAGAGATAAATTTAATTTTGTTGTAAAAGGACAAATTACCGGCAAAGTAGAGTTCCATAAAAATTTTGTAATTGATAAACTTAAACCCCGCGATATTTTTGTCTGGCTTCCACCAAATTACGAAACGGAAAAAGAAAGACGTTTCCCCGTTCTTTATATGCACGACGGACAAAATTTGGTTGATCCGCGAACATCAAATACTTTTATTGATTGGCAAGTAGATGAAACCGCAGATAGCTTAATACGCAATGGTGAAATGGAACCTATTATAATAGTTGGAATTAATAATACTTCCGATAGAGCAGAAGAATACAACAAAACCCGTCTCGGCGAATTGTATATGAAACTAATTGTAGATCACATAAAACCTTTTGTGGATAAAAATTACAGAACATTGCCGGATCGCCTGAATACGGCAGTTGGCGGTTCATCAATGGGTGGATTAATTTCTTTTATTCTTGCATGGGATTATCCGATAGTATTCTCTAAAGCCGCTTGCTTCTCTCCGGCTTTTAAATTCAGAGATTTCAATTATGTAAAAGAAGTTGAAAAATATTCTGGCAAGAAAAAAAATCTTATGTTTTATATTGATAATGGTGGTGTTGGTCTGGAATCAGTTCTTCAACCCGGAATAGATGAAATGATAACGGCATTAAAGAATAAAGGTTACACTGAAAACAAAGATTTTTTTCTATTCATCGACAAGGATGCAGAACATAATGAGGCGGCGTGGGCAAAAAGAATGTGGCGACCATTAAAATTATTTTATGCAAATTAATTTTGTTTCTTAATTTAACCTCGGTAGAGAATAATGAAAATTCTTGTCGGCTCTAAAAATCCTGTTAAAATTGATGCGGTTCACGAAGCTCTTTCGAGGTATTTTGAAAATATTGAAGTTGTTGGTTACGAAGTTGATTCGGGTGTATCTATTCAACCGGTTGGCGATGAAGCCTTCACGGGTGCTAAAAACCGTGCATTGAATTTGAAAACAATCGATAAGATAAATAATATAAATGCGGATTTGTTCGTTGGAATTGAAGGCGGAATAGCTAAGGAATACAACCAATGGTTTGCGTTTGGATGTATGTGTATTGTTGATAAGTCTGGTAATATTGGTTTTGGTACCTCTCCGCATTTTGAATTACCAAATATTGTTGTTGAAAAACTTTTAAAAGGTGTAGAGCTCGGTACTGTTATGGATGAAATTCAAAACGAAGAAAACACAAAACAGAAACACGGGGCTATTGGTTACTTTACAAATGGTGTAATGAACAGAAAAGAACTTTACATCGAAGGTTTGAAAGTTGCTATAATTCCATTTTTGCATAAAGAGAAGTTTTTCTAATTTTTCCATGATCATGAATATGATCTTAATCATGTTCATGATTGAAAAGGAGATAATATGACATTGCCAATTTATCAGGTCGATGCATTTACAAGTAATTTATTTAGTGGTAATCCGGCAGCGGTTGTTCCTCTTGATAATTGGCTTGATAGCGATACCATGCAGAAAATTGCTGCTGAAAATAATCTGGCAGAAACAGCTTTCTTTGTAAAAGAAAATGAAAATTATCATATCCGCTGGATGACACCAATTAAGGAAGTTAATCTTTGCGGACACGCAACACTTGCCTCAGCATATGTAATATTTAATTTTATTGATAGAGAGATTGGTAAAATTAATTTTACTTCCCGCAGCGGAATACTAACGGTTGAAAAAGATGGAGATTATCTTACGTTAGATTTTCCATCGAATAATCCGCAACCAGTTAATAGACCAGAAATGCTTTCAAAATGTTTTGATCGAGAACCGATTGAAATTCTTGAAGGTGGTGAATATTTATTTTTAGTATTCGATTCCGAAGACTATATCAGGAATTTAAAACCCAATTTCGATTTATTAAAACAGCTTCATCCAATTCATATGATTGTAACGGCAAGAGGAAGAGAAGTCGATTTTGTTTCAAGAATGTTTGCACCTAATTTAGGAATAAACGAAGATCCTGTTACCGGTTCTGCACATACAGTATTGACTCCTTATTGGTCTGAAAAATTAGGTAAGCAAAAATTAATTGCGCACCAACTTTCTGAGCGGGGCGGAGAACTGGTTTGCCAAAATCTTGATAAGAGAGTTAAAATAAGCGGACAAGCGGTGCTTTATCTCACTGGAAATATATTTTTGTATTTTTAATTTATAATAATTTCCGCATATTATACCCACAAAATTTTGCGTGGTGCGAAAAATTTGCGCAAAAAATCTATTTTACAGCTCTATTTTAATAGTTTGCAATGAATAAATTATTTCAAATTATCTTTTGTGGTTGTGCTTTGATGGGCTTTATTTCTTGTGATGCACCAAGATTAAATCCTCTTGATCCACAAAGTCCCGACTACAAACTTGTTTCTATTGAAGGGACAATTAAAACCAAATCAACGCCGCAACAACCGATTGCCGGAGTAAAAGTATTTTGGAAAGGTCAGAATATTATTTCTCAAACTGATCAAAATGGATACTTTAAAATTGATGATTTAACTATGAATAACGGAATTCTTTCCATAGAAAAGAGTGGTTATTCAAAAGATTCTGTTTTAGTTGTTTGGGATGGTCAAAAAAATAAACGTGCTGATTTTACATTGAATGCAGTTCCTGTTCTTACTAAATTTAATTTATTCTCGACGGTTCAGAATAATTATCCCGATGTTCAGTATATAAGTTTAACCGCACAAGTAAGCGTTACTGATGTAGATGATAAAATTGATACTGTTTATCTAAAGTGTGCTGAATTAAATTTTTCAAAAAGGTTAATTTATAATTCAACACTTAATCATTACGAAGCAACATTCACCTCGGAAGATCTGAAAGTTGCTGCTCTTGATGTAACAATTGGAAAAAAGTTCGAAGTTGCTACTGTTGATGAATCAAAGAAATCTTTTATTGTCGGTAGCTCTAACCTGATGAGAATAATTAAACAGGAAGTAATAGCAAGAGAGCCGCTTAATAAAATAACCGTTGGCTCCAAACCTATACTTAAATGGTTCAGATTTCTACCGGGATTTAACTTCAAATATATGGTTGAAATAAACACAGATGAGTTTCAACATAAGCTTGTCTGGAAAAAAGAAAATATTTCCAAAGGTGATATTGAATTGATTCCTGATATTAGTTTACCGCCCGGAGAATATTTCTGGGTAATCTGGTGTATTGACGACTTTGGAAACCGAAGTAAATCAAAACCGGCTTCTTTCATTGTTCAATAATTTTTATGAAAAATTTATTTACAGAAAATATTAGTCATGTTAAAAATCTTTCACGGGAAGAATTCGAAGCATTGTATGAATTTACACAGATCTTGAATTCTGCTACCCAGCAAGATTCTCTTATTGAAGATACAATTGATATTGTTATTAAACTAATAAATGCAGAGCGAGGAATATTTGTAAAGTACGATGAAGACACAAATAATTTTTCCATAATAACTGGTAGAAAAATATCAAGCGAGAACATTACCGATCTGGGGGAATTCTCTTCCGGAATTCTTCAGAAAGTAATTAAAGAAAAGAAACCTCTCTTATATCACGATGTAATGAGCGACCCGCATCTCTCGCAATTCGAAAGTGTTCAGATACATAGAATTAAATCTGTTATTGGTGTGCCGATTAATAGAAACGGTAAAGTCTGGGGAGTTATAATTGCTGATAGTACGCTTGATCGCCGTGAATTTACAGAAGAGAATCTTGTCTTTCTAAATTTTTTCTCTAATCTGGTTTCATTGGCTCTGGATAAGATTCTTAAACTGGAAGAGCTTGAAAAAGAAAATATTATTCTCACCAACAAGCTGCAATCAACCGAAGAAATTCCGGAAATGATTGGCGCCAGCTTGGTTATGAGAAATCTATCGCAACTTATTCATAAAGTTGCTCAAACAGATGCAACGGTGTTGATTATAGGAGAAAGCGGAACAGGAAAGGAAATTGCTGCTAAGGCAATACACCAGCTAAGCAAAAGAAAAGAGAAACCTTTTCTGGCTCAGTTTTGCGGTTCAATTCCTGATAATCTTTTGGAAAGTGAATTGTTCGGTTATAAAAAAGGAGCTTTCACCGGTGCGAATTCTGATAAGCAAGGTTTAATAGAAGCGGCTGAGGGTGGTACATTCTTCCTTGATGAAATAGGAGATATTTCGAGTGCTCTTCAAGCAAAATTATTAAGAGTTCTTGAGAGCAGAGAAATTATAAGACTTGGTGATACGAAAGTAAAAATAGCCGATGTTAGAATTATTGCAGCAACAAACAAAGATTTGAACGCGTTAACAAAAGAGGGTCAATTTAGAGAAGACCTTTTTTATAGATTGAATGTATTCCCAATAAAAATGCCTCCGTTAAGAGAACGAAGGGAAGATATTCCGATGCTTGCAAGTTTCTTTGCAAAGAAACTTGGTAAAAAAGAAGTTATTATAGAGCCCAATGCGATTAAGAAGCTTGAAAATTACTATTGGCCAGGAAATATCAGGCAGCTTATAAACGTTATTCAAAGAGCAATTATTTTAAGCGACACAAATAAAATATCGAACGAACATATTATCCTTGAAGATAGCCGCGACCTTGCAGACTTTAAAGGAACATTGCATGAGTTTGAAATGCTGTTATTGAAGAAACGTTTGGATGAGTTTAACGGCAATAGAACATTAACAGCAAAATCGCTTGATGTTTCTGTCAGGTGGATTCAACTCAAGTTAAAAGAGATGGGCGAAAATCAATAATGCTGGGCATTACTACAGAAATATTATTCGACAAATTCGAAATCCTTGAGGTTCTTAAGAAAGACGAACACGCCGCCGTCTTTCTTGCAAATCATATTTATTTGAGTAAAAAAATAATTTTAAAAGTTCTTAACACTCAAAAAATTTCGGACCAGGCACTTGTTGAAAGATTTAAACGGGAAGCAAAACTTCTTGCCAAACTTGATCATCCTAATATTATTAAAGTTCTCGATTTCGGAACCTCAAAAGAGTACTTCTATATTTCATTTGAATACATCGAAGGCGTAAGTCTTCGCAACGTTCTTAAGACTAGAACACTTGAACAAGAGCAAAAAGTAAAATTGATGATTCAACTTCTTAAAGCACTCGATTTTGCTCATTCACATCAAATCGTTCATAGGGATATTAAACCGGAAAATATTTTTATTGATAAAAACCTCAATCTCAAACTTGGTGATTTTGGACTAGCCCTTTCTGCAGAAGATAATTTTGTTACAAATCCGTATTCCATTGTTGGAACTCCAAGTTATATGTCGCCGGAACAGGTGAGAGGTGCAAAACTAAATAACCAGTCCGATCTATTTTCTGCCGGTGTTGTTTTGTTCGAACTCTTTACCGGAAAAAATCCTTTCTTAAAAGATAATGTTAGTCTAACGCTAAATGAAATTATTGGATATGATGAAGAAAAATTAAAAGAAGAAATTGAAAAACTACCGGAACCGTTAAATAATATTCTTTCGGGATTACTTCAGAAAAATTTGTCCAAGAGATATTCCGCTGCCAAGAAAATATTAGATGAGTTAAATATTGAAAATGAGTATCCTACAATCACCATGGAGCAGTACGAAAAGGAAAGCGGAAGATCCAAAAGAAGATTGTTGTTTACTGTAATAGTTTCTGTTCTTGCAATTTTAATAATTGTATTGATGAGAATAGAAAATCCAACCAAGGAAATTTTACCCGACAAACCCGGTAAAGAAACACAAAATTTTCCCAAGGATATTTCGAACCAGAACTTAGCGGGTAATAAAACCGATCAATCTGTAAAACAGGATCAGACAAATATTGATAATCTTAATAACCCTCTGATTGATAAAAGCGACAGCAATAATAATGATCAGGCGGACAAAAATATTCCGCCAGTTATAAGGTATGGCCAATTACTTGTGAATGTGTCTCCATATGCCGAAGTATTTATTGATGGCGAAAAAGTTGGTGTTACGCCATTTAATAAACCTCTTGTTTACCAAGAAGGCGAACATACAATAAAACTCGTTCACCCTGATTATCCCGTTTATACAAGTGTTTTTAAAATAACGCCGGGAGAAACAACAAGATTGCGGGTTGGATTGGAATCTACTATAGGTTATATAAGATGCCGTGTTTTGCCCTGGGGAAATGTTTATGTTAATGGCGACTTTAAAGGAACTACTCCGTTGCCAGAAAAAGAATTGATAAGAGTTGCACCGGGTCCTGTTAATTTGGTAATTAAACACCCAGATTATAAAGATATCGATACAAATATTACAATAAGTAGAGGCGATACATTAAATTTTAGAGTCACATTTAAAAAATGATTAGCCGATGAATAAAAAATTATATATCGCTTTACTTCTTTTGATAATTACCGGTTATATAAACGCTCAGGAAACCAAATTAGTTTGGCAAATCCGTGGATCTATGCCATATCCGGTTTCCGGTGCACAGGTGGTTTATGATATTGCTGCAAGCAGCGATAAAATTTATTTACTTGGCGGTTATTCGGATTCATTACAAAGCGAAGTTGATTGGATTCAGGAATATGATGTAGTGAAGAATACTTGGAGAATAGTTGGAAGAATGTTGCAAGCGCGCGAGCAATTTGTTGCAGACATCTGGAAAAATAGTATTATGTATTTCGGCGGAGCAATCGGTTCTTCCACCGATAAAAATTCGATAGAAACCTGGGACTATAAAATAGTTACTAATTTGCCTTCTGTTTATCATCGAGCCAGAGATTTTGGAAGATCATTTTCAACCGGTCAAATAATTGGAAACACTTTATATATAATCGGAGGTAATCCTTCTGCGCAAAGCGATACACTCGATTACATCGTTGGATTCAACCTCGATACAAAACAGGTTGGTTTTACATTTAAATCTCCATCTGCAAATACATTCAGTCAAAGGATGACATTTATTGTTTCACCTTACATTTATATTTTTGGTGGAGTATTAAATGGTGTAACAAACACAATCCAGCGATTCAATATAAATCAACAGAGATTGGAAAATCTTAATGAAAAATTATTAGATGTACGGGCTGCCGGTTCGGCTGTATATAATCCATTGAGCCAGAAAGGGTTTGTTATCGGCGGATACAATGAAAAATTTGGCGCGCTAAATACTGTTGAAGAAATTGAATTTCTTCCCGATGGAACACTTTCAATTAAACAAGGACCACCGCTCACTTATGCAAGAACTAACTTGATGGCAGTTGCTTATAAAAATGGATTGGTTGCTGTGTTTGGCGGTAGAACTGATAGAGGACATTCGGGAAGTACTGTTCGGCAAGTTGAAATCTTAGAACAGGTGACTTCGGTTGATAATAAAAGCGAAAACCTTCCATTAACACATAGACTTTTACCTAATTATCCAAATCCGTTTAATCCCTCAACAAATATTTCTTTTGACCTTGCATCCGCAGCGGATATTTCACTTGATATTTACAATGTTCTTGGTGAACATGTAATTACACTTGTTAAATCTTTTAAAACTGCCGGGACATATGTAAAAACATGGAATGGAATCGATAAATATGGAAAAGCAGTACCAAGCGGAGTTTATTTTGTTTCACTTAAAATAAATAACGACACAGTAAATAAAAGTAGCAAGTCTATTCTTACACAAAAAATGTTACTTCTTAAATGAAAAAAAATATTATTATAATATTGTTGTTGATTATTACTGCAAAAATTTCTGCCCAAGAGGTTACTTTTAATCAGATTAAAGAACAGTA
>Ga0067045_1030137_pt1 | contig 16562 bp, 16 predicted proteins | sample TerdegcTABiofilm_FD_59184 | JGI IMG/M metagenome (GOLD analysis project Ga0067045, IMG submission 59184) | Combined Assembly of (Gp0054472, Gp0054536) Wastewater bioreactor microbial communities from Singapore -Terephthalate degrading...
CGAAGGCGGCGGGGGTGTATACTATTTTATACTTTGTTCAAATTCTCACATTTAGGAATAATTAATGTTTTTATTTTGAAAATATCTAATTTACACTATATATTTCAACAAAGGTGTTGATTACAATAATTCAATTCCTTATACATAAGGCAATATTACTATATGACAAAAGCTCAACCATCACATACTATAGAGCAGATAATGGAACAGATACAGACAGGTGACGATAGTATACGCAATAAAGCATTTGAAGAAATAATAGAATACGGGAAAGATGCTATAGTACCTCTTATCACGCTACTTTCACATCCTGATGAGCAGATACGCGACAGTGTAATATGGGCATTATGCCAGATGAAAGAATATGCAGGCCAGGCCCTTGTACAGGAACTATCGAACAAAAACCCAATAATACGTGAATCCGCAGCATTTTGTTTAGGGATTTGCAAAAACCCACTAGCGTCAAAAGCATTAATTCTTCTTTTAAAAGATGAAAATGAAAAGGTTAGAGAAACCGCAGCATGGTCACTGGTAAAAATTGGCTTTGAGGATCCGCAAACTATTCAGGACATTGTCAGTTGTTTGTATGATGATAGTATCCTGGTTAAAGATACCGCAAAGTGGATTTTAGAACATATTGGTGAGCCCGCATTTGAACCACTATTGCAACAATTAATGCAATCATCCCGAAACAGCGATGATATTATACCTATCCTTGCAAAAATTGCTTCACCTAAACTTGATAGGTTGATTAATCTTCTTACAACTACACGCGACATACAGCAGCTTTCATACATCATCCAATTATTAGGCCAATTGCGCGAACCCGATGCCATTAAATATCTCATACCTTTTGTCAATCACAGCAACAGGCAGATAATTATAACCACCATTGATGCACTCATTACTATTGGCGAGTTGACTATTGAACCATTGTTTGAAAAGATTAATGATGAAAGCATCTTTCCCATCAATGAGATGATGCCACTATTTATACGATACAAAAAGTTTTCTGTGCCTAAACTCATAGAAATGATGCAATCACCAAACCCAAGCCTTCGTATTTTTGCAGCACGTTCGTTAGGTGTCATTGAAGACAAACGCGCAATTGAGCATCTTATACAGGGGCTTTCTGATTCCAACCCCCAATTTGTGGAAGCATGTGCACGGGCACTCAGTGCATTCAGTAATAGAATGAGTATTAAGCCATTAACCCAACTCATAATGAATGAAAATTATCCAATTATTAAATCAAGTGCAATCTATGCTCTTTCCAGGTGTATTGATAGCAACACTGCACGTACATTGTTAGAGTCATTTGCCAATGCCCCACTTATTGTAAAAAAACGCCTAATACAGCTGGCTTCATATTTCCCCTCTGATGAATCAGAAAATCTATTGCAACAGGCACTGGCTATAGACGATGATGATTGCAAGATGCTGGCCATACAGGGATTAAAACATATTGGTACTGAAAAATCTATAAACTGTGTACGAGCAGCAATTATAAATGAAAATCCATTTATCAGTGATGAAGCAAGAACAGCATTAAAAGAAATAATTGAAAGAAAACAGCGCGGAAATATAAAAACACTTGATAATTATGACGATTTTATTTGAATAGTCCCTATCATTACGTTTATATACCATTAATACGTATTGTTAGATCTCGGGATTAAAATATGCACAGTCATACTGAGATTGAATAAATTATTTAGTCATGTATAAGATCCTGAATCAAGTTCAGGATGACAGCACTGAATCAATCCTAAAATAAATTCAGGACAAGGTTCAGGATAATTCTGCTACTCCGTCATTCCGGGCTTGATCCGGAATTGTTATTTTCATCATATTAGATCCTGAATCATGCTCAGGTTGACTGGCAACATAATATTTTTTCTGGCAAAAGCCAGGATTGACTACATTAAGAGCATAGCGAAGGAGTTTTAAGTATGAGCACAAACATTAAAGAAGTAATCCTGTATGACGCTGATTCATTGGAATACTCAGGCAAGATCCTGGTAGAAGGTACCAGCTGGCAGTTTTGCGATGTTTCAAATGACTTCCTTTTAAAATTTACAAAAGGGATGCCGCTTAAGGCTGTACTCCAATGTCTTATTTCATTTAATATAGTATATGATATCATTGAAATGTAGGAAAACCTATGCAAAAGCATTTAACTCCTGAAACCATATTAATGATCATAAAATTTCAGAAAAGTGAATTAACCGAATACCATATCTATAATCTTTTAGCTTCGCATATTAAGAACCATCATAATGCACGCATATTGAAAAAAGTAGCAGAAGATGAAAAAAAGCATTACGAGTTCTGGAAAAGCTATACCCATTCAGATGTAAAACCTGATAGGTGGAAGATCATAAAATACTATATTATCTCTCGTTTATTTGGCCTGACATTTGGCATAAAATTAATGGAACGCGGCGAAGAACAGGCGCAAGTTTCTTATAAATCTTTAGAATCAATCATCCCTGAAGTAAAAAAAATCATCAAGGACGAACATGCTCACGAAAAAGAATTATATATCTTGCTTGAGGAAGAACATCTCCAGTATGTTGGCTCAGTAGTGCTGGGGCTTAACGATGCCCTGGTAGAATTAACTGGCACATTAGTTGGACTATCATTTGCGCTGGCAAACACACGGCTTATTGCCTTAGCAGGTCTTATAACCGGTATTGCAGCTGCGTTATCTATGGCAGCATCAGAATATCTTTCAAGCAAAGCTGAAGAAGCAAAGGATGCGTTGAAGTCAGCCATATATACAGGAATTGCCTATATCATCACTGTGGTGCTTTTAATCATCCCATATTTTGTGGCAGGCCATTACCTGGTTGCTCTTGGCATCACATTGGTAATTGCACTGCTGATAATCTTTCTTTTTAATTACTATATTGCCATTGCAAAAGACCTTAATTTTAAAAAACGTTTTTTCGAAATGGCAATAATCAGTTTGGGCGTTGCATGCATATCTTTTGCCATTGGTTTCTTTATAAAAAAATATATGGGCATTGATGTGTAACATTACGGCGATAGGCGCCTGCAGTTCCACTGCTCATTAGAAAAATAGTGACGTTCTAATTCAATGGCCATAGTGTGTTCTTGAAGTGTAATATCACCTTCTTCAAAATCAACGGCAAATAATTCCTTAAACGAAGAAATAATGGCTTTCATTAGTTGCTCAAAAATACTGTCTTTAGATAAATCTTTTACAATTTCACTCAACGTGATAACAGGATTCCCTTCCTGTCTTATTTTTTTAGGGTCAATCGTTAAATAATGAAGCATTTTTTCTGTATCGGTTGCAACCAGGATGGTGCCATGCTGCAACAATTTTCCTTGTTTGCGTGTTTGTGCGCTCCCTGAGATCTTTCTATTGCCAACAACGATATCATTAATGGGACGATACTGTGCATCAACACCTAGAATATGCAGTGCATGAATCAATGGCTGTGCAATCAATGAGTATGAATCAGTAATACTACCTTTCCCAAATGCCTCCTGCAAAGGGTGTACCAGGCTATACGTAAGCTCTTCATGATGAAATACTGCTCCCCCACCAGTAAATCTGCGTATAACCTGTATACCATCCTTTTTACAAAGCTCTCCATTAACCTCTTTTTCTCTATCCTGAAAATATCCTATGGTAATTGCTGGCTTGCTCCACCGATATAGCCGTAGCGTTGGCGTTTTTGCAAGTCTCAATATGGCACTATCTACTGCCATATTCCATGATGGTGCACATGCATTGTGAATAACAAGACGCCAGGAATTCATGATTGGGCAAAAGCCTCCTGTATACCCTGTACAATTGTAGAAACTGAAATCCCCACCATTTCAATAGTATTTTTTTGAATGAGTGTAAGAAGATTTTGTTCAATGATGTTTGGATCAACCGGTAAGCTCAACAAAGCTTGCTCTATATCTTCAATTGCTTCTTCCGGATATATAAAAAAATCACCTGATATGTGAATAAATGAAATGGTATTATTTTCAAAATCAACGTCAATGTGGACTAACTTTTCACCAGGATTTTTAAGTGCAACATGAATGCTCATGAAAAAAGCTCACCTGCTCTGTATGAACTGCGTACCAGCGGTGCTGCCAGCACTTTTGTAAAACCTATTTGATAGGCAATGGTTTCTATTTCTTTAAATTCTTCTGGTGTGTAATATTTATGCACCGGATATGCTCCTTTGTGCGAAGCACAATACTGCCCAACCGTAAGTATCCTGCACCCAGCAGAATACACGTCTTCAAGCGTCTTGATGATATCATCTTTAGTTTCGCCAAATCCAATCATAAGACCTGATTTGGCAACAAACCCATGCTCAGTAACTATCGCCAGCACATTAAGCGAAGCCTGGTAATCCCCTTTGGGACGAAGCAGTGCATAATGGCTTTGAGCCACTTCAATGTTGTGGTTAATGACATCAGGGGTTGCCCCCATTATTTTGGTAAGCGATAGTTTTTGCGAATATTTGAAATCAGGAATAAGTACCTCTATTTTTGTGTGGCTGCAGGTAGCACGTATTGCTTCTATTGTTTTTACAAAATGCAATGCTCCGCCATCCTCTAAGTCATCGCGCGTCACCGATGTTATAACCACATACTCTAAATGCAGGTTTGCCACAGCACTGGCAATGTTTTTAGGCTCGTTTGTATCTAACGGCAGCGGGTGCCCCTTGGCAACAGCACAATATTTGCAGTTACGAGAACAGATATTGCCCATGATAAGAAATGTTGCATGCCCTTTTGAGAAACACTGCCCAATATTAGGACAACGCGCTTCAAGGCACACAGTGTGCAGACCACAGCCCGCTACATGTTTTTGCACCCGTTTGTACTGATCACCTGAAGGTATGGAAAATTTTATCCAATCAGGTATGGTTCTTACTCTTCCCATTGTAGTACCGGTTTTCGCGCAGCCAGCACCGCATCAACCTTGCGCACTGGCGTTGTGTGTGGTGCGGCTTTGAGCAATTCAGGATGGGAGTGGGCTTCACTTTTTATTGCAACCATAGTATCCACAAATGCATCAAGTGTATCCTTATGTTCTGTTTCGGTTGGTTCAATCATCATTGCACCATGAACAATAAGTGGGAAATAAACCGTTGGCGCATGGAATCCATGATCAAGAAGCCGCTTGGCAATTTCATTTGTTGTAATGCCGTGTGGCATACCTTCATCGTTTATGACAAATTCGTGCATACATATACGTTTATATGGCAGGTTAAAATGCTTTTGCAATTTAACACGCAGATAGTTTGCATTGACAACGGCATGTTCAGCAACCTGTTTTAAGCCGCTTGCTCCTAACATCACTATATACGTATAGGCTCTGAGCATCACTAAAAAATTGCCATAGTAACTATGTACTCGCCCAATTGACTGTGGCCTGTCATAATCAAGAAAATACTGATTATCCTTTTTTGCAATCACAGGTACGGGCATAAAAGGAATAAGTTTTTCAATCACACCAATTGGCCCTGAACCTGGCCCGCCACCGCCATGGGGTGTGGAAAACGTTTTATGTAAATTAACATGCATGATATCAAAGCCCAAATCAGCCGGGCGCACTTTGCCAACTATAGCATTAAGATTTGCACCATCGCAGTAAAACAATGCACCTTTACTGCGTAATATTTCTGCAATTGTTATGATATTTCGGTCAAAAAGGCCCAGAGTATTGGGGCATGTCAGCATCATAGCAGCAACATTGTCATCCAGTGCAGCACGCAGTGCTTCTATATCAACATCACCATCACTGTTAGAAGGAATTTCTTTTACAGTGAAGCCACACATGGCAACGGATGCAGGATTTGTACCATGTGCCGAATCGGGGATAAGGATGATATTCCGTTTTTCACCTTTTTCTTCAAAATATTTCTTTATAATCATCACACTTGAAAGCTCACCATGGGCGCCAGCTGCAGGCATAAGGGTAAACTGTTTCATGCCGGTAATTGCGCATAGCATCTCCTGCATGGAATACATAATATGTAATGACCCTTGCGATAGCTCTTCAATAGTTGCCGGGTGCTGCCTGGTAAATTGAGGCAAACTTGCAACCACATCATTAATCTTTGGATTATATTTCATGGTGCAGCTGCCCAGCGGATACATGCCATTATCAACACCAAAGTTAAGACTGGAAAGCTTACGATAATGGCGAACAACATCAACCTCGCTGACATCTGCAAGGTTAAGCTGAGCACGACATAGATGCTGTGGAATTGGCACGTAGCTTTCAGCACCAAACTGTGGTACTGTATATTTATTCCTGCCTTTTTTATGTAATGAAAATATTGTTTGCATGGCACTCACCATTATATTGTCTGCAATAGTTTTACAAGTGTATCTATATCATCTTTTGTAGTGCATTCTGTTGCTGCAATTAAAAGGCAATCAGAAAGCTCAGGATAATATTCTTCAAGTGGTATCCCTAACGCAAAACCATTTTCCATAAGCTTATGTCGAATATCCTTTGCATTGTTAAACTTAATGACGAATTCATTAAAAAATGGCGCATCAAACACACATTCATAGCCCAGATCAACCAATTTTTCCACACAATAACTTGCTGCAGCATGGTTGGTACGTGCCAGCTCATACAATCTGTTCCCTACCAGGCTCAGGTATATTGTTGCTCGCAGAGCACACAATCCTTCATTGGTACATATATTTGATGTAGCACGTTCACGGCGTATGTGCTGCTCACGCGTTTGCAGCGTCATCACATAACATTCCCTTCCCTCCTCATCAACTGTTTTTCCAATCAGCCTTCCAGGAATGGTGCGCATAAATTCTTTTTTGCAAGATAGTATCCCTAAAAGCGGCCCTCCATTGGCAGGGTAGTTTCCAAATGACTGTCCTTCACCGCATGCAATATCGGCACCACATTCGCCAGGGCTTTTTAACAGTCCTAAACTCATTGCTTCAGTAAATGTTGTAATGCATAATGCCTTATGTTCATGTGCAATAGATACTGCTTTTTCAATGTCTTCAATCACACCAAAAAAGTTAGGACTTTGCACAATAACGCATGCAATAGTATCGTTCATTTTGTGCGATAGTTCATTATAATCAGTTGTTCCGTTTTTATAGGGTACTATCTCCAATGAAACATCCGATGCCCATGCATACGTAGCAAGCACCTGACGGTAATGGGGATGAACTGTAGCAGAACATAATACTTTATTTTTCCTGGTGGTACGTACAGCCATGAGTACCGCTTCAGCCAGCGCTGTTGCACCATCATACATACTTGCGTTAGCAATGTCCATGCCAGTGAGCCTGCACATATACGTTTGGAATTCAAATATTGCCGCCAGCGTTCCCTGGCTTACCTCAGGCTGATAAGGGGTATACGCTGTGTAAAACTCAGATCGCGATGATAGATGGTCAACAATCGCAGGCACATAGTGATTATATATGCCACCACCTACCAGCGAACACACCTGTTTATTCATACTGCCAGTGTGCTGTATAGAATGCAGTGCTTCCTGTTCGGATAATGGTGATGGTAATTGAATGTCTGGATTTTTTACCGTTGTTGGTATATCAATAAAAAGTTCCTCTACAGAATTAACACCAATTTCCTTGCACATCAACCTGATATCTTCATCGCTGTTGGGTAAAAAGCTCATGGCTAATCTCCTGAAGCAACATGCTCAGCATAGGCACTTGCATCCATCAGTTCATCAAGCTCATGCTTATCTTTAATATCTATCTTGAATATCCAGCCTTTGCCATACGGGTCGCTATTAAGCAAATCTGGTGAATCTTCAAGCGTTTTATTTACTTCAACAATTCTTCCGCTTACCGGCGCATATACATCGCTCACAGCCTTTACCGATTCAACGACTGCAACCTGTTCTCCTGCTTTTACCTCAATGCCAACCTCAGGTAATTCTACAAAGACGATATCAGTCAGCATTTCCTGTGCATGATCGGTAATGCCGCAAATACCGGTGTAATCGTCCTGCACCTGTATCCATTCATGTGTTTTCGTGTATTTTAAATCTTCAGGAATGTTACTCATTGTTATGCTCCTTTAAGAAAAATTATAATTTTTTAGGCAATATTTGTTTGCCCCTACCTGGCAAATGCTTATTTGCCACTACCTGGCAAATGCTTATTTGCCACTACTAGAATTTTCTGCCGGTGTACTTGTAGAATGGGCGCGGGACTACCTTTGCAGGGCTTGTTTTATCCCTGATAACTATCGCCACCTCATCCCCTACTGTAACAACATTATTTTTTACCAGTGCCATGGCTATGCCCTTTTTAAAAACAGGCGAAAAACCACCACTTGTAATATATCCAATATCCTGATTATTATACTGCACTTTGTACTGGCTTCGCGGTATTGCCTTATCAAGCATTTCTAAACAGATTATCTGTCGTGGCGCACCATGTGCTTTTTGATGTTCAATTATTTCTTTAGCAATATACTCAGTCTGTGCACTTACCACAAAACCAATGCCACCTTCAATAGGTGTTATGGTATCACTCAATTCATGGCCATACAATGAATAGCATGCTTCTAAACGCAATGTGTCACGTGCTCCCAGGCCCACGGGCTTTATTCCATACTCTTTTCCTGCTTCAAGCAAATCATTCCATACGCGGGAAGCAACATTATTAATACAGAAAAGCTCATAACCAAATTCGCCTGTATAGCCTGTCTGCGATATCAGCACGGGCTCACCCTTATAAGCACCAGTAAAGAAATGAAATCGTTTGAGGTTTTCTAAACGGTCATCCCTGATTATTTTTTTTAAGATGTTAAATGACTGCGGTCCCTGCAGATCAATTTTTGCCGTTGCAGCCGAAACATCCTGTATTGATACATTCGTTTTGCAATGCTGTGTTAACCACTCTACATCCTTTTCTGTGGTAGCAGCATTCACAACAAGGTAATATTCATTATCAGAAAGCATAAATATAAAAAGATCATCTATAATTCCACCCTTATCATTTAAAAAACAGGTGTACATGGATTTCCCCTTTTCAAGCCTTCCCATATCAGTGGGGATAAGCTTTTGTAATGCTGCCCGTGCACCTCTTCCTTTAACAACTATCTCACCCATATGCGAAACATCAAATAAACCTGCAGCCTGACGTACTGCCATGTGCTCATCAATTATGGAAGAATACAGTACCGGAAGTTCCCATCCGGCAAATTCAACCATCTTGCCACCCAGCTTTATATGATCATCATATAGAAATGTTCTCTGTGCTGTCATTTCATTCTCCGTTTTGCAAATTCACATGCTTTAAATAAAATATCATTAACCTCGCTTACTGCCGGACAGTATGCCATTTCAAACCGCAGTATGTCATCAAGTGTTAATCCATGTTCTATAGCCAGGCTTATTATATTTATTCGTGCTGTGGCACCACTGCCAATTGCCTGAGCACCTAATAGTTTTCCTGTTGTATCACACAGTACCTTGAAAGTCAAACGATCATTTTCAGGAAAATATTCTGGTTTTACTGTAGCACCAATTTTACCTGCTATCACAGAAAAACCTCTTTCCTGGGCAACCTGTGTGGAAAATCCTGTTGCAGCTATTTCAAGTTCACCAACCTTTGTTACAAACGTGCCCGCAGTGCCTTTATAGGCTGAATGCATACCCATAGCATGTTCAGCTGCAATGATTCCCTGCTTATAGGCTGATGTAGCTAATTTAACTGGAAAAGGTTTTTTATCAATGACTGACCAGTTCTGGATACAATCACCTGCCGCATAGAGAGAAGGTTTCACTTCTAAATGTTCATTGACAATCACTCCCCATCTTCCTGTTTCAAATGATGAATTAATTGCCCAATCACAGTTAGCAGCAAAACCGGTTGCAACAATGACAATGTCAGCAGTATAGTCTTTCCCCGGTGTTCTAATGCCAAATTCACTATCGCACTTTTCTATTGCTGTAACCGGGGAATGTGTTATAATTTCAATATCCTGACTGGCACAGTACTGTGCTACCAATTGAGCCATATCGCTGTCAATTGCCTGCGGGAGTACCTCTTTTGCTTCAATAACGGTTACTGCAAGGCCATACGCTTTCAGAGCATAAGCAACTTCCAGGCCAATAGCTCCTGCACCAATAACTATCGCCCTAACCTTTCCCTGTATGTCTTTTTTTATCCGCTTCAAATCTTCAATGCTGCTTAAGGTATACACCCCTTTGTTTATATACCGTTCAATATCAGAAATCGGCGGTAACTGCGGCTTGTAGCCGGTACACAGTATAACCGTATCATATAGCAGGGTGATTTTTTTGTCATCACGGTGTGCCACTATTTCTTTTTTTTCAGCATCAATGCTGTGAACAATACCTTTCACTTTTTCCACATTCATTCTGGATAGAAATATATCCTGTTGCAAATCGTGTTCATTGACCGTGCCTTCAAGAGCATACGGCAACCCACAGGGATGGACAATATCTTTATCTTTGGGGTCTATCACAACAACATGAGCTTTAGGATTAATCCGCTTGATTGTCACCAGTGCTGCAAAACCTGCGGAACCCAATCCGGCAATAATTATCTTTTTTTGTTCCATTGATAATTCTCACTTTAAAAAATTATACCAATAACTATCTCATATTTGTTCACTATTAAAAACATTCCATGATAATTAAGGAAATAGTATACTATATACAGAGAATGGAATAATAATTTTTTTAGAGTGTAAATTGTACGCATCTATTCGTCAATAAAAATTATTCCAAATTTATACCTTAAATTCCTGCACCATAATTTTTAATTTTTCAGTCAAACTATTTATTCCAATAACTATTGTGTTAATATCTTTAACAAGTTGCGATAGTTCATCGGAAACAGTGTTTATGCTTTGCAAGGTATTACCCGCCTGGGCAACAATCTCTGATTGCTCTTTTGATGATTGTGAAATATTTGTGATTAATACACTAAACTTTTGTGCAAGGCTTACCAATTCACTCATTTGGTTTTGCATATTGTTTATCATTGCAGATGAGGTTTCTACTTCTCTATTTACCTGGGACATTGCATTTGCAGTACTGGCAATATCTTTAATTATACGCTGTGTCATGGCAGAAATTTCTTTGGTGGCTGTACTTGTCCTATCAGCTAATTTACTCACCTCATCTGAAACAACAGCAAAACCCCTGCCATGTTCACCTGCACGTGCTGCTTCAATAGCCGCATTTAAAGCTAACAGGTTAGTCTGGTCAGCTATCTCTTCAATTGTTTCGGCTATCTCATAAATTCTTTTGCTTGACTGGCTTAGTGAAGATACTTCCTGTGAAGACATCTGCACAACCTGCGAAATTTGATTCATACTTGTAATTGCCCTTTTTATTAGCTGGCTGCTATCCGTTGCAGCATGAATTGCTGTATCAGCAAGCTTTTGAATATCTTCTGATTCGCGTGCATTCTTTTTAAACCATTGTGTCATAGAATGGATAATACTTGACGCTTTGCTTGCTACATCAAGCTGCACATTCACACCGTTTTGTATTGCATCAGTACTCTGTTTGATTGTATCACTGTATTGTGTAAGGGATTGCGATAGTTCCTTAAATTGCTGTATTGCCTGTCGTAAATTTGCAACCATGACACTAAATGACCGCTCAAGTGCTCCTGCAGCACCATCTGATGATGTAGCGATAGTTACTGTGAGGTCACCTTGTGCAATAACAGCTGCAATATTGGCAAGTGCCTGTATTTCATCAACCTGCGCATTGGTAAGCTGAGCACGCAAATTAAATTCTCTTTTTAACTGTGAATACCGCAAGTAGCTAAAGCTTGTCACAATCACCACAGTACCTATCATAAAAAAAAGATTGTTAATCATACTTATATAATCAATAGTGTTAGCCAAAAACACATTCATCCCTACATACATGCCTAATACCGCTAACCCATTTGCAAGAGAATGTACAAACTGCCAGGGCGTAAGCAAATTAACCCCAATAATGACAAGATTAAGACCCGCGTAATACCCGGATGAAAAACCACCTAAATCAACAGTCATACGCGCTATCACAAAACCGGTATTTAACGCTGCAAGATAACCATGAATAAAACTAAATCTGCCTGGCTTTGAAATTCGAAGTACTACATATTGTATAACTAATAATGCTGTTGATATAAATCGATACACAACAAAGCGAGGGAACAACTCATGCGGTGTAATAACATAATCAAGTATCAAAAAACCAGGGACAAGAATTGAACCAAGCAGTATCAGCGTTTTAAGCCAAGAATGAATGAGTTCGTTGAGGTAAACAGTAAAGTTGGTATCTGAAATGGAATGCATAGGGTACCACCATTATGATAGTTTATCACAGTAAGTTTATAATTAATACCTGGAACATCCATTTTGTGCAGCTGAATAATAGTGTAACCGTGCAAATAGTAACCATTAGCCATCTAATTCTTTTACACTAAAGAATTCATTTAATTTTATTACTAATTTCTTCCAGTATTTCTAACTGAATCTCCTGTATTCTCATCATTTTTGACCACTGGTCAAGTAATAAATGATCAACTTTTTCGTGCAATGTCCTTATTTCAATTTCCGATTTTAAATTTATTTTATAATCATTTTCTGATCTGATGCGATCTTTCTTTTCTTGCCGGTTCTGGCTCATCATAATTATTGGAGCCTGTATTGCTGCCAGACATGACAAAATCAAATTTAATAATATAAATGGATACGGATCAAATGGTTTTATCATAATATATATACTATTGATTAATATCCATGTTAACAATATGATGAAAAATAATATAATAAATTTCCAGCTCCCTCCAAATGATGCAACTTCATCAGCTATTTTTTCACCAATTGATAATGATTCTTCTGCTTTACCCGTATTAAATGTTAATAAATCATTCTCCTGTATGCTTCTAATTACTTCTTCTTCAAGATTTGCAATACTTCCTTTTTCTTCTTCAATTAGTTTAATGATATATTTTATTCTATACTTATTAAAATCATCTTTACATACTCTGCTATTGTCATTCCATTCCGGATAATCATTTCTGATTAAATCTTCAATTTCATGATTGATGCCATGACCAACTATTAATTGGTCTTCTGTATACTCATTCTTACAAATATCACATTTCATTGTATTCATAATTTTACCTATACCAATGCATGGTATTGTATAACTATACTTGATACAATATTTTTTGATAATGTCAAATCAGGTAAAAATCAATATTATTTTAAACCAGTATCTACCTCTGATCTTTTATACATAGTAACTCTACAGTGGGCATACCGTGTGGGGACAGGTATGCGATAGTTACCGGTACACTGCATCATGATATCAGCTGCTTCATCAATCCCAATCTTATGCCCCGGCGAAACAAATACTGGCTTAACCTGTGCGCGAGTACGCAATACCACACCAATGATTTCATCTTTGTCATATAAATATGCTCTGTCCCCTTTATTGGGGCCTGGTTCTGAATAGGTTCCACATAATCGCGATTTTGCACAACCTATAGTGGGAACATCAAGTATTACACCAATATGCGAGGCAATACCAAACCGCCGTGGATGGGCAATACCCTGTCCATCAAAGACCAGAACATCAGGTTTTATCGACAGCTTTTCATACGCTTTCAACACCAATGGTCCTTCTCTGAAAGATAGCAACCCGGGAACATACGGAAAAGTAATGGGGTCAGAGCAAAAAACCTCTTCACAAAGTTCCATAGTGGGGAAACTGAACACAGCAATGATGCAATATCCCCTGTCATCCGGGGTCAGAGCTACATCAATTCCTGCTATATATTCAATCTTTTCAGGCTTTCCCGTAATGATAACGTTGCCAGCAAGATTTTTTTGTATAATAATAGCTTCCTGAACACTGTAATCCCACTGTATACTCATGGCTCTGACCCCGCATTGATTGATAGTACATAGTACCAATATAATGTCAATGAAATTGAAGTGATTATTGAATACTATACTTTAAAAAATTTTTCTCTAATAGCATAAAATATTATTGTCATATAATTGACTCTATGATTGAATCATCAAAAAATTTTTTATAGGGCGATAGTTACCATGAAACCAAAGCGCATTCAATATACCATGTTCAATACCCCCATAGTTAAACATATACTTCGTGCTCTTGCATTTATTTTACGAACATTGTTAGGCTGGAAAAAAGTGGGAACACTTCCCGATGTCCCAAAATATTTAGCTATACTAGCATTTCATACTTCTAACTGGGATGTATTTTATGGTGTTCTGATAGCTTTTGGGTTTCATGTTGATATCTATTTTATGGCAAAAAATCAACTTTTCCGCTTCCCATTTGCACCGCTGGTACGTTTTTTGGGTGGCATACCAATAGACCGCTCAGTATCAAGTAATACTGTGCAAGCAACAATTGATATGTATAACAAGCATGAAAAATTTGCCATAGCATTAGCCCCTGAGGGTACCCGAAAAAAAGTAGAAAAATGGAAAACAGGTTTTTATCATATTGCCTCAGGCGCAAATGTCCCAATTATTTTGGCATTTTTAGATTACAAAACAAAATCTGGTGGCGTAGGTGCTGTAGTATATCCTACCGGTAATATGGAAGCTGACTTTCAGACAATAAGAGACTTCTATAAAAAGGTACACGCCCGTTATCCCGATCTGGCTTCATTACCACAAGACGAATAATCTATACAAAGAAGAGCTGTCTAAAAGATTGGTAATAAATTTATCAAAAAAATCTCTCACCTGTCATAAAGTAATTTCCATCTAAACCAACTATTAGACAGCTCTATATGTTAAATATATCACTCTTTGACTTAACTACTTGCTTTTAACTTTTTGTACTTCCTCTTCACGGAGAACTTTGCGTAAAATCTTTCCAACAGCCGACATGGGCAGTTCTTTTCTGAATTCAACAATTTTTGGGACTTTATATGCTGCAAGATGTTGCTTACAAAATTCTATTATCTCTCCTTCTGTTGCAACTTCTCCCTCTTTTAAAACAATAAATGCTTTTACTGTCTCGCCTCTATATGTATCTGGAATACCCACCGTAACAGCTTTATCAACCTTAGGATGCCTTAAAAGAACATCATCAATCTCAGATGGATATACATAAAAGTCCTCCATCTTTATTTCAAAGATTTAAAATAATCACATAACGAAAAGCCAGCCTGTATGCCTAAATAATAATCCCTTAAAAGCTGTTGTTTGCTGATGGTTGTTCGTTTTGTTTTAAACCAGGCAGGTGGACATATCTCTGTAACGCGTGCATCATCAGGAGGATTTTCAATAAATTCAATTGCCTTATTATACTGTATAGGCCTTTGTAGTAATGCTTTAACAAAATCAGGATAACTTCTGAACAATACTTTTAGCAAAATACCACTTTCAGATTCGTTTTTCCTGTATCCTTTAGTCTGTGAACGTATTACCACAATATCGCGAGCACCACGTCTGTATGCTTCTATAACTGGAATTGAATCACCTACTCCCCCATCTACAACTCTTTGACCTTCTATAAATAATTTATTTTTATATAACACTGGCAATGCACTGGAAGCTTTTAACACAAATTCCAGATTTTCCACATCTGGTTTAATATATAACGCTTTTCCTGAATCCATTGAAGTTACAACAACAAAAAACTCTCTGCTACTATCAATAAATATTTCACGTAAATTGAGGCGATAGTTACTGATAGTAATGTTCCATAGCCAGTCTAATTCCATCACATTCCCACACAACAATCGTAAAGGATTGATAAACCGCCGTGAAGCAGACCAGTTTTCCATTATATAAAAATTACGCTCGTATTGCCTTCCAAGAAAAGATGCAAGATTACATGCACCAGCTGATACACCAATATATAGATCAAACTGAGTTATGCCACGTAATCCAATTGCAAAAAGCACACCAGCAGAAAAAACGCCGCGCATACCCCCACCTTCAACGATGAGGGCTTTTTTACCGCGCAGCGCTACTTCGGCATTATGGATGTAGATGGATGGATGAATTTGCATTGTAATTATGCTTCCAGAACACCTGTAAAAATTGATGAGCCAGCCCGTAATATAACTCCGTTTTCATTACGGATACCCTGAATAATCCCTGAATATTTTTCAAATTCCACTGTTAGGAAAAATTGTGCTGATAGCACTTTGCCATAATAAAAAGCTATTTCAGGATTATCTTCTAAACCTGCTGGAACCTGATTATAGGTATAACCATCTATCAGTGATTGTAACTTCTGGATTGCAATCATCATTGCATTCAGGTGTAGTATCCCATGGGTAAGTATTCTGAAGGCTTGCTGCAACATTGTTGCAACACTCAACGCAAATGCAGTATCCTTTGTAGCAAGTAGCTCAATGAGAGAATCCATTTCAGCAATAGCAATTTTCACTTGATTAATTACATTTTCAGGAACTATCGCCCGCGCTTTTTTCATAACATCATTTGCATAGTCTTTATATGCATTGTACCGCTGGCGCTTTTCATCTGACAAAATTTTGCGCATGGTTAGGTCTATTGACTGAAT
>Ga0067045_1030138_pt1 | contig 16561 bp, 19 predicted proteins | sample TerdegcTABiofilm_FD_59184 | JGI IMG/M metagenome (GOLD analysis project Ga0067045, IMG submission 59184) | Combined Assembly of (Gp0054472, Gp0054536) Wastewater bioreactor microbial communities from Singapore -Terephthalate degrading...
CCCTAAAAATAACTGTTGGAACCAGCCTGGGGATTGTCTTTATAGGAGCCTTTTTCGGCGCCTTGGGAAAAATCCTGTCTATGCAGGTGGAGTATCTCTATATTATTCCCGTTGTAGCGGGATCCCTTCTTGCCGCCCGGTTCGGAGCCAAGGCGAATAAAAGAGTGCCTTCAAAAACCTTAAAGAATATCCTGCTTTTTGTGATCCTGGTCAGTCTTATCCAGATGGTATTAAATTTCTTTTAGTGAAGCTTCGGCAGATTTTTATCTGTTCTCCGAAGATCGTTGCAGAAATTCGATACCCCCTTGGATTATACTTATAGAAGCCGCAGGAGGAACCTAAAGATGGATTATAAAAAGCCTATTCCTTTAAAAGTTTTCCTATTAATATTCCTTGGACCCCTTTTAACCTTACCTGTCCTATTATCCTCCTGTTCCACCCTACCCTCTTCCTATCTTAAAAAGGGGATTGATCCTTCCGTATGGTCGGGTAATCCTTTGGTTCTAACTAAGTACGGGTACCTTATGGGCTATCCGGATAAGGAGGATACTCTGGCCTGGAGGGGTGTCCCCTATGCAGCCCCCCCGGTGGGAGAAAGACGATGGAGGGCACCGGTGGAACCTGAACCCTGGAATGGTGTTAAAAGAGCTAAGAGATTCGGTAGCCCAGCACCGCAACTATTGCCTATCCTTGGAGCGGTATCCGGCTCTGAGGACTGTCTTTACCTCAATATCTGGCGGCCTTCCGACAAGGAGACTAACCTACCCGTGTATGTTTGGATTCATGGAGGAGGCAACACCCTCGGGTCGGCCAATATGGTTCCCGATTATTACGGCCATGCTCAGGCAGCCAGGGCAAGGGTGGTTTTTGTCTCTATTAACTACCGCCTGGGGCCCTTTGGTTGGATGTTAAGTCCAGATCTGGGGGAAGGTCAAAGCCCGGTGGATGCCTCCGGGAACTATGGAACCCTGGATATCCTGGAATCCCTTAAATGGATAAAACGCAATATCACCGCCTTCGGCGGCGACCCCGAAAGGGTTATCCTGGCGGGGGAATCCGCCGGAGCCATGAATATACTCTCCCTCCTTCTATCCCCCCTTTCGAAGGAGCTTTTTCATGGGGCGATAATCCAAAGCGGAGTTCCAAGGATGGTGAAGGCGGAGGAGGCGGTTAAAAAAAGCAATGCCTTTATGATTAACCTTATGCTTAAGGAGAGAGGAATAGATACTGAAGAGGAGGCGAAGACAGTTCTGGAAGCAAAAACACCCGAAGAACGGGCAGCCTGGTTTAGATCCAAGGGACAAAAGGAGATAATGAGTCTTTTAAAGGGTAATGCCATGGGCATGAGTGACTGGCCTAGTATCATTTCCGACGGCTATGTTTTGCCTGAGGAGGGGTATGAACTTTTGGAATCTGGCAATTACCCTGTTAAGGTACCGATAATCATCGGTTCCAACAAGGAAGAGATTAAGATATTCCTCTTCTTTGATAAAAGCCTGGATTATAAAGGGGAGATCTACAGGCTTGTGGCGGAGTATGGGAGTAGAAGCTGGAAGGCAGAGGGAGTGGATTCTCCGGCGAAAAAACTCTCCTCCCACCCAGACCAGCCCCCCATATATGTCTACAGATTTGACTGGGGGGCTGTTAATTCCGACGGGGAAAGCCCTTTACCGGGAGATTGGGGAATCCGGCTTGGGGCTTTTCACTCCCTGGAGATACCCTTTTTCTTAGGTACAGATACAATAAATGGTCTTTTTCTTACAGGAAGGCTCTTTACCAGGAGTAACAGGGAAGGTCGGGAAAATCTTTCCCTCCTAATCGGAAAGTATCTTAAGGCCTTTGCCCATACCGGTAATCCAAATCCAGAGGATGATCCTTCCCTGCCCGAATGGGTACCAAGAAAACCAGCACAGGCTACGGGTCTTATCTTTGACGGTTCAGAAACAACTCCTGTTATTAAGCCCCTCTCCCATATTGAGACTTCGGAGGACTTAAAGAAAGAGATTTTCAAAACCCTGGAAGAACCCTTGCTCTCTCAGGTTCTGGAAAAACTTTTATGGTCCCTGGAATGATTACATTCCCCCAGCTAAATATCAAAGGAGAAACTGTTCTGCTCGGGACTTAAAAGCGTAACCAAAACCTTTGCACGGCAATATTTTTCCAGAAGTTCCGCCACCTTATCCCGTACAGAAAGGGTATTCTCAATATTCCCCTCCCCTATTCCATCTATATTCATAACAATACTTTTTGTGTCTTCTGTTATCCTGGTTTTAAAACCATTTCTCCAATTCCAGCGCCGGCACATGATTTCTCCCAAATCCTCCGCCAGGTATATGATCTCCCCCTTTTCGGGATATTCAACACTTTCCGGGTCATCCAGGGGAATGAACCTTTCTCCACCTTCGGCATATTTTAATACCAGCCGGTTTCCTGCAGGAACCAGGTCATCCCCTCCCACGGGGGTAATCCCCGTTATGGAACAGTAATTCATTATCGCCACAGTTTTGTTTATATAAGGTATGGAGACACCCGGCTTCTGTACCCTTTTCAGGAGGGAACAGTGGGCGGGGGGGAATTTATTAGGGTTACTGTTGAATTTCCTGTGGGCCTCAAGCCAGGGGATTATCCTCTTATTCTCCTTCAGATCCACGGAATTTTCCGCAGCCTTTTGAACTGCTTCTTTAAGAAGTTCCTCCAGTTCCGGAACAATCCCGCTGTTATCCATATCCCAGGCAATCACAATCCCCCTTCGGAAGCTTGGATTCTCCTTAAAAATCTTCTGCTGAATCTCGATGCTTTTCACCTTCCGCTCCTTTATTGAATCATAAGTCTTTAATTTCCCTATTGATAATATACTGCTAAGGAAAAAAAAATCCCCTTCCAGGATATTCCCTGGAGGGGATCTCTATTACCCAGACAATACAGCCGGCAGGATTACCAGCGGTTGTTGTATCGTGCAGGTCTTTCAGTTCTCTCCGCTGCTTCATTTACCCTAAGCTGCCTGCCGCCTATCTCACATGAATTAAGGGCAGAGATAGCAGCACGCCCATCCTGCTCGGTCTCCATCTCTACAAAACCGAAACCTTTGGAGCGTCCGCTCTCACGATCTGTGATGATCTTCACAGAATTAACTACACCATGGGCTTCGAAAAGGTTTTTCAGCTCCTCTTCTGTTGTTTTGTAGCTCAGATTTCCGACATAGATTTTCTTGGCCATAAAAATAGATCCTCTTTTCCCGGGGCTGTCCCCGAATACTAAAAAATTCTGTTCACCATACGATAAACAGTAGTCCCGTTTTTCTGAAACGAATCTTACCGGAAGGAAGCGCGGATAAAAAGCTTGCTTGATCAAAATAGATATTCTGAAAAAAGCGGGTGTTAAATGAAGCGGATTAAAAACTCTTCAATTACTTTTTGTTTAAGCTTAAGAGCCTCTGCCTGTTTCTCCACCGAAAAAGAAACGTTAAAACTTATAAAGATCACGGTAACTTAAAAGTTTACACAAGTATAGGGGCAGTAATTCCCTTAGTCAAGAGTAATTTTTCTAAACCCTCCCGGAAACCGGTTCAAAGGGCTAAATCACCGGCAATATTTAACATTTTTTGTTTTTCTCTTAAAAAAAGATAAAAAATAGTTGTTTATTTTACTAAAATTCATAATAAAATACCAAGGATTATGGATCTATTCCATACAAAACCAAACTGAGGAGTGTTGAATGGACAGTTTTGGAATTTGGGGGCTTTTGCCGCCTTTACTCACCATTGTACTGGCCTTATTAACCAAGGATGTAATTATAGCCCTATTCCTTGGTATTTTGTCAGGAACCTTAATGCTGGCAGGCGGGAACCCTGTGGTCGCTATGATGAATCTTAGCGATCTATTGGCAGATTCTTTAAATGACGGATGGAATCTCCGGATCTTCCTCTTTACGGCTTTAATGGGAGTTCTGGTGGGAATGCTGGGGAAAACAGGTTCTGCCTATGCCTTTGGCCGGTGGGCATCGAAAAGGATTAAAACAAAGGTTGGAGCAACCCTCTTTACCTGGTTTTTTGGAATTATAATTTTCATTGATGATTATTTTAATTCCCTAACCATTGGTACGGTAATGAAACCTCTTACAGACGAAAAAAAGATCTCCAGGGCTAAACTGGCCTATATTCTTGATTCCACCGCTGCACCAGTGGTCATCATGGCTCCGATATCCACCTGGGTTGTATATGTGATGTCTGTAATTAGAGAATCCGATGGTTTTGCAAGATTGAATATCAGTGAGATGGCCTATTTCATCCGGCTGATTCCCTTTAATCTCTATGCAATTTTTGCTGTAGTAATGGTAGGATTTATTACCATCACCAAAAAGGACTTCGGCCCTATGCTTATTAGTGAAAAGAGAGCGGAGGAGGGGAAGGGTCTTTTTGATGAAGAAAAATTCGGTACTGTGGCAGGCAAGATAGAGGAAAAATTGGAGGAAAAATTCCTCGCCGGAGCAAAAGCTATCGATATGCTTATTCCGATCCTTCTCCTTATTGTTCTCTGTTTTGTAATGTTTCCAGTTACCACCTATTTTCTCATGATCGATGGGGAAGAGATTACCACTTATGGAGAAGCAGTTAAGGCTACAACCCTGGGAGCAGCCTTTAATGATTCCGACGCTTCCATGGCTATGCTGTATGCCACAATCTTTACCCTGTTTATAAGCTACATCTATTTTGTAATACGCAAAAGACTTGTTATAAGAACCGCAGGAGAGGCAATTGTGGATGGGCTTAAATCCATGGTTCCGGCTCTCATGATTTTGGTTATGGCCTGGTCGATAGGCGGTCTAATTAAAAGCCCGGTAAGTGAAGGAGGTTTAGGACTTACCTCTTATCTTTCCCACACTATAGTGGAGGGAGGGTTCCCTCTGACACTGCTACCTGTGGTGGTATTTCTCATCTCCTGCCTCCTCTCCTTTTCCACAGGCACAAGCTGGGGAACCTTTGCTATAATGATACCCTTAACCCTGCCTATCGCTGTAGGTCTTGGGGAATCTGCAGGATTTACGGGTAATGTACTTATTACCTCGACCCTGGTGCCCATTGGGGCGATCCTGGGAGGAGCCATTTTCGGGGATCATTCCTCCCCGATTTCCGACACCACCGTTCTCTCCTCCACCGGTGCCGGCGTGCCTCATCTGGAACATGTTGCAACTCAAGTGCCCTATGCCGTTTTTGTAGCCCTCTGTGCTCTTGTGGGACATATTGCTAATGGATTAACCAGAAGCGCCATTCTGGGATTACTTGTTACAGCAGTGCTTTTTGTTTTTGGATGCTTTGTTCTCCCAAAATTATGGAAAACTAAGGAAACAGTTTAATCTTTGGGTTTTTAAAAGGGCTGTCCAAATAAAGTTTCTGGGCAGCCCTTTTTTAGTTCCTTTAACCCATTGAAATAGTTTCTTGCCCTAAACCAATTTCCATGATAAGTTTTATCGGTATGACCGATCTTCTAAAAAAGCTGCAATACCGGGGAGGACAGATAGGGATTTCTCTCTCCCCTCCGGAATTCACCTCCCTGGTCAGCGAGATCTCTCTTTCCCATCCTGTGAGCACAAAGATAGAGAAGAACAAGGATTATGGTTTAATTATCCTTTTTGTCAAAACCTATAAAGAGATTATGGATTCCCTTCCTTTCATTACCGCAAGGAGAAAGGAAACCGATCTTATCTGGTTTGCTTACCCGAAGCGATCTTCCCTCCGATATTCTGCAGAGATTAACAGAGACAAGGGATGGGAGCCTCTAGAAAAGAATGGTTTTCTTGCGGTAAGACAGATCTCTCTGGATAAGGACTGGTCTGCCCTACGGTTCAGACACAGATCTGTAATTAAAAAACTGGAGAGAAAGGATAACCCTCAAACCGATTCAAAATAAAAGAGGTATTACAGTGGTGTATTTAGTTAGCAGTTGCTTAGCGGGAATTCGCTGCCGTTACGATGGCAAGGAATGTGCCCATCCGCAGGTAGTCAAATTGGTTATGGAGGGAAAGGCCCTTCCTGTTTGTCCTGAGGTACTAGGAGGGCTTGCAATACCACGGGACAGAGCAGAAATAGTAAAAAATAGCGGATCCCTGCGGGTAGTAACGGAGAAAGGGGAGGATGTTACAAAGGAATATCTTGCAGGAGCAGAGAAAGCCGTTTCAATAGCCCAAACTGCTGGGGTAGAAAAGGCAATTCTTAAATCAAAAAGCCCCTCCTGTGCCAGTAGAATAATTTACGATGGCAGCTTCTCCAACAAGCTGATCCCAGGTCAGGGTTTAACTGCTCTAGCATTACAGGAAAGGGGTATTCTGGTTCTCTCCGAAGAAGACCTGGGAATCGAAGAGGAATGAAAGCACGAATTCTTCTTCCTCTCCTCAGCCTGTTTCTCATTCTCCCTGCAATCGGGAATCTGGAGGCTGATACCCTGCAGCTTTCCCCGGCCTTGGACATCTCCCTGGGATCCCTTAGCTTGGGATCCTTTATTTTGGGGGAAATTATTCCACCTGCGCTACCCCCCCCAGAATTACCCCCTCGGGAATCCCTACCCTTCCCCGACCGTATTTCAATAAATCCCTATAACGGATCTCTGGACCTGGCTAGTGATATTACTCAGTATACCTCCTTTCTTTTGCCAGGATTGCTTGTCTTTCTAACGCCGGAACAGGACCCTTTAACCCTTGGAATCCTCTATGCGGAAAGCGTGTTCTTTTCCTATGGAATGAAAAATATAATTAAATCCCTTTTCCCAAAGCCAAGACCTTACTGTTACTATTCCCTTACAAAACATGAGGAGGAGGAGGAGGAGGAGGATTACCGTTCCTTTCCTTCGGGACATACCACCATGGCCTTTACCGGAGCCGGGTTTTTAATCAGCAGCCTGTTGATTCTCAATCCGGAGTCTCCCTGGGTTTTGCCCCTTGCAGGAACCTCTGCTGCCCTGGCAATAGTTACGGCAATACTCCGGGTGGCCTCTGGGAATCATTATATAACCGATGTGCTTGCTGGAGCAGCTCTCGGGACCCTCTCTGGGGCGATAATTCCCCTTCTGCACAGACACAGAGAGGAGTAATAAACATATTAAGGATACGGTATGACACGAAAAACAGTCTATGACTATATTCTCTTTGATGCCGATGGAACACTTTATGATTATGAAAAGGCGGAGGCCTATGCTCTCGAGACAACCTTTTTGGAATACAATCTTCCCTACCCTAAGGAACTGCTTGAAATATACAAAAAAATAAATGCAGGGTACTGGAATGCCTTTGAACTGGGGCAGATTGATCTTAAAACCCTAAGAATTGCCCGTTTTGAAAGCTTTTTCAAAGAAGAGGGGATCGCCGCAGAAGCAGCAAGCTTCGGAAGGAGCTATATCAAACACCTCTCCGAAAGTACTTTTCTTATGCCCGGGGCTCTGGAGATTCTTGAATCTCTTTCAAAGCATACGGTGCTTGCGGTTATTACCAATGGCATAAGTGAGGTACAAAGGCGCAGATTTCAGCTATCCAAGGTTCTTCATTATTTCCGGGAAATAATAATATCCGAGGAGATCGGATTTTCCAAACCTCACAAAGCCTACTTCGACTATGCCTGTAAAACCCTGGGCATAGAGGACCTTTCCAAAGCCCTTGTGGTAGGAGACAGCCTTTCCAGCGATATACTGGGAGGGAATAACTATGGTATAGATACCTGCTGGTACAATCCAAAGGGCATAAGGGTGGATGAAGTAATTAAACCTGTATTTACCATAAAGGAACTTAAGGAACTTGAAGATATTGTTTTTAACAGTCAAAGCCCTTGCCCCGGGAAGTAATTTACCCTATCCTTTTACCTTAGGAGGTTCTAATGAAAATAACAAAAGGCAAGGTTGTGGTGATTAATTATTCCTTAAAGGACAGTGCGGGTGTTCTTATAGAATCCTCTTTGGATGAAGAACCTCTTATCTATCTTCATGGAAGTGGTTTTCTTATTCCGGGATTGGAAAAGGCTATGGAGGGAAAGAGCAAAGGAGATACAGTAAAAGCCGCAGTAAGCCCTGAGGAGGGATACGGGGAATATGATAAGGAATTGGTTTTTACAGTTTCCAAGTCGGAATTTCCCAAAGGAGAACCAGTGGAAGTGGGGATGCAGTTCCATTCCCATTCCGAAGAAGAGGATCATATCTTTACTGTAAAAGAGATTTCTGGGGATTCTGTAACCCTGGATGCCAACCACCCTCTGGCGGGACAGCATCTTAATTTTGAAATATCTATTCTTGATGTAAGGGATGCCACTCCCGAGGAATTGGATCATGGTCATGCCCATGACGGACACACCCATCATCACTAAGAGAGGAGTACAATGAAAGCAGTTGCCTTTAATGGAAGCGCAAGAAAGGATGGAAACACCGCAATACTGATTAGAAGGGTTTTTCAGGAATTGGAGAAGGAGGGCATAGAGTGCGAACTTGTTCAACTTTCCGGCCACATTATCAGAGGCTGTACAGCCTGTATGAAATGTCGGAAGAACAAGAATTTTCGCTGTGCCCTAGAGGGAGATATTGTAAACGATTGTATAGGTAAGATGAGAGAGGCGGATGCCATTATCCTCGGCTCCCCAACGTATTTCGCGGGCGTAACCGCCGAAATAAAGGCTTTAATAGACCGGGCAGGATATGTAGCCCGGGGAAATGATAATATGTTTGCAAGAAAGGTCGGGGCTGCAGTGGGTGTAATGCGTCGGGCAGGAGCCCTTAATGTCTTTAATACAATAAACCACTTTTTCTTTATAAGCGGCATGGTGGTTCCAGGATCCATTTACTGGAACCTTGGAATTGGTGGAGGTATTGGAGAGGTGGAAAAGGACGAAGAGGGGTTATTAACCATGAAAAGTCTTGGGGAAAACCTGGCCTGGCTCCTTAAGAAGCTTCACTCCTAATTTTATAAAAAGCTATGTTTTTAGATTTGGCAAGAAAAAGAAGAAGTGTCCGGCAATACACGGAAGAACCTGTAGAAAGGGAGAAGATAGAGCTTTGTCTGGAAGCAGCAAGGCTCTCTCCTTCCGCTTGCAATGCTCAACCCTGGAAATTCCTGGTGGTGGATGATCCAGCCCTGGTAAAAAGGGTAGCCCAGGCAACCTTTGACAGTATTGTTCGTTTTAACAGGTTTGTTTTACAGGCTCCGGTAATAGTCCTTTTCATTTCAGAACCTGCAAATTTTGAATCCAAACTGGGTTCCGGTGCAAGGAGAATCCCACTGCCCCTGATAGATCTCGGAATTGCTGCAGCTCATTTTACCCTGCAGGCAGCAGACTTGGGCCTTGGAACCTGTATCCTGGGTTGGCTTTCCGAGGGAAAAATAAGAAAGATTGTTGATATTCCCTCTGGGAAAAGAATACCCCTGGCAATTACTTTAGGTTATCCCAAAAAGGAGGCGGATCTTCCCAAGATAAGGAAGGAGTTTTCCGAAATAGTTCTGTATAATTCTTATAAAAATACCACCCCTGAAAAAACACTTTAGCAGTTTTATAATTCTTTATTTTCTAAATTGCCTCAATATTTTATAAAAGCCTTATTAGAAAAATCATTAAGGATGTTTTATTATTAATTATATGGAAACGGAGGAAAAACAGGATTATGAGGGAGAGTACCTAAAAGAGATCTCCCAGGAAACCTTAAACCTGGCCAGGATCATGGCCTTTGCAGGACTCCCTATCTTCCTCTTTATGATTCTTCTGGATCTCTTTATACTTAACACTCGGTTGTTTCTCTTCTGGAGGATCGCCTCCCTTACAAGCCTGCTGCTCCTGCTTTTAGGGGTAGTAACTCCTGTAAAGGAAAAATCAAGGGTTATTTTCCTGCTTCATGGAACAGCTGTCAGTACGACGATTCTTTCCATGAATGGGATTATTTTCACTGCCTATGCAAATAAATCTCTGGGAAATCCCTTTATAGTGGGATCCACCCTAGGTTTGATCACCGCGGTTTTCTGCATCTACCTAGTTGCAGGAGGGGGATTGAAACCTTATCTAAGATGGATTCTTCTCCTTCCCTTTATGATAAATGCTGTTGCTATAACCTTTTTCCTTAAACCCTCTCTCTTTGATCTCTCCTACCTTATCAATCCCCTTCTTATAATTCTTGGCACAATAATCATTGCCGAAGAGCAAGAGAAACTAAAAAAAAGCCGTTTCTATCTACGCTTCTCCCTGGACAGACAGAAAAGGGAGTACGAGAAGGAGAGTGCCTACAGAAAAACTCTGGAAAATCTTCTTATGGAAAAAAGAAACCTGGATGATCTGACGGGACTTTTCCACCGAAGGGCAGGAATAAAGATACTCCAGGAGCTACTATTTCTCTCCGATGTAACAGGAAAACCGATCTCCATGGCCTTGTTAGATCTGGATGGTATAAGATTCCTCAACACCTCCCTAGGTTATTCCAAAGTGGATTCAGTATTAGCAGACTTTGCTGGGCTCCTGAAACGCTATTTTCTTTTTTCTGGTTACTTGATAAGATACGGAGAAGACTCTTTTTTAGTTGTTCTGATAGGAAGTACACTGGAGGATCTGCAAAGGGAGATTCAAAGGATCAGGGATGAACTCCTATCCCAGGACAAGCCGGAAATAATGCCGGTAACCTTCTCCACTGGCTATGCCTTTCGTGCCGCAGGCAGCGCCTTTCAGTTGAATGAATTTTTAGGAAAACTTGAGGAGAGTCTTGGAATAAAGAAATACAAAAGAAGGAACGCCAATCTTTCTCAAGACATAAGGTTTCTTAAAAACTGAGGTTTTTATCAGTAGAAAACAGGGGTGCCAAGAATGCATAAACTTCCGGCAAAATTTATACTTATACTCCTTACCGCTCTTTCGATCTCCAGTTGTGTAACTATAAACCAATTGTCCAATGCAGAATTGCCAGGAGAGAAAGTTGGAGAAATTGAAAAGGAGACCCTATCCTGGAACTGTTTTTTTTCCAACCCCCAGCAGGAAATTAGGCAGATACTTGAGGAACAGATTCTTCAAGAGGCCAGGGAGGTATACGGCCCGGAGGCCTTTCTTCAGAACCTGCAGGTTTCTGCGGCTTGGGATCCCAGATCCCTCCTCCTGTTTTTAAATCTTGCAGGAAAGGTTGAGAAAATTTCCTTAAGAGCGGATATATATCTGCCTCCTCCGCCGGAACCACAGGCTGTTACTCCTCCATCCCCGCCGGAATACCACTGGGTTATTCTTCCAGAACCAATTCTTAGGGACTCCCTGGGGTATGTTCAGATTAGCTATACCCCGGAAGAAGTTGTTTTTGAAAAAACCTCCGGCGGGAAAAGGGTCCAGGAAATAGCCCGGGGAGGAACAATTCTTATCACCCTGGGAAGGACAAAGAATGAACAGGCAAATACCAGGAATTTTGAGTACTCCCTGAAGAATCCCGGCCGTGAGGAGGCAAAAAGGGTACGGGGTATGGATCTTATCCCTAATGTACCGGGGAGAGATGGCCTCTGGTGGAATGAGGAAACCCTCTACATTATGGAATTTATTGAAACGGAATTGGCTTTGGAAATCTATGATAGACTTAACAGCTCCAGTTATGGTTTTATTATTAAAAGAGAAAAAAATAACTGAGGTTTCTTAAGATTGTTTTTTTAAAAGAAACTTCTTGGTACCGGAGAAAAAGATGGAATCCCACAATGCCGAAGGGATAAAAATTGTTAATTTAAAAGAAATAACCGATCTTAACCAGTTTCTGGATAAGGTCGGCAGAGCTGTATGCAACCTTTACAACAGCGCCGGGAACCTACTCATTGCTAAAGGCAAAATGGTTCCTCAAAGGTTGTTCAACCAAAAGGTTTTTGCAGTGAACTATAATCAGCCTGAGCAGGATACAGGGAAAACAACAGAGCCGGTATTAGAGGTTTCTCAAGGAACCGGGGAAAGCCAGAAAAAGAAGCCACTTCTCTCCGATTTTATCAATCCAAAGGTTAAGGAGGATTTTCAGAAAGCCTTCTCCGAAATTACAGAGATCTTCAAACTGGAAACCCCACCAGATAAAAAGGTGGAAAGGGCCTATGGCATCATAGACTCAACAATAAATACAGACCTTAGGGCTCTGAACAGCTGCATTTTTGCCCTTAGAACCAGAGACACCTATACCTACAACCATAGTCTTTCTGTTTATACTATTATGATCCAAAGCCTTAAATCCTTTATGGAGTATCAGAACGAGGATCGTTTCTGGGATACCTTCAAACAGCAATGCGTAAAGGTTAATTTCAGCCCTGCCAATCTGCGTAAATACAGCCTTGCAGCCCTGCTCCACGATCTTGGTAAAACCCTTATCCCCCCATCCATTCTGAATAAACCAGGCAGGCTTTCGGAGGAGGAATTTGGAGTAATGAAAAAGCACCCCGCCGCAGGGCTTATTCTGCTTAAGAAGGCAGGCATAGAGGACCGGGAGATCTTTCAGATTGTAGGGAACCACCATCCTTCCTATCCCAGTTTTAGCGGGGAGGAACAGAACCCTATAATAACAATCGCCACAATTATCGATATTTACGATGCCTTAAGATCAAGAAGAGTCTACAAGGATCCGCTGGATTGGGATACTACAAAGAGAATCCTTAAAGAAGAACAGGGAAAACAAATCTGGGATCCCTTCATTTTCTCGGTTTTAACAGAAAAGGTTTTTGAGGACCTGGAAAAGGACAGAACGGATCTTTTAGAAAGGACAATGAAATCGGCATGAACAGGGAATTTGAGGGCCAGAGGATACTTATCACAGGCGGTTCCAGCGGCATAGGAAAGGCAGCAGCCAAGGCTTTTCTTGAGCAGGGAGCGCAGGTTGCCTTGGCCGGCACCTCAAAGGAGAAGCTTTCACAAGCTTTAAAGGAATTAGAAAGCCCGGGTAGAATAATTTTTACAATCCCGGGGGATGTATCCACTGCCTGTGGCTCTAAAAGGATCGTGGAAGAATCCATTGATCTTTTAGGAGGCTTAAAGGGAGTTGTAAACTCCGCTGGCCTCTGGATTGAAGGACCTGCAGCCCTTGTCGAAGAAGAGGATTGGGATAGACTAATTGACACAAATCTTAAGGGAACCTTCTTCATCTGCAGGTATGCCCTACCAGCTTTGGAGAAAACCCGGGGGTGGATAGTAAACCTAGGTTCTGATGCCGGGATTGTAGGAAATGCAAATTCCTCCGTGTACTGTGCCTCCAAGGGAGGGGTTTCCCTCCTTACCAAGGCCTTGGCACTGGAGCTTGCTCCCAAGGGAATCAGGGTAAACGCCGTATGTCCAGGGGAGGTGGATACCCCCATGCTGGAAAAGGCAATCCATGATTATTCCCCTGCGGACGATAGTGCTTACCGGGAATCCCTTTTATCCCACTATCCCCAGGGGAAGGATGCCCGGTTCATACGGCCCGAGGAGGTTGCTTCGGCAATACTGTTTCTGGCCTCCCCCAAGGCAGAGCCTATTACAGGCTCCCTTCTATCCATAGATTTTGGAATCACCTCGGGATACTAGCAAAGGATTGTGCAGTGCCAACACCTTACAGGATCGTTAAAAGAATGATTAAAATAATAATTCTGCTCCTAATTTTAACCGTGGTTTACATAAACTACCATGTTACCCATACCTCCCGCGGAAGGCTCTTTGACAAACCGGAGGATCTTCCCTACAACAAGATGGCTCTCCTTCTGGGAACCAGCCCCAGGCTATCTACAGGGGGAGAAAACCCCTTCTTTACCTATCGGGTAAAAGCAGCAGCGGAACTTTTCAAAGCAGGAAGGGTGGAATATATAATTGCCAGCGGAAACAAGGAGGATCGTTACTACGATGAACCAGAGGCTTTAAGAAAGGCCCTGGTGGAACTGGGGGTTCCCAGCGAAAGGGTACTGCTGGATGAAAAAGGCTACAGAACCCTGGATTCAATTCTCCGGTGCAGGGAGATCTTTCAGCAGGAAAGCTACACCATTGTATCCCAAAAATTTCACAACCAAAGGGCCCTTTTTCTTGGGCTTTCCTTGGGGGCAAATCCTGTGGGATACAATGCTAGAGATGTTGAAATTACCCAAGGAGCAAAAACACTTTTTAGGGAGGTGTTTGCCAGGATCAAGGCTTTTATAGATCTCTATGTTTACAGATCCGCCAGATAAGTTTGAAAAAATCCCAAGCTTAGCCCCTGAAAATAATCCTGCCTGAGGAATCTGGATCTACTCCCTGACTGGCCATAAAATACAGGAGCTGAAGCTTTTCCAGGGCCTTTAGGGTGGCCAGATTCAGGGACAACCTCTGATTCTTCTCCCCCTGATCGAGACACTCCAATCTAAGGCCATATTCCGACATCACCGGCGGTTTTAGATTTTGCTGATCCAGCCTATCCCCCCGCTTCATCTCCCGGCAATATCTGTACTGTCCTGTGCCATATCTGTCCTTAACCGAAGCAAAACCGAAAAGCCTGCAGATAAGAGGTCGGACTGTGTAGATTCCACAGTGAAGCTCCCTCTCCTTCTTATAAAAAGAGCAGATTCTTGTTAAGTCTTTTTTGTATCTTGGAAGAGGAAAGGATAAACCCTTATCCAGCAAATAGAGGGCTATATAATCCGCCTCACAAGCGAGCACATCCGGTAAAAACCCTTCACAACAGATTCCACAACCCGTAGGACAATCGATACTCGTTTTTTTCTTAAACTCTTCAATCTTCCTGTCTGCCTCCTCGTACACCGTTCTTACGCCCTCCATCCTTTTAATCAGAAGGGTACCGGCTAAGAGAAGTTCTAGATTAAGATTACTGTTCATAGGATTGGTCTAAAAGCTCCGGGTGTTCAATAAATCTTTTAAAAAGCTCCAGGGATCGGATAAAATAAAAACCGTCGGAGATCCTTTCATCTACAGTAAAGCTTATATCTACAACATCCTTTACAGTTTGTTCCCCCCGGGAAGAGATCTGAAGAACCTTGCGCATGCGGCCAACAGTAACAAAGATGGAGGTTGTTCCCCATTCGTACAGGTGATGAAGGGGGGCTCCATCGGTACCTATGCTTCCAAGGTTTGCAATAAAAATTGTGGAATGCATACCGTCCGTTTCTGCCAGGGATTTTGGCATTTTGCCGTAACGATCCAACAATCGCAGCAGGCTGACAAACCCGGAAACAACAAACTGTGGGAATTTCAGCAGTATATCGAGAGTCCTATCGGAGCTCACCTTTTCTGCAGTTTTGCACTCTTCAATAAAGGCATTAACCTTCTGTGCCACCCCATCCAGGGTTTCGCCCTTGTCAAAAACAATATAGGCGGATCTCTCCTCGCCAGTATCGGAAAGTTCCTTTTTAACTATAAAAGAAAAACTGATATCCTTTCTCTGATAGTATATGTTTCTGGCAATAAACCGGTTTAGATGAGGCCGCAGGGCTATGGTTCTAACCAAAGCAGCAATAAAGAGAATAAAGTAGGAATAGTATCTTTTACTTTTTCCCTGGTTTTTCTCCCGGAGATACCGGGAGGCTCTTCGCATATCCATCTGAATTTGATAGAAAACCACGGAGTCTGTTCGGCGCTTCATAAGATAGGGGAATACCCTGTGAATTGCATCAAGATCCTTTACTTCGGTTGCATCATTTCTTTTAATTAAGGCCATTATACCCCCTGTCCTTTAGCGGTATAGGGTAAAATAATAGTTAAATCCGGTAAAAAATCAAGCCTATAAGATAGTTCCTCATTTTAGCTCGTATTGTATAACTTCTCAATTCTCTTTATATTTGGAAGAATGATTCTGATAGAAGAATTGTTATGCCTTTTCTTTCAGGGGGATCTCCTGATAGTGGAGGAAACTGAACCCCGCCTTCCAAAAGTTTCCGATCTGCCGGGTGGGAAACAGCTTATGAAGGGAGCCCTTGCCTATCCTATTACAGAAGAGATCTCCTTTTCTGCCCTTGAACTTTCCCCTGAACAGGCAGAATCGATTATTACCCTAAACCCGGCTTTAAAATTTGTGAACCTTAGGAGCCTCTTCGGTGTCCTCCCCTCCCAGGAGATCCGGGGGATCACCCTAGGCAAGGAACTGCTGGATTGGGAAAAGGATTACAGGTACTGCTGTTCCTGCTCCTCCGCTCTGGTCAAGGTGGAGGGTTCAAGACAGAAGAACTGTTCCTCCTGCGGAGCATCCTACTTCCCTCCCGTAACACCCGCTATAATTGTCCTAGTGTACCGACAGGGGGAGATCCTTCTTGCACACAATAAGAATTGGGACCACCCCAGGTACAGTGCTGTAGCCGGATTTCTTGAGCCAGGAGAGACTTTGGAAGAATGTGTTGCCCGGGAGGTTCAGGAGGAAACAGGTGTTTTTATTAAAAACATCAGATACCTTGCAAGCCAAGCCTGGCCCTTTCCCCATTCAATAATGATCGGTTTTACTGCGGAATACTCCGGGGGCGAACCGAAACCGGATGGGGTTGAGATAGATGATGTAAAGTGGTTTGACCCCTGGAATCTACCCTTCCCTCTTCTTAAGGGAAGTCTTTCCAGAAGGCTTATCGAATGGTACAGGGAAAATCATGGAAGAGATTAAAAGAATTCTTC
>Ga0067045_1030139_pt1 | contig 16559 bp, 23 predicted proteins | sample TerdegcTABiofilm_FD_59184 | JGI IMG/M metagenome (GOLD analysis project Ga0067045, IMG submission 59184) | Combined Assembly of (Gp0054472, Gp0054536) Wastewater bioreactor microbial communities from Singapore -Terephthalate degrading...
CTTTAAGCCTGCCCAATATGATTGTGATCAGACAAGTCCTGGGAACGAGTAAGACTTTGGTTTTTATTTCGCTGGTAATTGTCCTGTCTACAATCGCGGGGATGATTTTTGGAGCATTTTGGGGCTAAAGTCAAAAGAGGTGATAATGATTGAAAACCGTTAGAGTTTCCTTATTGGCTGTTTTTATTTGTTTTATCGTCGTAATGTCGGCCTGCTCATCCAAACAGAACAGCGCTGGAGTCCAACAGGTGCCTGCAGATCAGGCTGCGGCAAGCAGTCAATCTAACTATGGCAGTCATACCCAAGCGGATAATGAAATCAACCAGGAAGATTCTTTAAATCAATCTAATATATTTTGTTAGTTAAAAGCAAAAACGCTGATTGCATGGAAAAGCACACATAGCAATCAGCATATTGGATAGGGTAATATTTCTCCTAATGACACATACGTTAAAGTATAAGCGCTGCCGGCTACCAGTATCATGACCGACATATCGGCGCAGACAAGTGCCGCAAGACCACAGGCGATTCCCGCCGACACAAAGGACAGGATAATGCCTGGACCCACCTGCTTGGCTGAGGCGATTCGGGTAAGCACCAATATTCCTGTGCCTATAATGGCCCCAACTCCCAGTACCGTAAAGTCCCGGCATTCAAAGTGAGTGGCAGGTGATTATGGTTGTTTTCTTTTTTAACCACTAATCGTTCGATAGATTCGGCACGTATTTATTCCATCCGGGGATTACCCCTTTCGAATCATTCATAAAACAAAGTAAGACTGTAATGGTAACTCTTTGCTGCATTATTTAATTACCCTGCTTTACAAAAACAGGCTTATTTACCTGATCCGCCGCTATTTTTCTCGTCAGGGGAGCAAGCCGCCTTCTCCAATGACTGATCAGCATTATTAGCTTCACCTTTATTTTCACCGATAACAATACCTTTAATTTTAACCTTTCCCTGTTGGGCTAAACGACTAATAAAGAAAAATACGCTTCCCTCGTTGATTTTTAACTTTTCTGCAATATCCTTTGCCTGAACTTCACCCTTGGCTTCAACGAATGTTAATATTTCTTTTTCTACCTCTCCTGCCCAATCCTCAAATAACGCCCGGACTTCCGGCGTCGCGTAGCTTCCCATTTCCGCCGCCTTGGTTACGGATTCAGTCATCTTCCTGCACATCTCCATGGGATTGAACTCTTTCCCCATCTGGTCCATCATCTTCATTCCCATTCCGGACATTTTCTGCATCATCTCCATGGGATTCATTCCACCCATCATGCCCATTTGATCTTTCATCATTGTTCAATGACCTCCTTTAGAGAATTTAATATTTGTAACGGCGCTTGAATCCTACTTCATTGATTCTTGTAAAACAGACGGTTTGTTAATATTCAATCTCGTAGAGTATTTTCAAAGGATCCTTTTCTTTAATCTCATCAAGGACAAAGGCATGAAAATTCTAATTTCTTGGCTTTCACCGTTTATTTACTTGCGTACTTTTGAAATTCACTAATTGAATCTAACAAATCCGCATTAGCCAACCGGTAGTAAATAAACGCACCTTGTCGTTCCGCCGTTACAATACCCGCATCCCGTAAAGCTCTTAAATGAAAAGAAGCAAGGGTTTGGGAAAGGCTAGTGGCTTCAATAATTTGAGATACGGAACGTTCACCTTTGCCGATAGTAAGCAAAATACGAAGGCGATTGGCATCTCCCAGAATTTTAAATATTTTAGCTACGTGTTCTACATAAGTTTTCCCGAAAACCTCATCCAAACAAATCGCCTCCAATCACGATATTAGTCTGTTTTTATATTAGTCACAGTTTATATTAGTCTATGCTCATATTTTAAATACTATTCAGTTTATTGTCAATACTAAATGAAAAAAATTTGTGAAAAAAATTTCTTACGTTTCATCCAGACACCTATTAATTTACAGCTAATCTTTATGAAAAATTATAAATAAAATTTATAATTCGTTCTCATATGATTTAAATAAATTATTTGATAGATATAAAAATGTCATGATAAAATGCCCTGTAGAGCAAGTCTTTGGGGATAGGTTTTATGGAAAATGCCATTTTACGGGCCAAAATCTTTAGACAAGAAAATTCATCGCTGAAATTAGTGATAAAAACAGCCATTAGCGTGGGTTTATTGGCTTTAGTTATCAACAAACTCAATTTCGGCTCATTGCAGGAAATGTTTATCAATATGGACTGGCCGTGGCTGGCGCTGGCTTTATTAATGGTGAACGCATGTATTCTGATCAGTGTATTCAAGTGGCGGCCGCTATTAATAGCACAAGCACTTAACATTCCTTTTGGCAAATTGTTGTCGTGTTATTACGTGGGACAATTTGCTAATAACTTTCTGCCTTCCAGTATAGGCGGGGATGCTATGCGCGTATATGATGTGTGCAAGTTAACAGGTAAACTCAAAGAGGCTGCCGCTTCAGTCATTGTGGAGCGTTTACTCGCGTCGTTGGCACTGGCTCTCACTGCGGTGTTTGCCCTGATCCTTGTTTCAGGCATGAATGGGCATAGCATGATCATCTGGTTAGTAGGTGGTATACTGGTACTCTGCCTGGCCGTTACGGTGATATTGTTATGTTGCAATTTCAAAGAAGAAAGCAATATAGGAAAGTGGTTATGCCGTTTGGGCAATTATAAAAGACATCCTGTTATTTTGTTAAAGGTGCTGTTAATGTCTTTTTTGTTTCAGTTTACCCTGGTACTTTCCAATTATTTTATTTTTCAGTCTATAGGGTCAAATATACCTTTATCTAAGCACTTTTTATTTATTCCTGTGATTATGGCCGTGTCAATGATTCCTCTCTCAATTAACGGCCTTGGTATTAGAGAAGGAATGTATGTGATGCTTTACGGCTATGAAGGAATTGAGCCGGCTATAGCGTTAGGGTGTTCACTGATGTTTTTTATGCTGGTTACATTGACCAGCCTGGCAGGAGGAGTCATATTTGTCTTAAGAAAGTAGTGAGAAATAGATGATTGAAGCAAATAAGGATATTTTACAGGCAGTACGCAATAAAGCGGAAACATATTTTAATGAAGGATATAATTGTGCACAGGCAGTGGCGTTGAGCAACGTGGAAATGCTTAAAGGGCAAACCGACGGCATAAGACAGGTGGCGGCGGGGTTTGGGCACGGTATGAACGCCGGCTGCACCTGCGGGGCGTTGGCTGGTGGCGTGATGGCCGTCAGCTTAATGATGGCCGGACCCAATACGATGGGTTTTGACAAGGAAATATCAGCAACTGCCGCTGAACTGCATCAGATGTTTGTAAATAATTTTGGCTTGACCTGCTGCAGGGCGCTCAGGAGAAAGTTGTCACCTTTAAAAAATATGCGGTGCAAGGAAATAACCATTACAACAGCCGCATTGACAATGGAGCTGATTTTAGCTAGAAAGACGCCGGAATTAGCGCCTGTCGGAGTACAACTTCTTTAGGTCGGCCGGTCTGGTTCCTAAAAGATAAAGAACCTTTATTTTGTGCATTAGCCAGGTGGTGTGCCACTTGCCGTGGAGCAGCCAGCGTCTGGCTGAAGTCCTGACGGGGCCGGGAAGAAGCACCGTTTTCCCGGCCTTGCGCATGCTGAGGGAAAACTCCCAGTCTTCCATTATATCAATAGGTGGGAAGCCGCCAATCTTAAAGAAGCTTTCCCGACGCGCGAAAATAGCCTGGTCGCCGAAATAAATGCCTGTAATAGCCGCCCTTAGGTTTGAACCGAGTGAGGTCAGGTAAAAAAACAAACCTGGGTGATCTATTTTCATTTTAAATGCACCTCCAACAATGCTGTTGTCGGACAACGATAACTCCATTTGTTGGAGAAAATCATGGGGCAACCGGGTGTCACTGTGCAAAAAAAGCAATACTTCACCGCATGCCAACGATGCGCCGGCATTCATCTGGCTTGCCCTGCCCCGGGGAGCCTGGATCAGTTTTGCCCTCTGGTTGATTAGTTTGGAGGTACCGTCGTTGCTTCCTCCATCCACTATGATGATTTCAATTTGATTGTTCCAGGGGCGCAAGTGCTCAAGAGTTTCTGTAATGGTTGCTGCTTCATTATAAGTAGGAATAATTACGCTTATTAAAGGATGCCTGTTGCTGTTCATAATAAAATATTTCTAGTTTCTCCTAAATTAATCCTTTAAAATATTGTGAGGGGAATATGGTAACAAATGCTGAAACCCGCACTGGCAATTATGTCCCGGGCTCCTTCAACAGAAGGTAAGAGCCGCCTGGGTGGTGTGCTGTCGCCCGCTCAGCGGGAGGCCTTGCAGTGGGCTTTTCTCAAAGACACTTTGGATAAAGCAAGGTCGCTGAAGGAGTTTAGGTCTTATTTAGCCATCACGCCATCCAGTCAAATCAATTTTGTGGCACAAGCTGTGGGACTGAGCGAGGAAGTCATCCCCCAGCCTGATGGGGACCTGGGACAGCGTATGCTGGGTATTGCTAAAGAGCTTTTTATAAGCGGCCACTCCCCAGTTATATTAATAGGGACAGATGTACCTTCCTTACCGCCTGCTTTTTTACTCAAAGCCCTTGAATTGCTGGGATATGGTGATTTGGTTTTTGGTCCGGCGTTCGACGGAGGTTATTACCTTATCGGTATGCGGCGCTTTGAGAGTAGAATTTTCGAAAATATCGACTGGGGTACGGCATTAGTTTTAGAAGAAACAGTAAATATTTGCCGCAAATACGGCCTGGCCTATAGTCTCCTGGAACCTCTGGCGGATATCGACCATCCACGCGACATCCTTGCTGCGGTAAAACAATTTGAAAAAAATATATTTGATTTTACACCAACCCCTGCAAGGACCATTCAGTTTTTTCAATCACTTAGGACAACATGCAATAAATAACACAAAGATAAAAAAGAACATTTAATAAATTAATTATAATTATATGTTTCCATGGCAGGCTTTATAAAAAGGAGACCTAAAGCAAACTGCTTCAGGGTCTCCCTTTTGGTTTAATTTCCAGTGAATATTCCGTCATCTATTCCTATTTCTCCATAGGCATATTCTTGTCCCCGCCCCACTCGTAGATGGATGCTTCATAATTTCTTACTTTCTCAAAGCCAACGGCTCTAAGGATCATGGATGCGTATCCAGATCTGATGCCCATAGTTCAGTATACTACAAAATCATCAGCCGGCTTTATGTTATAAGAAGCCATGAGAGTTTTAATCTCATCAGGGCTTTTTATTGTACCGTCTTTATTTAATAAATCCAGCCACAGCAGATTTACAGCGCCTTTAATGTGTCCTCCCCGCGGTTCTCCCGCATTCTGAGAGCCTTTAAATTCTCCTTCTGTTCTGACATCGACCAGCACTTGCTTGTCCAAGTTATTGAAGACATAATCCTTTGTCGCGATATAGCTCAGATCGTAATCTTTCAGGACAACTCCGGTGACAGGCTTGGGAGTCGCCACTTCCTGAGTTACTTCGTAGCCCAGTTCCTTCCAGTAGGATAAGCCGCCTACCAGCATCTTTACATTATCCATCCCGGCCAGTTTTAACTGCCAGACAGCTCTGCCGTCAGCGCCCGGTCCCTTAAAGACATCCGAGTAAAATACAATTGTTTTTTTATTGTCTATTCCTAGGGATTCCAGCGCCTTCTGCAAATCTTCCTTTTTCTTAATGGTTCCCCAGCCCGGATCGCCAGGCTTGCCAACATTATCTGAAAAAGCCTGCAACCCAATGCCGATGGCGCCTGGGATATGTTCTTTGGCATAAATATCCGGCTTGTTGCAGTCCAAGAGAACCAGATTTTCGCTTCCCAGCATACCTTTTAGCTTCTGCGGTGTAATCAGGAAATCATTGTTCTGGTAAACGGTAATATCAAATTCCTCTTGGGCTTGCTGCTTTACCGGCGCCGGCTGTTTACCACAGCCACCGACTCCTAAAACCAGAACCAGGGTTATAAGACCAACCAGCAACCGCTTGTACTTAAAGCCCTTCCACATAATCATCCCCCCCACTCTTTTTTCTTGTCTTTCCACATGTTTTTCAAGAGTATAATCAATGTGCTTAGGGCGAAAAGAATTAAAAGGCCAAAAACCATAGTCCTGATTCCACCCGTAAGCATTCCGCCGATATAGGAATATACAATTGTCGCCGGCAATTGACCAATCCCGGTTGCAATAAAAAACGGCCAAAACCCCATTGAGGTCAAACCGGCTGCGTAACTTACAATATCAAAAGAAACAAACGGTAGGAGCCGCGCAATAAGAACCGCATATTTGCCGTAATGCTTAAAAAAGTTATCTATGCTGTTAAGCGCTTTGTGGGAAGTAAATTTTTCTACTGTGGCCCGGCCAAAGTACCTGGCAATATAAAAACAGAGGGCTGCTCCGGCCATTGCGCTTGACCACGACAGAATCGCCCCTTTTACCCAGCCAAAGAGACCGGCATTCGCAAAAGTAATAATAAATGCCGGGAGGGGCGCCGCTACAGACTGAAAAACCATCAAGATAAAGGATACGATGGGCGCCCAGATTCCAAAACCCAAAATATAGCCTCTAGCCAACTCCACATCCACGTTGCTTAAGATAAAAAAGGCCTGGTTGACATTAATCTTGACAGCGGGGATAAAATAGTACAAACAGCCAATAATAACCAGCAGCAATAATTTTCCTTTGTATCCGCGGAGTATGTTCATTATACACAAACACCTCCTTTTCTCTGATTCAAGCCTCTTTATTTAGCGCTGAAAAAACTTAGACGGACCGTCTAAGACCTGCCAGCCGGCATCCACAAGGATTTCTCTGCATTTTCCCACATCAAAACCACGATTTTTCTGTGTATAATTAACTACATCACGGGGATTGCTGCCTGCTTCAGCCCAGAGCAGATTAGCACCTGCCACCGCTCCTATAACGTTAGGTTCATGTGTGCAGTTACCCCGTACTTCTCTTGGTGTCGCCAGGCGAACTACCGCCAGAATATGGGCCATGCGCGTCTCACTGACCATGCCGTAATCACTTAAGCTTGTCCCCGGAATAGTAATGCGGCGTGCCGCACCGCTAAATACAGGCTTAGCCTCCCTGGCTATGAATGTTTTTTCGATTATTTCCTCGACGTTATGCTCAGGGCCAAGCGGTTCTACACAAGTTCCCAGAGAAAGACCTGCTTTGCCGGCCGCCTCAAAGGTCCGAAGCCTGGTCTTAAGATCGATTCCGGTAACCTTGCCTTCACCCATGCGGACCGCATGGTATATCCCGGCGAATCCGGCATTGCGCAAAGAAACCGCCCCTTCATAAGTAAAATCAGCAACATTGGCAATCAACGGTACTTCTGTCCGAAGTTCCCGCCGGACAAGTTGTCCTATCTCCAGATATTGCTGAAAGTTTAAACGGGCGGTGGCCATCAGGTAAATGGCGTTAGCACCTGATTTTTCAAGCTCAAGAGACTGCTGAATAATTAATTCTAAGGACTCTACCCTCTGTGCACTAAAGATTTTATTGCCTGCCGCAAAGGAACAGAAAGCGCAATTACAGTGACAGGGGCCGCTGTTCACTCCTACCTGCCCATGGATTTCCGCCTTGCCCGTACAAGCCTCTTCACTCATCTTCCGGGCCTTATATTCGAGAAAAAAGGACTCTTCTGAACATATGTCAATCTCAAGAAGTTCTTTGATTTCCAGTTCCGTTAGAAGCTTCCCGTTATACGCATCTTCAATTATTTCTTTAATTCTATTTTTCATTACACCACCTCAATTTTCTACAAAACCAGATAAAGTATAGCAATATAGTTTTTTTTAATCAAATAGATTATTTTTATTTTATTTCTTTTTAAAATAAGAAGATTTTATCTGGCGTAAACTTGACTAAAAAACCAGTAACATTTACAATATACATAAACATTTAACTATTTAAATATATAAGATTAGGTGGTACTATGATTAACATTTTTAAGGCACTGGGAGACTCACACAGGCAAAATATTTTAAAATTGTTGGCCTGCCAGGAAATGGGGGCCTGTGAGATTATCCAGGCCATCGGCCTGTCGCAGCCGGCCATTGCGCACCATCTAAAAATCTTAAAACAGGCAGGGCTAATAAATAGTGAAAAGGAGGGAAAAATTGTATTCTATACCTTGAATAAAGATAGTTTTAGGGAATTTTTTGAGCAGATGGATTGTTTTCTTGGAGAGCTTTCTTGTTTTTCATGTTCCCCGCCGAAACCTTCGCCGCTCAGGCAAAATCCTAATCTCTGCACAGAAATGGGTTTTGATCCTGAAGTTTGCGAAAAAGAAATCAGTGAAAGGAAAATAAGTATAAAGAGAAAAAGGAGGTAATTAAAAACATGTCCGAAAAAGCCTCTGCAAAGCTCTCCTTACTTGACCGCTATTTAACGGTGTGGATCTTTCTGGCTATGTTTTTTGGAGTAGGAATGGGCTATGTTATTCCAGAAGTGGCGAACCTTCTAAAAAAATTCCAAGTCGGAACTACTTCGATTCCCATCGCCATCGGCCTGATCGTGATGATGTACCCGCCACTGGCCAAGGTAAAGTACGAGGAAATCGGCAAGGTATTTAAGAACGTCAAAGTTCTAGGACTCTCTTTGTTGCAGAACTGGATTATCGGACCGGTGTTGATGTTCTTTTTGGCTATCATCTTTTTGCAAAATTACCCCGAATATATGGTGGGCATAATTATCATCGGTCTGGCCCGGTGCATTGCCATGGTTATCGTCTGGAACTCTTTAGCCAAAGGGGATTCAGAATACGCGGCTGCTCTGGTGGCCCTAAACTCGATTTTTCAAGTGCTTTTCTTTTCAGTTTACGCGTACTTTTTTGTTACTCTCTTACCCCAATGGCTGGGGATTAAGTCAATGGCCATCCAAGTTTCCATGGCGGAAGTGGCTAAAAGCGTGGCGATTTACCTTGGTATTCCCTTCCTTGGCGGGGTTGTCACCAGATTTACCCTGATGCCGGTCAAGGGCAAAGAATGGTATGAGAAAAAATTCATCCCCAAGATTAGCCCACTGGCATTGATCGCCCTTTTATTTACCATTATCGTGATGTTCTCTTTGAAAGGCAACTATATCATCACCTTACCGGTGGATGTGGCTAGAATCGCCGTACCGCTGCTTGTTTACTTCATTATAATGTTCTTCCTGTCCTTTTTCCTCAGTAAATCATCCGGAGTCAATTACGGCCAGGCCACGACGCTTGCTTTCACGGCTGCAAGCAATAACTTTGAACTGGCTATAGCGGTGGCCGTGGCGGTATTCGGCATTGATTCCGGTCAGGCTTTTGCCGCTGTTATCGGCCCACTCATTGAAGTGCCGGTAATGATCGGGCTGGTTAACATTGCCCTTGGGTTCAAGCGTAAATATTTTACACATGAAATCCCGCAAACATAAAAATTTTATAAAAATCAAGGAGGACGTTTTTATGGGTCAGGATATGATGGAAGCAACTCATGACAAATTTGTATTCAAAGTTAAGAAGGGTTACCTGTACCATCCGGCTGAGTGCTGGGTAAGAGAAGATGGGGAACTGCTCACTGTTGGCATAACTGACTTTTTGCAAAAAACGTCTGGTTCCATTCTCGAATTGGAACTGCCGGTATTAGGAGCAGAAATCGCTCAAGGCGGCAATGCCGGCACTATTGAAACTAAACCTAATAGAGCGTTTAAAACTTCGCCTAAGCTTGTTATCACTATTATCTCACCCGCAAGCGGGACCATCAAGGAAGTTAACAGCGACTTGGAAGAAAACACAACTCCCATCAGCGCCGATCCTTTCGGAGCGGGGTGGCTGTTCAAAATTGCGCCATCCAACTGGGAAGCAGAGAAAACAACCCTGATGACTGCAGAAGAGTACTTCCCCGTCATGGAAAAAAAGATTGTAAGGGAAATGAAAAAAAAGGGAGCGAAAGAGCAATTTTAGTAAAGCAGGTGTATAGTCATGGACGAAACAGATCTGCCAGTGCCGCAATGGCTAATTAACAAAATCTGCCTGGCCAAGCAAAAGAAAGACCCTTTAATGTATCGTTTCATCAATGACAACCTGGCCAAGTACGGATTAAATACGGTTTGCCAGGGCGCCTGGTGCCCTAACCGGGGCAGTTGTTACTCACGAGGTACTGCCACCTTCATGATCCTCGGCAACGTGTGTACGAGAAACTGCGCCTTCTGTGCCGTCAGCCACGGCAAGCCGGGTGAAGCCGACCAGGAAGAGCCGGCGCGGCTAAAAGAAGCGGTCAAAGTCCTGGGGTTGAAACATGTCGTAGTCACTTCTGTAACAAGGGACGACCTGCCAGACGGGGGTGCGGAACTTTTTGCCAAAGTAATCGAAGAGCTGCACGCTTTGCCGTCCCCTCCCGCGGTTGAAGTACTGACTCCTGATTTTGGAGGATCACTTTCTTCCCTGGAGACTGTTCTGGGAGCTAATCCTGAAGTTTTCTCCCATAATATAGAGACCATACCCCGGCTTTACTCCACTGTACGCCCAGGGGCCTCTTACCACCGGTCTCTTGGCCTGCTGGCTGAGGCCGTGCAAAGAGCCTGTGCCGGAACGCTGGTAAAGACTGGCTTTATGCTGGGGCTGGGTGAGGAAAAACAGGAAGTGGCCGACTTAATCAGGGAACTGGCAAACGCCGGTGTAACCATGCTGACTATCGGCCAGTACCTGGCGCCGTCTTTGCAGCACTATCCCGTCAGGCGCTACGTCACAGAAGAGGAATTTGATGAATGGGCTGCTTTAGCAAGAAAAACAGGCTTTAAGAGCGTGAGTGCCGGGGCTTTGGTACGCAGTTCCTACCGCGCCGGCGATTGCTACCGGGAGGTGCTGGACAGTGACGCAACGCTGGCGGTTGATTAAGAGCGGCCCGGGCGAACCGTCCTGGAACATGGCTGTTGATGAGGCTCTGGTAATCCGCCACTCCCGGGGTGAAAGCCCGCCGGTACTGAGATTATATACCTGGAACCCGCCTGCCTTATCGTTGGGTTACTTTCAAAAAATGACCGGTATTCGTTTTGACCTTTTAGACAGGCTGGGCATAGTACCAGTAAGGCGGTCTACAGGGGGCCGGGCGGTGCTGCATTCCGGCGACCTGACCTACACTTTAGTCGTCTCTCCAGGTCAGGACATACCGATGGGATTGGTAGATTCCTATCGCTATCTATGTAAAGGTCTCCTTGCCGCTTTTGCCTCGTTAGGCATAGAAGCCAGGCTGGGATCTGAAAAGCTTGTGAAACCCTTCCCTGCTTCTTGCTTTGCAGTGGCCACGCCAGGTGATATTACCTGGCATGGCAAGAAATTTGTCGGCAGCGCCCAGAAGCGTTTCGGTTCGTCAATTTTGCAGCATGGGTCCATCCTTATTCGTTCTCAGGCAAAAATTCTTTGCAAAATCTTTTCTGGCGAAGAAGAAGTTAAGTCACAAGCTTTGTTGGAAAAGGTTACTTGTCTAGAAGACATACTAGAACGACGGATAGAACTGGAAGAGATTTCAGAAGCTCTGGCCAGCGGCTTTAAAAGAGCATTAAACATTGAATTTCAGCCTGACAAACTGAATAACGAAGAGGAAACGCTGGCAGCAAGCCTGGCAGGCAAGTACGCAAAGCTATGACAGCAGCAAATTATAGTGAAAATACTTCTGCTACTAGGAACTTACTGTCCACAAGTTATTTTCCCAAAAGACCTGAGCTGCGAACTACCACGCTGATAAAAACGTAACCCTAGTTTAATTAACAAAAGAATTTTCAAAGACTATTTTATAACGGAGGTTGATTTGACAATGAAAGAAGTCAGTGTAACCATATTCGGAACTAATGCGCCTATGCCTGCCAGTAGTTGCTGAGGCCCATCCCCGGAGGCTGCATGTTGCGGCCCTGCAAAGACAATGCAAGAGGAAGCTGAAGATCTAAAAGAATTTCTTGTGAAAAATTTTGGCGAAGCCATCCAATATACATATGTGGATGTGCAAAGTAATGGGATGAAAAATTACCCGAATATTGCAGCGATCCTAAATAAAGTAAACCTTCCCTTGACTGTGATTAACGGCGAACCCCGCTTCCACGGTGGTTTTTCAAAAGCTATGATCTCTGAAGTAGTGAGTGAACTTGTAAATTTATAAAGGAAGGCGAGGCAAGTGAAAAAGGAATCAAAAGGTATTGTTATCGCTTTAGACGACAAAATTGCGAAGGTAAAAGCAGGCAGCAACAGTGATTGTGAATGCTGTGAGTCAAGCCTCGTAGATAGGGCCGCAGTCATGGATGTTTACAACCCGGTTGATGCTAAGGTGGGACAGAGGGTCATTATTGAGATACCTGAAGCCAATTTAAGAGCAGCCTTTATTGTTTTCTTATTACCTATACTAACAACTTTTATGGGTTTCTTGATTGGTGTATGGATTTCACAAAAGTATGGATTTCCGGCGTTATTATCGGAGGTAAGCGCAAGTATCGCCGCTTTTGTTCTGACACTTTTATATATAAAATATTTTGACAGATCTATGACGAAAACAAAAATGATGCCGGTTATTACGGATGTTCTGTCTGACAAGTGACCACAAGGAGCTGTTTAAGTTGAGTCTTGAATTGATTAACCTTACTGCATAATTTCCCCTTGACAAATTGCAATATGTAGTACCATAATGTATTTATGATAGATGCATTAATGGGTTATATATAAGGGGTCGTTACTATTAAATGGTTAATATCAAATATGAATCGCAAGAATATTGGGCCAGCCTCATTAAAATGAGTCTTTCCCGTTTCTTTATCTTACACGTGCTTCACCAGCAGCCGCTGCACGGCTACGAAATTACCAAGCATGTAGCTGCTCTCACAAATGGTTGCTGCGCACCCACGGAGGGAAGCCTTTATCCGGTATTAAAAGAGTTTACGGATGCCGAATTGGTAAACTTGACTACCCAGGTGGTTTCCGGGCGTGAACGAAAGGTTTATACACTTACACCTGCGGGGGAACGCGCATATCAAGTGGCTTCTTCGGCATGGAAGGAAGTGGCAACCTATATCCTGGGGTTGTAAAGGAATAACGGATATAAGTTAAGGGGGCAATTACTGTGTTTAAGGTAAATGATCTAGTCATCGCGGGAAAGTACTTTCTCTTGATTACCGGTGAACTGCTGGCGTTATTCATTGGTATCTCTTTCCTGATTGCTTTGCTCCAAGAGTTTGTCAGTGAAGAAACAATTAAGCGGTTTCTCACAAAACCGAAAAAGTGGCTTGGGAATATACTGGGAGCTGCTTTAGGGGCAGTTACACCTTTTTGCTCCTGCTCCACCATTCCCATCCTGGTCGGTTTACTTAACGGAGGTGCTCCTTTTGGCGCGGCTATGTCCTTTCTAATTTCTTCGCCTCTTCTTAATCCCGTCATACTTATTCTTTTTCTAACTATGATAGGTTGGAAAGTCACTCTTCTTTATGGGATAATGACTTTTATTGTTGCTGTGCTTGTTGGAGCCGTGTGGGAGCGAATGGGGCTGGCCGGCACATATAAAAATGTACGTATACAATTCGGTTGTTGTGCAGAAGACGGATCAACTGATGGACCATTAACAAAAAATGAAAAAGTAAGACGTGCCGGTATGCAAACGTGGGCATTATTTATTAAGGTTGTTCCTTATTTAATTATAGGTGCCGGTATCGGTTCGTTTATTTACGGCTTTGTGCCGGAGCAATTCATCATTAAGGTTGCCGGTCCGGGTAACCTTCTTGCCATACCGGTCGCTGCCGCTATTGGAATACCCATGTACATTCGGGTTGAAACTATGATCCCAATCGGCTCAGTATTACTAGCCAAAGGAATGAGTCTGGGGGCGATAATGGCATTAATAATCGGTGGAGCAGGGGCAAGTATTCCTGAATTAACATTATTGGCTGCAATATTTAAACCCAGGTTGGTAGCCACCTTTATGGTTACGATTCTCGTTGTGGCTATTATATCTGGTTACATTTTTCAAATACTTCAACCGATATTATAAAATGAAAGGGAGGTTATATTTATGAGCGGTTGCTGTGATCCTGATGCACCCAAGATCTATAAGCTAAACGTTGGTGGCGAAATGTTGGGGCTGGCCGGCGTAGAACAGGCTTTTCTGGATGTACGAAGCCTTGACTTAGCTGGTGAAAAAGCTGCTGAAAAACTGTTGGAAATAGTGGGAAGAAGAAATTATATTCCTGAAAGTGCTGAAATAGAATACAAGAGAGCTCTGCTTTCGGAATATAAAAAATATATAGCTAAATCCAAATAATAATACGGTACGGCATCTAATGCTGGAGGAGGTTTGGAAATGAGTAAAGAAAAAGATGAAAAGAAAGGTTTGTTTGGCTTCTTTAAAAAGCCGAAGTCGTCAGGATGTTGCGACATGAAAATTGTCGAGGTAGGCAAAGAAGATAAGAGTAAAAAAGGCTGCTGTGATTTTAAAATTGTTCCTGCCGATGAGCAAAAATAATCCCGATGAGAAAACGAGTATCTAAGAAGAATAGGCCGGTGATACAAGTCAACCGAAAAATAGAGTCACTAACGGCTCTATTTTTATTGGAAGGAGCAAGGTGAATATGAAATACAAGGTGGCATTTGTTTGTACCGGAAATTCCTGCAGGAGCCAAATGGCTGAAGGATGGGCAAAACGTCTTGGCAGTGATGTGTTTGAGGTATATAGCGCGGGCACCCATCCGGCTGAATGTGTAAATCCTAATGCAATAAAAGTGATGAAGGAATCTGGTGTGGATATTAGCGGGCACAAACCCAAGCCGCTGGAAGATATCCCTTTTAAAGTTGATATTTTGGTAAAAATGGGCTGTGGAGTTGTTTGCCCATTTTTACCAAATCGGTATGATGAGGATTGGGGGCTTGAAGACCCTCTTGGAAAGCCGCTTGAGGAGTTCAGAAAAACCAGGGATATTATTAAGATAAAAGTTGAAGAAATGGCTGAAAAAGCCCGTAAAGGAGAACTGCTTTAATATTATAGAATCTACAGAAAATGACAGAAGATATTATATTTATTAGCAGTTATCTGTCAGATAACCTGATTTTTTAAAAAAAATATGGTTTCCCGGTACGTCCCCTCTCTTTCCAGTTTGTCAAGCGCGGCAGCGACCCTGGCATGCTGTGATGCGTCCATCATATCGTTTAGTACGCGGTAAACTCCCCACCGCTTGCCCAGGATAAAATTTTGTTTTTCCTTTTGAGGCAGGGCGAGAAAACGGTCTATTACCGCCAGCATGGCTGGCTTATCTTCCGGCAGTTTGCCGTTAACTTCTTCCAACAAATTCAAAGAGTGGTCGCTGACCAGGTTGCTTTGGATATTCTCAAGATGCTCTATTAGCAGCCTTTCTCCTATTATTACTTCTTCCTCGGTTTCTACTTCGAATTCACCGTTTTGCACTTTTTGGCTCAGCGGTGTTCCTTCCGCCACTGTCAGGCTGCGCAGGCGGATAAAATCAGGGTTGATAATGTTCAGGACCCTTGCTGTTTCAAGCGCGTGTTTTTGAGCATACTGTTTGCCCCCCATCCCTAATATGACATATTCTGAAAGGGATATTCCCGATTCCTTAACCCGCTTGCCGGCTTCAATATGCTGTTGCGCGGTGGTGCCCTTATTGATCAGTTTGAGCACCTCATCAGATCCGGACTCCAACCCTACATGGATGCGGGATAACCCGGCCTGTCTCAGCGCGGTCAGTTCTTCCACGCTCTTGCGCGCCAGCGTGCTTGACCGGGCGTAGGTCGTAACACGCTCAACCGAGGGCAGGCGTTCTTTCAGGTATTTTAGTATATCCACCACGTCGGCAGTTTTCATGACCAGTGAATTGGCGTCTTGAAAGAAAACCGTCTTTCCACCGTTGTAAAGCCAGGAAGCGACATGAAATAATTGGTAATCACCGGACCTGTGTATCCGTACCAGCACATCCAGGTTCAGCAAGCCGCCAAATCCGCTTTTTAGGGATATCTCTCGCACCGATTGGCACATTTTAACTACTGTGTCGATGTCATTTTTGATTTCTTCCACACTGCGCCGGGAAAAGGTTTCTCCCTTGTATGACCTGCAGAACGCGCACTTGTTCCAGGGGCAGTTGCGGGTAAGCCTGAGTAAAAGGCTGGCTGCCTCGCTGGGAGGCCTGATCGGGCCTTGTTCAAAAAATAAAGCCATATTTTATTCACCTTTTATTATAAATATTATCCGTTAACTGATATGAATATTATAACTGTTTTTTTTGTGAAAAAACAGTTACCCATGCCTCAGTTTCTTCGCTTAGACAAGGGAAAATATGATACTATAATAATGAACCAGAATATTAAAGAGGGTGGTTAGTGTTGACGCTTTCGGAAATAAAGAAAGTGTTGAAAGCAACTTGTATTACCAGGCACTGCCTGGATGATAGAGAAGCTGAAACAGCTTGTGGCGCTGATTTGTTGAGTGATGTCCTGGCTCATAGTAAGGAAAAGACCGTTCTTCTTACAGGATTGACTAACCCCCAGGTAATTCGTACAGCGGAAATAATTGATTTGATTGGAGTGATATTTGTCCGTGGCAAGGTGCCTTCCCAGG